>SESA01001722.1_pt1 | contig 10995 bp, 9 predicted proteins | sample 3171451 | NCBI WGS metagenome assembly SESA01 (sample SAMN06051862, study PRJNA518727) | freshwater metagenome | biome: subpolar coniferous forest; feature: holomictic lake; material: water; isolation source: holomictic Lake 227, 8 m depth | place: Canada: near Kenora, Ontario | collected 2013-06-25...
ATTCAACTTACCGAGATATGCAACATGCAACCCCTTGATTTCATGGGTCGGCGGCATGTTGCAAAACTTACCCTTGTGCAACAGGCGGCAAAAAATAGCCGGGGATTATTTGGTTATGTTATTTTGTCTAATGTTCGGTGGCTGAGAAACTTTGGAAACCTCGCCAATGCTAAGGCTTATTATTTTGAACATCAGACAAAAAGGGCTCATAATGTTCAAACTTTCCACCTCTGTTAACGATACCGCGCTTTTGTTATTGTGGTATAAGGAACCAGCATAATCGCTTGATTTTATGACGCCACTCCTTTATTCCACCAATGTTTTTCTTAAGCAACACATTCAGGAAAAGTATCATAGTGATGTGCATTACGTTTGGTGTAGCGAATATTTCGACTCCAAAACAGTTTCGCCCTATTCCGTTGGGTCTCTTGTGCCAGCAAGTTCCAATCCCGCTGATATATATCGTGAGTTAAAGAGTGCTTATAATCCGTTCGATATACATTGCCCAAAAATTATTGCACAGCAAGCTTCTTTTAAAAGCCTGGCAGTTAATTGGGAAGCAAGTGGTAAAATTTCAGCAACAGATCGAGATGATATAATTTACATGACGGATCACGTCCCAAAGGAATATTGGCGGCCATTGATTTATGTAATATCTCGCGCAATAATAAATACGTCACGGATTCAGCTAGTACCATTAACCCATAGAGCCGGATTTGGGAATGAATTTATAATTTCCGATCTTCAACGCAACGAATTCGATATAATTGAGGTTTGATATGTTGAACGCATTACATAACATAGATCATGTAACTGCTAGCAAGGTACTATCGGATATTGCTCAAGATTTGTTACCTTACCCTGGAGTAAACCAACTGATTGATGCGCGAAGATCGGATTCAGAACTTCATTCGTCAGTACTGCGTGAAGCTAGACAAAAAGTAAAGGTAAATATTGACGACAACTCTCTAGGTGCAAAGGGAGAACTGCTTAATTTTATTTCCAGGGAAATCAGCAATATTGTTATACAAGGGAATAAAGGTAAAGAGGCCAAAGATCGGCTAGGCCAAAGTGGCGACCTGAATTTAGAACTCTATAACATTGTCTTTCCTAATGAGTTTACTAGATATTTAAAATATGGGATCAGGAAAACGCATATAGAATCTGCAATTAGATCGCCAGATCATTTTCAGCATCTATTGCCACAAATCACGTTAGAAAATCGCTCTGGATTTACGCTGTTTACTAAGTATCATGGTTCCGACATCCACGAAAATAGTTTCGTTCTTTTAGTGCAAGCCCAACGCCACAAAAGTACATTGGCGGTAACCGCCGCATGGCGGGTATATTTATCTGACGTGAACTTAAGCAAGGCGCTCTCGCCAATTGACGTACTCAGAGAATTTGTGGAGATTTACGGTTTCGATGAAGATTGGGGCATTGCAGTATCTAAATTCCTGTTCAACGAAGTTGTGACATTTGAAGAAGCCTTAAATAATTATCAGTTAGAAAATCGTATAAAAAAAATAAACCCTCAAGGGATTTGTATCTTTGATGCGCATAGGGATAAGGTGCGCCATTTACTTAATGTTGCAGTAGCTTATACTATAGATCTAAAAAAATATGAACTTGACCTTAAAAAGCATGGTGTTCACTTAACGCTGTAAGGCGGAATCGCGTTAGAGACTGTGAAGGAATCCAATGGCCTAACATGGCGCTCAACCGGAACGCGGTTATAATGTGGTGTCATTTGTCAGATTCCCGTATTGCGCCCTGTTAGTTTAGCGTTAAGGCTCTGGTGCCTGTAAACATCAGATAAACGATACGGACTGTCTAGTGGTTCAAAACCACCAAAAAAAACCGCCATTTCTGGCGGTTTTTTTGTTTCCGGCGTAATGCCAAACATTAGACAGTCTGTGCCATTTTGTCTAGTTATACCAATTACTTAAACGTGGAGCGAGGTTAGTGCCGCTACGACCGTAAATGCTTGTAGAGAATCATAGAAAGAAATGCGGTTACTATGAGGACAGCTAACAAAACATAGAATTGCTCCGATAATGGAGCAATATTGCCTGCTACATTTACGTCTGAGTTTTGCTTGTAATATGATTCATATGTGAGGGTTGCGAGAAATAGCTCCAGAAAAACTTCCATTACTTCAAGAGACTTGTCGTGATCCACGTTGCCAATAATTTTTATTAAGTGGCCAATCGCAACCCCTACAAGAATTATGAAAATTCCAACCAACATCCATTGTGGTGGACTGTAAGCAATTTCATGAAGTTCATGAATTAAGTCGGCGGCAACCGGCATGTTTTTTGTAAGATGTGAAACTAATACGTTGTGAGCATCTTATTATCGCGAACTCCGGTTTTTTAGGACTATGTAAGCTTCACACGCCAGTACGATGCCGCTAACTGTTATAGCAAATCCGGCAGTTCCGCTAATCATGGTAATACCAACGATAGCCATCGTAATCGAGAATATTAGTATCAATTGAACGACAAAATGCTTATTGTAAGTGTCGCATTTTTGTTTATATTCAACTATCGCGACCATAGGAGTCTCCTTAAATTAAGTTATGCCTCATAGGCAGAGGCCGTAATGGGAAATTTACGTTCCTGCTTCATCATTAAAGACTAGTACAGCGCACTGTAAATTACACAGATAATTAACATAGGCTAGGCGTAAGGATTCCTTCGTAAATGCGTAAAGTCGCCCTGAATCCAGCATCACGCCTACATTCCAAACATAATCCCATAGTCCACAGGCAGTGGATAGCGCTCTTTCAGCTCGAACAGTCCGAAGCGATTGAGATGAGATGTCCGGTACGGACTGAAGCCGGCAATTAATTCCGGTGTGAGCTTCATCCCTTCCGCCTCCAATTCTTTTAACGCCTGGGTGATGCTATGGCAATTGTGGAAGATCACAAGATTGGCGATCAGGTGATTGTATTTGATAATCTTCAGTTGGTCGTCACGAACATTTTCGGTGATGGTATCGGCTCCGAAATAAACCCATTGGGCGAACTGGTTGAAGCCTTCGCACTTATTTTGCGCAGCCTGAATGATCCGGCGCAGCTCTTCATCGCCGATGTATTCTAGCAAAAAAGTGGTACGAACCACCCGTCCGAGTTCCCGAAACGCGAAGTACAGCTTGTTCTTCCGGCTGGCTGTGCCGAGTTTGCGCAGTATCGTCGAGGGTGAAATCCGACCCGCCCTAATGGACTGGGCGATCTGCAGCATGTCCGGCAAATGGCAAGCGATCAAATCCCAGTCAATGGCTTCCTTGGTGAACAATTCATCAATGTTTTTGTACGCGTCCTGTGCCGTTGGACGAAACCACTTCAAGTCTTTCCAGTTCCGTATTCGCGGCATCAGCTTGATGCCCAGCAGAAAGGCCAATCCATAGACCGGAGCGCTCTGAGCCTGGGTATCACCATGTAAAATATCGGGTTGAATGTCCGATTTGTTCTTGGTCAGGCCATCGAGAATGTAGATGGCCTCCCAGGCACCACACGGGATGAAATGCGAGAACAACGCGATGTAGGTGTCGCTGACGTGATAGTAGGCGATACCGCCATAGCCTCCGTAGCGAATGTGGCGCTCCGACAGCAGATTGTTTTCGTACAAGTTCCACTGGGTACCATCGGCCGCAGCCCGCTTGGTATCGCCCCAATAATGCGGTAACTGGAACTGATTGTAGCCATTGATGATGTCGAAAATCGCCGCCTCCAGTTTTTCGGTGGAGGCCTGGCGTTGATCGACAAAGGCGATTTGCCGTGCGCTGATGTCCGCGATATTACGGGCCGTCTGGGTCGGCCCCAAGCCGGTGCCATAGGCGAACGTGGTCAGAATTTTGCGCCGCACGTCTTCTTTAATCTTACCCTGGTGTCCACTGAGAGGGCTGAGATGCTTATCCCAGCCGATCCACTGCGAGGTATCGGCGAGCACATCTAACAAGGACAGCTCCAGTTTATCGAGCTTCTTGGTCAACGCTGCATCCAGTTCCTGGAACCCTTCCGGAATCGCCTTTTTCTTTACTCGACCCAATTTCGGACGGCCATCGATAATCTGGAAGAACGGGTTATCGAGATAAGCATCGTCCGCTTTCTGCGCCGCCGCCGTTAGAAGGCCACGAACATGCTGAACGAACGAATCAGCCTCAACGGGCAGGCCAACTTCTTGGCCGTACGCCTCACGGGTTTGCGCGCACTCGTCCAACGGTACCAGTTCATCCCGAGTGTCAGAATAGTTGTTGGCTCCGATCACGCAAAGATCGGCGGATTTGAGTTCGCGTACCATTTGCACGCAGACGCACACCTCGAATTGACGCCGATGAAGCCGCGTCGGGGCCTCGCGCTGTTGCTCGCCGGTGATCAGTTTCCACCATTTCTCCGGCACCCAAGCCAGGTCTGACAAGCTCAAATGAGCATCGGTACCGGGCTGCAGTATTATCCACTCACTGTGCCGACCCCGCTGGGCGAGCATCAACGTCAAGGCACGTTCAAAACTTAAGTCCTGACTGGTCGATACGAAGCGCAGCTTGGACAGGATACGCAATAGCTCCGCCCGTCGGTTAGCAAAGATAGGTTTCATGAAGCGGCATTCATTCTTGCCACCGTATTCAGTGTGCAACCGCGAAAATTCACACAAATCAGGTCGGGCAGCAAGGGTCTGCCGGACTTCCTGCAACTGGGTTTCATCTGATGCTGTCGACTTCAGCAGAGTGTCGAGCAAGGCATAACGACGGGTTATTCTGCATAAAGGTAAGTAACGCACCATAGGGTTTGTTACTAACCCTTTTATAGCCTAATTTTCCGATGATTTTACGGTAACCAAATTTTATCTTTAATTAATCGGTATTTTTGGGGGCTGTATGCCGACAGAAACCTGGAGCTTTTCGTCTGAAAAATCATATGCCAAATAAAATTAAAGTCCATCAGGCGACAATAAAATGGCTGGTATCCGATTAGGATAATAGTTGCAGGGGTTTGAAGTCCAACGGTACGAAAAGTCACTATAGCGTCTAACATTATTCACTTTTCACTCGAAGTAAAGAAAACGAACGTTTTTAATGTCGGTTTTGCTCAAAAACCTCATTTTTAAAGCACCGGATAAAGTCAATTAATGTGAGAAATTTCACCAGATAAAATCACTTAATGTGAGAAGGATAAAAGATAAGTGCAATTAATGTGAGAAAAACTGAATTTATAAAATCAATTAATCTGAGATGAAAAAGACGGATAAGTGCAAGAAAAAGCGATTATGAAATCAAGAAACTACAGGTAGTGTCAAATATCAACGACAGACGAAAACGGGGGGTGACAGATGCTCGAATCACTTTTAAAAGGGAGCGAACCCCTATTTATTGCTTCCGGTAAGCAATACAGCATTGTTGCCTTTCCCGACGATAAAACCGGAACGGGCCGCCTAAACGCTACTGAAAGTGATGTTACCACTATAGCACAACGACAAAATAAGGCGCTACCAATGCGGTTTTATTATGCCTGGTACTCTGGCAGTTTATAAGGTCAAAAGCATACACGTGAACGCTATCGCTAAAGGCCACGTGAACATTATTCCACCTTTACAGAGTGCAATAATGCAGGTTTTAAAAACCCGTACTTACTAGGGGTACCGTAAGGATTGCTTCGTAAATGAGTAACAGGCAGCACAAGAAAAGAAAATTCGAGGCATTGAACCTTGTTTTGATTTTCGTAATGAGTTTTCTTGTGCTTTTTCTCGATCAAACAGGCGATTTTTGGATCGCAAGATAAACGCTCGTTTTTCTTGCAGTTGGTATTGCCAAGCCAGTAATACCAAGGGTTACAGAGCAACTTTACTCATTTACGAAGGAATCCTTACAGCCGGCCAGTAAAAACGCGCGTGGGCGTTCGCGCTGGTGTACGCAAAATAGTCCGCAAAACAGAAGTCCGCAAGGAAGTCCGCAGGGAAAATGGTATATCACCCGCCCAACAATCGCTTTATGTCTTTGATGGGGGCTTTACGGGTTTTTGGTAAAGCAAAAAAAAGCCCCGCAGGGCTAACAGGGAGTGATGAATCACCTACCCTTCCGTTTACGGGGCGGAAAAAACCATATGGAAGACCCGTACTGCGAGCACTCATGTGGAATCAAAAGAGACCCACCTCGCTCAAACGTCCGAAACGACCAGCCGGAATCTTTCACATGGCGGAGTCAGATTAGGTGATTGATTGAGCAGCGTCAAGCCAGAATAAGAGGAGGCCCAAGGTAAACATCGGTCAACAGCCGAAGCCCCTAGGCCTCATCGGAAAGAGCCCAGGCACTTAATGCCGCCAGCAGGCTGCAATTGCCTGCGAGGGAGCAACTTAATTGTCCAAGCTCTAAACAAAGGATACTGAACGAAAGGAACCTTGTCAAAAACCCGAGTTATTTAACGTTGGTTATTTAACCATTGCCAGCTAACGCATTTTAAAAGTGTCTTTTCACTTGGGAACCCAGCAAAACCGGCACGTCTATTTTCCAGTTTTGGCAATTTCAAAACGTTAATAAAACAATAGTATTTCTTACGTCTGAATTGTCGCAACAGTTGCCAATGCCAAGCAGAAAATAATGGGCGTAGGTTTTTAAACCCGTAACTTACTACGGAATTTTCAACACCCGCTGGGATGATGTAAATTCCTGCGCTCGAATCAGAGCAGGCGCAGCTACAAAAATCTAAAATGCAATAAAATATAAATTTTGTTTCATTTTCAGTGTTCCAAGGCTATGCAGGCCAATCGGCAACTTGGACAGGATATATCCGCGCATGCGGAGCCGGGATGGGGAAAGATTCCCGGGTACATTGCGTATAAAATGACGTTATGTTAAATGTGTTAATTGTCACAGGCTGGTAACGGCCAGGAGCTGCCCGACGGTTATTAACAATGAACGTCAGCATTATGTGCGAAAGCGGCCATTCATGGACTGCCAGTGATCGTGGCCACATACCAAAAGAAGACAGCGAGATTGTGCAATATTTTTTTAACAGTTAACAACAAGTTCACCTGTTGCTAACTGCAAAGTGCGGTAATTGTAGATTAGGTGGGTTATCTTTTCAGCTTATATTTAAATTAAAAATTTTATGCATCAACTCGAAGCAATAAAAGAGGATGCTCCTTCTCTTCCCTAAGCGCCAATATAAAATCATGCCCAGCAATTCCCTTTTCTATTAGCGTTTCAATTAGAAAAGGTTTGGTTAAAGCTGCATCTGTCACATCTCTAACTCCTTGTACTAATGCTTTCATGTCAAGTTGATTTCTGCACAATCTACTATAGTCATAATCATTCGACACACTATGCTCAGGCAAGACTTTACTAGCAAGTTGAACCGGACTCATATCATCAAATAATACCTTGTAGTTTTGACCAATAACACTTGCTGCTTTATGAGCTGCTGGTAATTCACTTGCCAACAATAAACATTCAATGCGAGCAGCATTACATAGTGCTAAAGATCGAATAAGCGACGTGAATAAATCGGTATCAAAAATAACTTGTTTTAGGAGATGACCAATTTCACCTAAAAAATAACCGCTTTCATCTGCCAATTGGGAGGCCACACTTCGCCATTCAGCCGATGAATTAGTCAGCGAGTGCGCCAAATCGGCTTTATCGATCAAAACGTAAACTTGGGAATAGTGTCTCCTTAATTCACGCTCAAACAAGACCTGAAAATGCTGGTCCAACTTTTCATCCAAATTTGCTATCTGACCTTCGATATTCTTTAGTCTTTTGTTCATCATTGCAAAGCCGATGACACTAACACCAATGCCTGCAATCGAAACGCCCAAATTAAGATATTGAAGGCTCTGCAAGCCTTGCACCATCGTTTTCAGTTGACCAAGTTGCACATTTGCATATCCTGACGACGCTAAATTTAATGCAATCAGGGGCAAAAAAGGTGAGCCACCAATTCCACTTAACAGTTGTTGCGCAATTCCAGTTTCCTGAAGATGGGCAACAATCCTACCCGTGCCAGTCTCCTTTAAGATTGTCCCAACGCGGATCAGATTACCTTCAGCTAGGCTTGCTACAAATTCAGTAGGTATAGAAAATGGGATCATGTGTTTAACTCAGCAAGCAAAGTATTTGCAACCTCTTCTATTTTTGCCTGGAGACATTGAGATACAGAATCCTTTGTTTTGTTATAAATGACGCGTTCTTGAATAGAGACTATAACTTTCATTTTATAACGCTTAATGGCATTGGATTTAAGATTTGCCGCTTTGCTACCACCGAAAGCAAATAACCCCCCGACAATGGTAATGCCAACCAATGCTACAGGCCAGCTGATTACAGTTGTTGTTGCTCCTAATAAACCCAAGAAACCACCTGCTGAAACCGTAGTTGTAGATAAGGATACAAGGGTTGGTATAGCTGCAATCGCAGTGCCTGCGGAGAATGCAGCAGCTGTTGCTTCCACAAAGCTATCCTTGTTATTCTGATGTTTTAGATTATTTTCACACTTCTGATACTCAAGTATATGTTGATATATCTCATTAAGATCGGTTTGTGCAGTATCATTTAACAGCAACACCTCATTTTCAATCCATTGTGTATAGATTGGTTGTATGTGTTTTTTAGTGTATACGTCGCTTTTTAAAACATCAGCCATCGTCATTTTTTTTATTTTTTGATCCAGTTCATTGAAGAGTAAATTTATCTTGATGTTCAGGTGGTGATGAACATTTTCGACATGCTTGTCTCGCCAATCCAATAGTTGTCTACGTAGGTGAATATTGTCTACCTTATTCATACTATTAACTTCTTATATGGGTCATTTATCCAAGTAAAAACCAATTTACGTGGAAACCTGAGTTTGATAGGCATAAGAGGGCAAAGCATGTTGTCATCTTATGCTACAGATTGTGTATTATGTAACTATGCGTTTACGCCGTGCGCTACCCAATAACCCGAGTAGTCCGGTGCCAAACAGCCATGCTGCGGCAGGGACAGGAACAGGTGCAGTGGTGGCATTAAGTACAATCGAATGGTCGAAATACGATGCGGTAAATGACACGCCAGGATTGAAACCTGACCAGACGATGTTACTGAAGATACCCGTCAGGTCACTAAGATCGGCAACGCCATCGTCGAAAGTTGCGATTGTAAAGGTGTTACCTAGATTTGGATTGTAAGCTCCAAAACTATGAATCCGCAGTGTACCGGAAAGATTCATATCGCCTAACACAGTCAATTTATCAAAACTGGTGAGCGACGCAATTTGTACATCGAAGATACCGGTAGTGGTCTGCGTGTAGTCACCGGAGACCGTGAGCGCACCAATATCGCCAACACCTGGGGCAAGTGTTCCAGAGTTCACTAGCGCCGTAGTGGCGTTAAGCGTATGGTAGGTTCCATTGCCTTGCAAATTACCCTGATTATTAAACGTCGAATTTTGAACATCTACAGTCGCACCTGAAGCAACCGTTATTTCACCTTGATTTGTGAAAGGTGAGGACAGTTGCATTGTCCCTGCATTTACATTCACAACACCGCTGCTGGTATTATTGAAACCGATGCCAATATCGGTCTCACCGTTACCGTTTTTAGTATAAACACCGTTATTGTTGAAGCTGGATGCTGCGCCACCGGAATCGTTGATTTGATGAATGAAGGTGTTTTGATCCAGCCAGGTGCCGTTGTTGTTGATTGCAGCACCATTCCCAGCATAGATGATACCGTAAGGAGAAGTAGTCGGGCTGCTCCAGGTGGTCGTGCCGTTGCTTGCCAGCGTTCGGCCATTGGTCAAATACTTGGTGTTGTTACCGCTGATCGTCAAGTCGCCATTGAATTGGGTGCTGCCGCTGCCGGTCTGCGTGCCGCCGCTCCAGGTAGCAGGGCCGCTGATATTAACAGCGCCGGTGCCGGAAAGCGTGCCGCCGGACTGGCTGAAACTAGTTAGATTAGAGGAACCGTTAATCGACAACGCGCCACCCGTAAGTGCCAACGTTGTATCACCAGTAACAGCAATACTATTGACTGTATTATTACCACTAGAAACAGTAACAGTTTGAACGCCAGGTACATTGATAGTGACATCGTCAATTGCAGTGGGTAGTCCAGGATTCCAATTTCCAGAAACATCCCAGAAGCCAGTAGTACCTGCCCAATTTACTGGCACCGCTTGTGATGGAAACGCAAGTAAGAGTCCAATCGCCGCAGCAAGAGGTCTAAGTTTATAAAGGTAAGCCGGTGCCATAATCAAAAATCCTTATCGTGAGTGCTGTTTGAGACTGAAAATTCCTGTTAATTAGCTCCTGCATTTCCTTTAAAAAGAGATACTTTAAAGCTTTCGATTACTAATCAAGTGCAGCACAGCCAGCTTTAAAAAGCTCTGTAACTTTCCGTCCCTATCTCACAATAAGTTTGGCTTTATCATCCGTGAATCGTGCAAACTTTTAGTGTGACACGAGTTTTTAAGTAGGCATTTGTATCTTTAAACTTACCGAAAGTAAGGTAACTCGCAATAAATACCCCCCAATTATTGCTTGGCTCTGGAACACCACCGTCTTAATGATTCCTGTAGGAGCGAGCCATACCCTTGATATAATAAAGCTTTACGGTGTATTACCCGCTTCTACAAACCTTAATTCCGAAGCGTATGGAGACTTATTTATTCCGAGTTGCATAAGTTCTAAAAACAACGCGAAAGACTCTATCCATTCCTAGAAAAATCTAGGGCGACTTAATAATAAACTATAGATCAAAATCAATTGGATATGCTTATAAACCTGAGTTTATTTACTGATATTAAATTCAGTCGCTAATCGTGTCAATCAAAAACTACATATTTCTGCGCAATTATCCAAAAAGAAAGAGAAATAATGGCATTAAAATTTGCACGTACAAGCAGATATGTTAGAAATAACCGGGATATACTTCAGCGCATACAAATCCGACGTAAGGTACACCTATAGTCAGACGCATAGTAAAAAGAGAACCTACGGTTTCCGTGTGAACGACTGGTTA
>SESA01001724.1_pt1 | contig 10994 bp, 4 predicted proteins | sample 3171451 | NCBI WGS metagenome assembly SESA01 (sample SAMN06051862, study PRJNA518727) | freshwater metagenome | biome: subpolar coniferous forest; feature: holomictic lake; material: water; isolation source: holomictic Lake 227, 8 m depth | place: Canada: near Kenora, Ontario | collected 2013-06-25...
TCTATTCAGGCTACAGATAACGGTTCTTGCAAGGGCCTTTTACGTAGCGCACCATACCCGGAGTTTGAACTCAAGTTTGCCTTTATAAAAATCGCCTGGCGATATGAGATGGCAAAGATTTGGGACAATAAGTCACAGGTTGTATGTACTTTCAAAACCCAAGTCCCAAAGTTCCAGAAAGGGCAGGGGGGCAAGCTGCCACCCCCCTTGATAGCAGCCTAAATGAGCGAGTTATCTGTTACTTGCGTTGCGGGATCGAATCCATTGGTCGTGGTCGGGTTATAATTACTCATGTATACGCCATATTGTTTATACCACGTAGCTGGAAGTGTGTCAGGCAGGTGTGCTTTATTGTATTTTACTGCAACGTTTGTACCGTCAAATGTAATAATCATTTGATCGCTATATGGGTCAGTATATATCCCACCGCCATAGCCAGATTTAGCCTGATTGTTAATTATTTGGCTCTTCCCACTTACAAATAAATGCCCTTGGCTATCTATGCCGCCGCCGTTATTATTTGCGCTGTTTCCTGAGATGGTTCCACCATTAATCGTGAATGATGCCATGTTTTCCACGCCGCCACCATCATATTTCGCGCTATTCCCTGAGATGGTTCCACCATTCATCGTGAAAGTGCCAAAATTGTTCATTACGCCGCCGCCGTCATGATTTGCGCTGTTTCCTGAGATGGTTCCTCCGTTCATTACGAAGGTGCCATAGTTTTCCACACCGCCATTTGTGTTCCCTGAAATAGTTCCACTCTCCATTGTGAAGACGCCGGGGCCGTTATTATTGTTCAGTATGCCGTGGCCGAAGTTTCCAGATACGGTGGTATCTTTCATAGTAACCGCACCAGCCCCCCGACTTTCGATACCATCATACACATTACCTGAGATGGTGCAGTCTTCCACGGTCAGCTTACCATAATTGAGGATTCCACCACATTCGGAAACTCCTGACCCTCCGCGGATAAGCATATTACTTAGGTAGACGTCAATGTTTGAATCAAGCTTACCGATGCTAAATACCGAGTCGGCTTGATTGCCATCAACAATGGTCTTGTCTGCTCCAGCCCCTTTTATCGTCAACGACTTGTCGATATGCACGTTTTCCTTATAGGTGCCATCAGCCACGTTGATTGTGTCACCGGGGTTCGCAGCATCTACCGCGGCTTGGATGGTGGAATACTTACATCCTTGGAGGCAAACATCAGCCGAAAGATCGATGAGCTTAAAGGTCTCCCAATCCTTGGGGTCGTCGCGGTTGGCTATCAATGGATCTTGGCCAGCCTTATCGGCGCAAACGTACTTGTTGTTAGCCGCGGCCTTAATGGCCATGTAATTGTCCCCGAGATCGATGAGTTTGAACGTCTCCCATGCATTTATTTTATCGCGGTTAGCCAGGACGGCTCCGCCACCGCTGCCTTCTGCACACAGATATTGCCCATTAGCGGCCTTAAGAGCTACCTCATTGTTACCCAGGTCGATGAGTTTGAACGTCTCCCATGCATTTATTTTATCGCGGTTAGCTAGGACGGCTCCGCCACCGCTGCCTTCTGCACACAGATATTGCCCATTAGCGGCTTGAAGAGCTACCTCATTGTTACCCAGGTCGATGAGTTTGAACGTCTCCCAGACATCTATCGAGTTGCCGTTAGCTGCGACCGCATAACCCTTGCCACCTTCGACACAAAGATACTGGCCGTTAGAGGCTTGGAAGGCAACTTTGCTCAGAGAGACAAGTTTGAACGTCTCCCATGCGCCTATAGCATCACGGTTGGCTTTCAATGGTTGTAGGCCCGCAGTCTCTGCGCAAACGATCTTTTCATTAGCATCGGCCTTGAGGGCCACGTTATTGTTCCCTAGATCGATGAGTCTAAAAGTTTCCCATCCTTGAATCCAATCGCGGTTAGCTATCAATGGATCGTTGCCGCCGTTCTCAGCGCTAACATACTTGTTGTTGACTGCAGCTTGCAGAGCTACAACTCTTTCTAGATTCATGAGCTTGAATGTCTCCCATGCGTCTACAGCGTTGCGGTTAGCCACTACTTCTCTGCCACCACTACCTTCAGCACAAAGATACTGGCCGTTATTAGCGCAGAGAGCAACATTTTCATTTCCTAGCTCGACGAGTACAAATTTCTCCCAATCATTTATCCAAATCCGGTTTGCCTTGATCTCCTTTCCACCGCCCCCTTCTGCACAAAGATATTGGCCATTAAATGCTTGAAGAGCGACGTAGTTATTGCCTAGATTTATGAGCTTGAATGTCTCCCAACCAAGTCTTTGATCGCGGTTAGCCATGACCTTATCGCCGCCACCATTCTCTGCAGAGACATATTGGCCATTGTTAGCGCGTAGAGCAACGTACTCCGGCAGCTTTTTATCTCCGGTTATGACCGCCTCTATCGCACGAGCATACTCTTTTGCGCCACCTTGGTTTGGATGACCTATCGCATTAATTCTATCTATATCATTAGAACAATATAGATTGCGATAGTCATACATATCGTCATCTGTTTTCGGTGGTGGGCCTAAGCTGATTAACTCCCATAACCATGTTTCAATTGCACCATAACAATTGTTGGACTTAAAATTTGTTTCAGCAAGTGAGATACGATTTGCGCCGTTATTTGCTTGCGTTACAGCATTTCTTAAACTGTCCGTTGAAGCTTGATAAAAGGTATCTGAATTTTCCTTTACCTTGTTAATATATGTAAATGTTGATATAAATTCAACAGGTCCAAGACCGAATGCAGTCCAAAAGCCAGGTAACAGTTTTGCGAAATCAAATGCAGCAAGAACGTTCTGAATCGTATCAGAGGAAACTAGTGGGTAATAATTTGTTACTATGATTTTAGCATTTGGACTCCTAATCAATAGATCATTTAGCAAATTCTTCATAGATTCTTGGATCTTCGTACAGTCGGTGTGGATTTCATCAGTCGGTGTATTATAATTTAGTATTTTCATGACACCCACATCATTTCCCCCACCAGACACCAAAATAAGATCTACATCGGCTGCATTTTCGATGCTATTTGCCTGATCCATTAAAGTGGGGCACCCACTACTAAAGGCTGGATCGATGTTTTCACAAGTTTCCCCAACTGTAGTTGCTTCAGATTTCTCAACTATAGTTGCCCCAGAATGCGCGTAAACCTTCACCTCTACTGCTTGGTTTCGAACTTTTCGAAGCCAATCAGCAACTAGATAGTAATACTTATTCTCTTGGCACAATCCATTGCCCCAAGCTACCGAATCTCCAATTACAGCTACATGGTAAGCTTCGGAATCTTGAGATCCTGGGGGCAGAAGAACGTAATCTGTTGGCGGCCACGTACTTTGTACTGAACCACAATTTTCAATCTGGGTTGGACCTGAGATGCTGCTAAATGTGATATTATCGCTTGGTCTTGGTCCACCATAAGCTATGACCGTTTTCTCTTTAGAGATGTTAACGTCTATGGCATCTATACTGGTGTTTGCCACGATAGCCGCTTCTGCTGCCGTTATGGGTATCGAAGCATTTGAAATCGTGGCTAGATGTGGATTTTCAACATAATTAATAGGCGAAAATGCACTCGTGGATGCAACTAATAGAAGGACTAATGTACCCACGAGAAAGGTGATCCGAATTTCGTTTTTTCCTCTCAACAAAACCACCAGGCTCAACTAAGTACGATTTAACTGTGTAAGTATATATATTTTAGCATAGTATTTTAGGACTGCTAAATTGGCGTCAATTTCGGCTTCATCCCATTGCTACCCGAAAAAAGGGGAAGCACAGGGTTTTCATCTCTCGCACAATCTAATGATTGCTGTTTACCCAACTTCTACGATGCTCCTTGTCCCCATCCCTGCTCCTTTAGCACATTTGACGCAGCATCTCGGATGTAGATATCTTTGTCCTCCTTGGAAGCCTGGATCAATGGATCAGCTGCTCGAACATCATTGATCTTTCCAAGAGCCACTGCAGCCCAATATCTTACGCTGTTATCTCCATCCTTCAGCGCCTGTATGAGTGGATCTACAGCACGGCTATCTTTGATATTTCCCAGAGCTTCAGCAGACAGATATCTGACTAGGGGGTCTTCGTCTTTCAAAGCCTGAATCAATGGATCGACCCCTTTTTCACTCCCGATCTTTCCCAGAGCTCCTGCAGCTCTAGCTCGTACAGAACTATTATCATCATTCAGAGATTGTATCAGTGGGTCCACAGCCCCAGAATCATTGATCTCCCCAAGAGCTAACGTCGCTGAACTTCGAACTTCCCAATTTGGATCATTCAATGACTGTATCAATGGACCCGCAGCACGATCATCTCTGATCCATCCAAGAGCTTTCGCCGACTCTGATCGAACAGAGCTGTTTTCGTCTTTAAGGGCTGAGATCAAAGGCTCTACGGCTGCGGCGTCGTTTAGCTCGGCGAGAGCCATTGCAGCCTGAGCTCGCACAGCACTATTTTCATCCTTTAGATCCTTTATATACTGATCAGAATTCTCTCCCAAGGCTGCCACGCTAAGCACTATTAGGCTTAGTGCAAATATAAGGGCCAATCGATATTTCAAGATACTACCTCCTTGATTCTTCATTTATTCCTGGTTGGAGATAATCCCTGCCGTTAATAACGCCTAAATATGCCAGGTCTCTATCTCCCGAAAAGTGATGTGAGGATAGAGTTCCTCACATCCATCCTAGGTGTTCTTGTTGGAATTTTGTATTTTGCGATATCCTAGGTCGGAATTAGGTTGAATGTCTCCCAGGCCCCTATAGAATTACGGTTGGCCACGACTCCATCGCCACCCCCACCTTCAGCACAGACATACTTGCCATTGGCAGCCTGCAAAGCTACGTTGCCGTTCCCGCGATAGAGAAGCCCAAATGTCTCCCATGCTCCTATCGCATTGCGGTTAGCTACGACTGCTCCGCCTCCTCCACCTTCTGCACAGACATATTGGTTATTGGCGGCCTGTAGAGCTACATTGCCGTTTCCTCGATCAATGAGTTTGAACGTCTCCCATTGACCTATTGCATTGCGGTTAGCTACGACACCATCTCCGCCGCCACCTTCGGCACAGACGTACTGGTTATTGGCGGCCCGAAGCGCCACTTTTGCAGGTCTTCGGAGATCCATAAACCTGAACGTCTCCCATGCTCCTATAGCATTGCGGTTAGCTACGACTGCTCCGCCTCCTCCTCCTTCTGCACATAGATACTGGCCATTGGCGGCCTGCAAAGCAAAATATCCGTTTCCCCTATCGATGAGTTTGAATGTTTCCCATGCACCTATTGCATTGCGGTTAGCTACGACTGCTCCGCCTCCTCCTCCTTCCGCACATAGATACTTGCCATTGGCGGCCTGTAGAGCTACATTGCCGCTTCCTCGATCGATGAGTTTGAACGTCTCCCAGCCACCTATTGCATTGCGGTTAGCTACGACTCCATCGCCACCGCCACCTTCGGCACAGACGTACTGGCCATTAGCGGCACGGAGGGCAATGATTGGGATGCACATGAGCTGCTGGTTCCTGAAGTTCTGATTGGTCAAGTCTGTGTTGCAGCTCAGAGTCAGGCTTAGGATTGGCGAGGTGCTGGCAGTCCAGCCACTCTTGACCGTTTCCCAAATTGTGTAGGCGCCGGGAAGCAGGCCGCAGAACTGATACTTGCCGCTGCCGTCCGTGGTTTGGCTGACCGTGTAAGATCCATTGCTCAGGGTAACTGTCCAGCCGGAGAGGCCAGCGCCATCGCAGTTATTACGCTTGTAGCCGCTGATGCACAGATGCTTGCTGTTTGTGAAGTTCTTGTTGATGAGGTTGGTGATCAGGTTCACATTCAAGAACGGCGTGGTTGATGGAGACCAGCCACTCTTGATCGTTTCCCAAACTGTGTAGGTGCTGGGAGACAAGCCGCAGAACTGATACTTGCCGCTGCCGTCCGTGGTTTGGCTGACCGTGTATGATCCATTGCTCAAGGTAACTGTCCAGCCGGAGAGGCCAGCTTTCGTGCAGTCATCCAGTTTGTAGCCGCTGATGCATAGCCCAGCGCCCGCTACGGATATCGCCATTAACAGAATAATGGAAGACAGTAATACTTTTTTAGTACCTATCATTGGAATCCTACCGTTTAGTAGTTTGTATTATATCCCAGTTTGTTAATATGTATAAGGTTCTAATAGCATTTAACTTTTACTATATGTTTATATTTTAATTAATGAACTGAACGTCCTCCCTTGCGCTCCCGTGGCCCGCATCTCTTCTCCCGCGAAAAAGCAGGTTGCACGTACTTTAGGATCAAACATTCCTGACTGATATACGAGGGCAACACAATTTTATAAATATGTTTTCTATCTCGAAAGATATGATGTTACGCGGCAGATTTTATTTCATATTTTGGGGTGATGGGTTGCGATTTTCCGATATCGCGCAATTGTCGATAAATCATTCCATAGTGTCTAGAATGAGTTATTTGCCAGAACCGAATTTGTGACAATCCTAGCCAAAAGAGAAAATGGGCGAGAAGACTTGCAGGTTATACGCACATCCCCTCCAATCGAGCTGCTATTAGATCCTTGCACTCACCGGCCCGAATCCATGCAGATCATACGCCTCCTTCACCAGGGGCCAGCGCCACGGTGGCGTAGATCTATAGCCTCTTGTGCCCCACCCGGCTATCTGAATTCATTGGCACCGGCACGCCTGCCATCAGCGCATTCACCACATGGCTGTGCCTGAGGATATGGGGGCGTGACCTTCCTCCTGGAGAGCTTCTGCCGGCGCATAACCTCCTGAATCCCGGCCTCTTCTGCCAGGCGGTCTATGGTTCCGGAGCACCGTCTTGGTGCACAGGTGTCCCGAGCTCCGTCCGAGGAAGAGCCACTCCCGGCCTAGGCCTGCAGCTCCATTCATCTCATTCAGCATAATCGATTTTATGGGCTCGCGGCTTAGCTCTTCTGCTAACTCGTAGCAGGCGACAACTTACCTGACCCCTTAACCCACTGAGCAATAGGGGATGAGGAAGGTGCGGGAGTTGGACCTATTTCGGATACTCTATCACCGCCCCATTCCAACTCCTGCGGCCAAATTTCTCTCATCTTCCGTCCCGTGAAGTGGTTGCCATCCGACGAGAAGGTTATCTCTATATTCCCTTGAGTCCGGTTAGTGTCGCTGTCTATGAAGGTGCCTGTAAAGGTGCTGCCGCTGATAGTTCCGACTATGTCCCTAGCGATCACGTGAGGGGCCGTGAAAGTTATGGAGCTTCCTGATTGGTTAAGTATATAGAGGAACAACAGCCCACTTCCATCCATCATTTTGACGCCATTAATTATAGTCCAGGTCTGCCACTTGCCGCTCAAGCCCTCGGAAGGTTCAGCTAGCACAGCTCTGTTGCAGCCGTTGGTATCAAGTCTCTTCACTACCACCGTAGCGCTGCCCTTTGTGGTCACATCCCAGTTTACAGCGCCCGCCTGGCTGAGGTGTATCTTTCGGTCGCTTCCAATAGCTCCCTCTCCTTGAAGCTCGATGGCCACGTCCGCACCTTTTTTAGTCTCGACGCTCAGGATCTCTGCCGTTACCTTCCAGTCATTTGGATATGCTGGATCGTTTTTAGCGACCAAACCAATTCGGGCCAATCCCAGAGCAGAATCTATATCTGTGAATGGCGTTAAGTTCAGCTTCTTGCGTTGGTCATTTATTACCTTGAAAACTGCCTCATCAATAGCAAGGATGCGGCCGCCCAGTTTTGGAGGCGCAGGTACCTTATTGCCATCAATATCAACGCTTGTCCTGGCATTCTGCACCAGTATATCCTTGATCTGGCCAGCCGTCAATTGAGGATTCAGGGCGCGGATCAGGGCTGCTGCGGAGGTTACCTGGGGCGTGGCCATGCTGGTGCCTCCCAAATTATTCTTTATACCGCCATTATTGTCGAAGCCGTTTACTGATTCTTCACCGGGAGCAGCAAGGGTCACCTCGAAGTTATTGCTGGCCATGTTACTGTTTGCTGTGTTGGAGCAGTCGTTCATGATGTTGCCCACCGTGATCATGTTGGGCATTTGAAGGCCTCCCGGAAATGTTCGGGCTCCATCCGGCGATATTCCTTCATTTCCCGCTGAACAAACAAAGAGCACATCAGGATGATTCAAGGCCATCTTTTCAAAGAACTGTTTGGAGGCTGCCGCAAAATTGGGATCAGCTTCACGATTGCCCCATGAACAGCTTATGATTGTTGCTCCATCGTTTATGCTTTTATTGATTGCTAACAAATCGCTAAAGGTATAGGTCTTGCCGTTTGTCCACACAACCTTCGTTGGATCATTTGGATCTGGCGCACTCTTTGGATTGTCTCCATAAGGGGGAGCATTGAAATTGATCATGGACGTTTCGAGCTTGTCCCCGAGCGGCTCAGATGCTATGCCGGTTATTCCACCATTATCGGGGTTTGCGGCAATGATATTCATAACGCCAGTACCGTGACTACCGGCTACTGTATAATCCGCTACAAGTAACCCATTGTTATCGTATATTTTTCCCAAAGAATTCTGCAGCTCAGAATTTTGCTCACTTGTATCTATCTTCACCTTGCCATTGAACTCATCATTTCCTTTGTAAAGACCGTCATCTACTACGCCTACATGCACTTTCGATAGGGAAAGACCCGAGACTCTTATCAGATCCCAAGCCCGCTGGACACCTATCATCTCATAGTCTTTGCCGCGACCACCTTCAGTATAGACTGGATCATCCAGGGGAGAGCACTCTTTTCCTTGAACAGTTGCATCGGGATAGGATTGTTGGTTGGGGAAAGCTAGCTCTACGTCAGGATCCTGCTTGGCCTTGGCCACGGAGTCTATTAATTCAGCCTCGGTCGTGCCAGAGGTCTCTATCTGGTAGAGGTTAATGTAGTTAAAGAACCCCACAACCTGGCCCCCCAGGTCGGATGCCAAGCGATCGGCATCTGTCCGGCCTTTTCCTTCCTTCAGCATTACTACTACCTGGTTGGCTGGGACCATGCCCCACTCCGAGGTCTGGATGAGGGATGCAAAGTTCGGGATCGCAATCTGGTCGGGTCCAACCTGGTACGAACTGCTCTGACTTCCGCTTGTTTTAGTAAGGCCGGGTTTTGCTCCGGTCTCGGTATGACCCTCGACTTTGCTAAATCCACAATTGCTTGAGTCCGAGTTCTGAGACCAAGTGGAAGGATCGGAATCCACTATGGTATACGTTCCGGGGGGCAAAATTTTTTCAGGATGAGCGATCCAATTGGCTTTGGGCACGCCGCCCTGGCCCGAGCTGGCCTCTACATTCCATGGCCCGTATATTGTGCCATCCTCTTTTTGCAGGCCGATAGTTCCTGCCTCTGTGGTGCCACTCCCATAATTCCAGTGATAGTTCTCGATGGAGCTGATGTAATAGCTCCGGTCAATCGTAAAGCTCGGACTGCATGATGGAGAGTTTTCAACAGAACCCGCATTTTCGTTGTTGAAAATCTCAGAGTTTTCGAGTTGCTGGCCATCAAAATCGCCACCTTCCTTTGCAGGCGTTCCTTTGGGGGATGCTATTTTGCCTTGTGCATCGTTCTGTTGTGGTTCTATTTTTTCCAGAGCCGCTCTGGCTTCCTCTCGAACGGTAGCATCATCATCATCTAGCGCCTGTTTCAACGGATCTATTGCTAGATTATCGCTGATTTCTCCGAGGGAATAAGCAGCTCTCCATCTGACTTCACTGTCTTTGTCGCTTAGAGCTTGAATCAATGGGTTTACTGCGTCATGGCTCTTGAGCAGTCCTAGACTAATTGCGGCGTTGGCTCTGACACTAAAATCTTCATCATCAAGTGCTCGGATCAATGGTTCCACTGCCTTCGTTTCATTGATCACACCAAGGCTTCCTGCAGCTGTACTTCTGACAACCGCATCATCATCATCTAGAGCTCGAATCAAGGGATCTGTTGCTTTTATGTCTTTGATCCATCCCAGGGCGCTCGCTGCGCCAGCTCGAACCTCAGAATCTTCATCGCTTAGCGCCAGAATCAATGGATCTACTGATCTTGCATCTTTTAGAACAAATAGAGCCCTTGTAGCATCAACTCTGACTGTATCGTTTTGGTCTGTGAGATCTATGATGAGGTTATCGACATCATCTGCAAAAGCTGGAATTGCTAATAATATTATCAGTGAAAGGGCACTTGCGAACGACAGTATTCCCATAATTCTACCTCGATCAAAGTATAATTCGAGCCAATATAAAAATATTTCGATTAGCCATGATTGTGTGTAGTCCCGAAACCTTTGACCTTATATACCCATCAATGTGGCATGGGAAAGAAGAATAAAGTTGTAAAACTAACCGAGAGGAAGATCAGATATATGATTCGGGCCAAAAAGAGAGGCGAGAGCACCAAAAGAATCGCGCAGGATATGAAGTTGAGTCCGTCCTCTGTGAAGCGTGTCTGGATGCACTGGACGAAAACCAAGATGCAGGTGAACCGCAACAAATCGATAGTTTGCGGCGCATTCTCGCGGGCGGGGAGTTCGATGCCGAAACAACAGAAAACATCTTACAGCTCCTTTAGGGGTTGTGTGCCATGTTTTCTGTAAATCTTTGGCCCCGTATCCAGACCCATTTACTCCTCAATCATAGATAAATACTTTCTACCTGTCAGCCATTCCTCGTTGATGTCCATGAGAATGGCGACTCCAAGCCTTAGAAGCGATGCTTCATTCGGAAAGGCACCGACTACTCTGCTTCTTCTCTTGAGTTCTTTATTTATCCGTTCCAGTCCATTGGTTGTCCGAATCTTCTTCCAGTGCTCTTTTGGGAACGCCCTGTGATTCCAGATGTCCTGGCTAAACCGGTCAATTGTATCAGCCGACTTTGAATACCTCTTCTGCCTAAGCTCAATAGCTAATTCCGCCATCTTGGATTCATCTTCGAATCCTTGTCTGAGTTTCTCTGCTACTACTTCTTTATCTTTATTTGGAATATTGTTCATCAC
>SESA01001725.1_pt1 | contig 10979 bp, 10 predicted proteins | sample 3171451 | NCBI WGS metagenome assembly SESA01 (sample SAMN06051862, study PRJNA518727) | freshwater metagenome | biome: subpolar coniferous forest; feature: holomictic lake; material: water; isolation source: holomictic Lake 227, 8 m depth | place: Canada: near Kenora, Ontario | collected...
GGCAAGAATTGATTTCCTGAAATGTTCCATAGAGTGTAAAGCACTAAAATTAAGAGTTACCTGATATCCTGAACGTCATTCAACAGTAATTTTTGCCGCAGCAAGTTCCTTGACCAGCAGAACGGGAATATCGGAAGAACGGAAAACCTCTTCGGCAACGCTGCCCATCATGAGGCGCTGCAGACCGGTACGACCGTGCGAGCCCATGATGATCAAATCGGCACCCCATGAGCTTGCCTGTTCAGCAATAACCTTGGGAGCCTCACCCTTGAGAATACGAAAATCGGCATCCAGCCCCTTTTTTTTCTCGGCCATCAGGAGACGTGAAAAATTATCCGGAAGGGAATCATCCTCTTCTTGCACGACAGAAGCGGGCTCAGAGGCTTCAACGATTATTTCTGGAGGCGTTCCTGCAGAAAGGATATGCAGAAACCTCACATGGGCCCCTACTTTCCGGGCAAATTCAACAGCATAGCGCACAGCGTTATCCGATGTGGCGGAGTAGTCGGTCGGACAAAGTATCCTTGCAAGATGTATCATAAAGGTGAGTTGAGATGCGTGAATGTGATGAATGGCGTTGCTCGGCTATAGAATCTCAATTTACATTTTTTTCAAAGGAATCCATTTTCGTTGCCGATGATTCTTGCCGGCTTCTCCCCCCTCCCCTATATTGAAAAGAGAGCTTTTTTTATCGCCCTGACAGGGAATCCTTTGGACAAAAAAATATCATGGAGTTGTTGACCGAAGCGTTGAGCCGTCCTGAAGCATACCCTCATGCCACGGGAACCATCGAGGTTGTTGAAACCCATATCTCCTGGGTTTTCCTCACCGGCTCTCTGGCCTACAAGGTCAAAAAACCGCTGAATCTGGGTTTTCTTGATTTTTCAACCCTCGAGAAACGCCACCACTACTGCAATGAGGAGCTGCGCCTCAACCAGCGGCTTTGCCGGGAAATCTACCTCTCTGTTGTGCCGGTTGTTCGCTCTGGCCACACCTTTCTGATGGATGCAGAGGGAGAGATTGTTGATTATGCGGTCAAAATGGTACGCTTTGAGAGGAGTATGGAGCTTGACAGGATGCTCGAAGAAAAGCAGCTTAACGGGGAGCATATCGACACGCTCTCCTCCATGATTGCCCGATTTCACGCCTCCCTGCCCGCAGAGCCCGCCGAAAGCGGTTTCGGCCACCCTGAGAATCTCATCAAGCCGATCCTGCATAATTTTACCTCTCTGGAGCCGGTCGCCAGAATCGCAGATGAAATCGGGCAGCTCGAATTGCTCAGGGCATGGAGCGTCAGGGAGCATCAGCGGCTCTCCCCCCTTTTTCTTGAACGGAAGCGCGAAGGATTCATCCGCCAATGCCACGGAGACATGCATACCGGCAATATGGTCTGGTGGAAAGGGCAGATTTTTATCTTTGACTGTATTGAGTTCAATGAAAACCTCTCCATTATTGACGTCATCAGCGACCTGGCATTTCTCTTTATGGATCTTGAGCATGGAGGAGAGCGGGGCCTTGCCTGGCGGCTCCTGAACAACTACCTGACAGAGAGTGGCGATTACGGGGCTCTGCGGCTGCTTCGCTTTTATGTGGTTTACCGGGCAATGGTAAGGGCCAAGGTAACCGCCATCCGTCACGGCCAGACAGACAGCCAGAACGAGGCTCACAAGATTCTCGAAGAGCACCGCTCATACCTTCAGCTCGCTCTCGACTTCAGCCGCAACAACAAGCCTCTGCTTATCCTCACCTTCGGCGTTTCAGGAAGCGGAAAAACCGTCATTTCAACCGATATCGCCCAAAGGGTAGAGGCTGTACACCTGCGCTCGGATATCGAACGAAAACGGTTGGCCGGACTGAAGCCGCTTGAACGGAGCGAAGAAAAGGGGGTTCTCTACAGCGGGGAGATCGGCAGGCAAACCTATCAGAGGCTGCTCGACCTTGCCGCTCTCTGCCTCGACGAGGGTCTGGCAGTCATCGTGGATGCCACCTTTCTCAAACGCTGCAACCGGCAACGCTTTATCGATCTTGCCCTGGCTCGACACGCTTCATGCAGGATTCTGCGCTTCTCTGCCTCCAGGGGGCTGCTTATGGAGAGGGTACAAAAACGTTCTCTGACGGGTAACGATGCCTCTGATGCCGATACCACAGTGCTTGCCTCACAACTCGATCAGGTTGAGCAATTGAGTGACGAAGAGGAGCGTCTGGCGATCGATATCAACACCGAAGAGAGCATTGATGGTGACGCCATTGCGGAGCTGCTACGATCCGCTCTGGCACGCTCCCCCCTTGTGTGATTGAAAAGAGAAACGCGCCATTGTTGCAGCACAGGCTACAGGACGGAACCGAAGGCGTAGCGAATGAGGTAACCGGCAACAAAACTGAGTACGGCAACAAACGCAGAGAGTCCGGCCATTTCAAGAAAACGGCTTTTGAAGGAGAGGAGCCGCACAACAGAGATGTAATAGTTGAAAAGCCCTATAATAACGACGGCCACAAACAATGAAGCTCCAAAAGAGCGCACGAGATCGTTAAAAAGAAAATAGGGGGCAATCAGCAGCAGCACGGTAAGGATATAGGCAAACCCGGTAGAAAACGCTGCAACCAGGGGATTTTTTCCCCCCTGCTCTGATTTTGTTGCGAGATAGCTTGAGGCTCCCATCGAGAGGGCTGCGGCAATACCGGTAATGGATGCCGTCAATGCGACTGCCCTGCTGTTCTGGAGCACAAAGGTGAGGCCCGCCAGTACCCCCATCAATTCGACAAGCGCATTGCTGAGAGCAAAGATAATCGTGCCGGTGTATTGCAGGCGCTCTTCATCAAAAAGCATTTGCAACGCCTGCTCATGCTCCTCCTCATCGCGGATAATACCATTGACCTCCTTGTACGAACCTGGAAAACGGGTGTAGAGATGATTTGCGCGTTTTTCGCTGTTTTCCATCAGCTTGATGGCGAAGGTAAAACCGAAAACCACGCTGATGACGGTGAACAACCAGACCTTGATGCGGCTGGGAGCAACATCCTGGCGGGTATAGGTTTTCCATACGTTATAGTGACGCATCTCGTCATCAGCAATCTGTGAGAGGATGCGACGGCTTTTCAGGCCGCGCACCCTGCCTGCAAGATTTTTATAAATCTCATGCTCGGTTATCTCACTCTTTTGAAAAACCGTAACTCCCCGTACATCGAAATCCCTTCCCTTTTTCACAAATTCAGCGGATTAAAAGTTTTTGAATCATCCTATCTGGAGAGCGTTGCAGCCTCAATCAACTCATTCATTCTCGACAAAAATCCGGTTGTTGAATCGAGCCCGCCTTCGAGCAGCAACGCACCTTCATAAAGCTGCTTCATGGCTGTTTTGATCAGGGGATTGGAGGCATCAGCCAGAATCATCCCTGAAAGATTGCGGATAATAGGGTGCGACGTATTGACTTCCAGAATCCTTTTTGCAGCAGGCATGTCACTCTGCATCATCTTCATCATCTTTTCAATCTGGCTGTCAAGACCATCTTTTCCGCTGACCAGTGTTACCGGAGAGTTGACAAGACGGTGCGACTCGATGACATCCTCAATCCCCTCCCCAAGGGTTTCGCGGAAGAGCTGCAGCACCGGAGCAAGAAGATTCTCTGCAAGCGGTTCGGCACTCTCTTTCTTTTGCTTCGAGAAATCAATATCCGCCTTTTCAATCGACTTCAGCGGCTTTTTATCATACTCGTGAATTGAGGGAATAACAAAGACATCAACAGGGTCGCTGAGCAGAAGGACTTCAATACCCATATTCTGGAAATACTCCAGATTGGGGTGGGCCAACAGTTGAGCCTTGCTGGTGCCTGAATGGTAGTAGACCTCCTTTTGATCGGCCCCCATTCTTTCACTGTACTCCTTGAGGGTCACATATTCACCATCGACCGTTTTGGTGCTTTCAAACCGTAACAACTCAATCAGCTTTTCGCGATTGGTATAGTCCGTATTCAGACCAATTTTTATGATAGGGCCAAATGCCTTGTAAAAGGTCCTGAACTTTTCGGGCTGCTCTTTGGCAAGTGATTCAAACCAGCCAAGAATCTTGCCGGTAAGGATCTGACGGATTTTGGCCATCACCGGGCTCGACTGCACAACCTCTCGTGACACATTGAGCGAGAGATCTTCGGTATCAACAACACCGGCAATAAAACGAAGGTACTCTGGCAAAAGGTCGCGACACTCATTCTGTATCAGCACCTTTTTGACATAGAGCTGCGGTCCGTGGTTTTCGAGTTCGCCCTGGCGGTAGAGCATCTCGGGAGGAGCCTCTTTTGGCAGAAAAAGAAGTGCCTTGAAGGTGACCATCCCTTCGACCGAAACCGGCAGATAGTCGAGCGGATCCTTGTAATCGTTTGCGATGAACTTGTAGAACTCATTGACCTCCTCATCCTTCAGCTCACTTTTTGAGCGCTGCCAGAGTGCGGTGATGCTGTTGAGCTGCTTGTCGCCGAGGTAGATCGGGAAATCAACAAAGTTTGAATATTTCTTGACAATCTGCTCAACGCGGTACTCTTCGGCAAACTCTTTGTGCTCCTCCTTGAGTTTGAAAGAGATTCTCGTTCCCCGCCCGGCCTTCTCAATTTTTTCAATCGTATAGGTGCCCTGGCCGCTTGAGCGCCACCGGAACCCTTCAGAACCGGGATGCGAGCTTCTGGTCTCTACCGTAACCTCTTCGGTTACCATAAAAACCGAATAGAATCCCACACCGAACTGTCCGATAAGGTTGCCATCAAGCTGCTTCTGCTGATCTTTGAGTGACTGCATGAAGCCAAGGGTACCCGACTTTGCTACCGTCCCGAGATTGGCAATCAGCTCTTCTTCGGTCATGCCGACACCACTGTCTTCAATGACAAAGGTCATCTCCGCAGGGTCAATGGTGATGCGAATCGCCAGATCAGCCTCCTTGTCGAGCATCTCCTGATCGGTCAGGGAATTGAAACGTGCCTTGCTCAGTGCATCAGAGGCGTTGGAAATCAACTCCCTGAGATATATTTCCGGATGGGTATAGAGTGAATGGACGATAAGATCCAGAAGCTGCTTCATTTCAGCCTTGTATTCAAACTCCTGAACCGTCGAAGAGCCGTTCGTGCCGTTGTTGTTCATAGGATGTGCTGCTTTATGGATAGATGTTTCAGATCAAAAACGTTATAAAGGTAAAAAAATGCTGAATCAAGTGTCAGGAACGGCGCAATTTTTTACGGGCCGCAGCCTCACCATCATAGACTCGCTTGACGCCATCACCGAGAGCTTTCTCGATATCGCGAATGTTCGACACAAGCCTCGCCATACCCGACAGTTCCACCGATGCGGCCTGGTCGGATCCCCACATGGCACGATCGAGAGTAACATGACGTTCAACGAAGGTCGCCCCAAGAGCTACGGCCGCCCAGGTCGTTGCAAGCCCCACTTCATGGCCTGAATAGCCAATTGGCACATCGGGATAACGCGATTTGAGCGTCGTAATCATCCGAAGATTCAGCTCTTCAATCGGAGAGGGGTAGGTTGAATTGGTATGGGCAATAAGAAGATTTTCATGACCGAGTTCATTGACGGTCGTTTCGACCTCTTCCATGGTAGACATACCGGTAGAGATAATAAGCGGCCTTCCGGTTGCTGCGGTTTTCTTCAGGAGTGGAAGATCGGTCAGGGAGGCTGAGGCACCCTTGTAGCAAGGCGGCTCAAATTGTTCCATAAAATCCACCGACTCTTCGTCCCAACAGGATGCGAACCACAAAATGCCATGTTCCTTGCTGAAACGATCGATCTCCTCATACTCTTCGCGGCCGAACTCAACCTTGTAACGGTAATCGATATACTTCATACGACCCCACGGTGTATCACGCTCAATATCGCGCTGGCTCTGTGGTACGCAGAGTTCCGGAGTACGCTTCTGAAACTTGACCGCATCGCATCCGGCAAAAGCCGCGCCTGCAATCAGTTTTTTTGCCACATCCATCGACCCGTTATGGTTGATGCCGATTTCAGCAATGACAAAAACAGGATGTCCGTCCCCTGCCTTTCTGTTTCCTATAATGACTTCCGCCATAAAACCTTACTTTTGATAAAACGAACCGGCCAGGCTCCCTGAAAGAGAGGGACGGAATCGATCGTGATTAAAAAAAACAGTCAGGAGTTTCTGAGTTTGATCAGCCACTCGGCAAAATCCCTGAATGCGCCGTACCCGCCATCAGCATGGGCACGATAATGAATACAGGGTTCAACAAAAACAGTTGCATCACGAGGGCACGCCGTCAATCCTTCGAGGGCAATCTCGCTCATAATCTCCACATCATTGACATCATCACCGATATAGGCCAGTTCATCCCTTTGAAACCCGCTCTCGGCTATAACCCTGTCAAGCAGTGCCAGCTTCTCTTTGGCCCCAAGATAGAGCCTCTTTATCCCGAGCTTTTCGGCACGCATCCTGATACTTGGCGAAACCTCGCCAGTCATGATAGCGGTATCAATGCCACTATTGCGCAACCGCTCAACGCCCATCCCGTCCCTGATGGAATAACGCTTCAGCTCCTCTCCCCTCTCCGAATAATAGACCCCGTTATCAGTAAAAACACCATCATTATCAGAAATAACAAGTTTTATCCGTTCAGCCCTTTTCGCCAGTTCACCAATCGTTAATGAGAGCATATCTAAAAATGGAGCGTTTCACCCACAAAAAAATTACCCGGCCAATATATCACATTTCCCCCACATCAAAAAAAAACAGGGGGACGTTGTTGACTACGTGTACTTCCGTCAATCTTTGGGGACGTTGTTGATTTAGTGCACTTCCGTCATAACTCATTTGCAAAAAATACACAAAAGGCGGCCACTGCCTTAACAATGACCGCCTTTCACCACTTATCATGCAACGCAAAGCTTATGCGTAAACTTTTTTGTAGTTGTCGATTGCATGAACAATACTCTGGCGGGCAGTTTCAGCACCCTGGAACTCTTCAACAAGTACGGTCTTCTCTTCAAGCGATTTGTACTCTTCAAAAAAGTGCTTTAACTCGGAGGCGAAGTAGGGTGGCAACTGATCGATGTTGTGAACATTGCTCATGCTGACATCATCTTCGGCAACCGCAATGATCTTGTCGTCTCCCTCGCCATGATCGATCATGCGCATGACACCGATAACCCTCGCCCTGACCATGCACATCGGGACAATGTCAGACTGGCAAATCACAAGAATGTCAAGCGGATCATGATCATCACCAAGCGTTTTTGGAATAAATCCATAATTTGCCGGATAGAAAACCGCAGAATAAAGCACCCGATCGAGCTTCAACATGCCGGTTTTTTTGTCAAGTTCGTACTTTGTTTTGCTGCCTTTGGAAATTTCGATAATGGCATTGACGATATTCGGCTGGCCCTCTCCTATCTCAACATCGTGCCAAGGGTTAAAATTCATAACGTGACGGGGCTTATATCTGGTTAAAAAAGCTGTGCAAGTATAGCGATTTTTTCAAAATCCGGCAAGCCTAATAAACACGCATGAAACAATACTTCAGCACTTTTCACCAAAGCGCTCGCCCTCCCTTGCCGTCGCAGCATTGCAACACGCTTCAAACACAACCTGAGCGGTTAACGGTGAAAAATTTCGCCAACCCTCATCGTTATTGCAGCATAAGGGTTACCCTGTTCTTGCCGTTTTCCCGACGATAATCAATGCTCTGCATCATGCCCCAGATAGCGCTCTCTGCCGAATGGGCAGGCAAAAGATTTTTGTCGAGCGGGTTCACTCCATCTCCTCCACTTTCCAGCACAAGTTCGACACTTTGTTTCTTTTCGGAATAGGCGAGAGTCAGATCAAGAAAAGTGGACGCAAGAAGAGGAGTGTAGATACGGAGCAACTCCTCAACAATCAAAAGCAGATTTTGTCGAGTTTTCAGCGGCAGAATCTGTTTTTCACAAAAAGCCTCGATCTCGGCAGTCATCGTATGAGGATCATATCGGGGTGAGGTGATATGATAGTTGATACTTCGTATCCTGTTGATGAAGCTCCGGGTCTTCTCTTTCTGCGGGTTATCAAATATCTGCTCTGGCGTCCCCTCTTCATAAATAATCCCCTCATCCATATACAAAACCCGATTGGAGAGGTCTCGGGCAAAATCCATCTCATGCGTGACAATCACCATAGTCATGCCATCTTTGGCGAGACGACGAATAACCGACAACACCTCGCTGACCATGGTCGGATCAAGTGACGAGGTTGGTTCATCAAAAAGAATGATTTCAGGATCCATAGCCAGACAACGGGCAATGGCAACCCTCTGTTTCTGCCCGCCGGAGAGTTCATCAGGAAAATTGCCAGCCTTTTCGGCGAGGCCTACCATAGTGAGGATGCTCATGGCTTTCCCTTCAGCCTCTTTTTTGGACTTGCCCAACAGTTTAATGGGAGCAATGGTCAGATTGTCGATGACAGAGAGGTGGGCAAAAAGATTGAACGACTGAAAAACCATGTTCATTTTCTGTCGAATCTTCGGCACATCCGTCTTCGCATCGAGAAGAGCAACGCCGTCAATAAAGATTGAACCGCCACTTGGCCGCTCAAGCAGATTGATACAACGCAACAAAGTACTTTTTCCGGTACCGGAAGGACCGATTACCGAAATAACCTCCCCCTCCCTGATTTCAATATTGACATCCCTGAGTACAACGAGATTTCCGAATTTTTTCGAAAGATGCTCTACCTTTATCATGCGCTTTCAATTTGCTTTCTTTTTGATTTAGGGTCAACCTGCCGTTCGACATACTCCAGTGAAAGCGTAAGTACCCATGAAATAGAGAAATAGAGAATTGCCACCATGACCAGCGGGAAAAAGGCATCGAAGGTACGGCTTCTGATAATATCGCTCGCCTTCGTCAAATCCTGCACAGCGATATAACCAACAACAGAGGTCATTTTCACAAGCGAAATAAACTCGCCCTTGTAGACCGGCAAAATGCGCAAGACCGTTTGAGGCAGAACAATGAAAAGAAAGGTCGTAACCCTGGTAAAACCCATGGCAATACCCGCCTCGGTCTGCCCCTTGTCTATGCTGTTGATGCCAGCCCGGTAAATCTCGGCCACATAGGCTGCAAAATTCATACCGAATGCTATGACAGAGACAATAACAGGATTGACATCAACTGAAGCAAAAACGACATAAAACATCAGCATCAAAAAGACCAGCACGGGAGTACCACGCAAAACCGAGATATAGGCCTTCGCCATGAGACTCATAGCCCGATTGCGCGACATACGCATAAAACAGACCAGAGCCCCGAGAATCGTCCCGAAAAGCGTTGAAAAAACCGAGATAATGACGGTCGTTTTCAATCCATCAAGAATAAGGAGATAACGGTTCTCCTGCATGATATTGCTCTGAAAGCTCCCGACAAAAGAGGCAAAAAATGACGCTTCACTAATGCCGGGTAACAGGAGAAAGAAGCCGCAGGCAACCATGAGCAGCAAACCATATTTCAGGGAAAACCTTGACATTCCGCTATCGTTATGTTTTTCAAAACCGCTCATTCCCTGACAAGCGCAGCAATGCCGCCGGTATAATAGGGTTCAGAAAAAAGAACCTGCTTTGAGCGCTCGCTGGTGATGGTGATACAGGCCGCAATCATATCAACCTTGCCCGAAATCAAGGCAGGGATCATCCCCCCAAAATCCATATTCACAATCACCAGCTTCTTGTCCAGTTTTTTTGCGATTCGCCGGGCAAGTTCGATATCGTACCCCACAACCCCTCCCGACCCATCAACAAATGAAAAGGGCTCCGTCACGCTTGCCGTTCCCATCCTTAAAACACCATTGCCTTCGCCTGAGGCAATCTCCGGCATTGGGGCAGGATTTCCCGTTGCAGGGAACCAGCGCTTCATCATCTGGTCAGTCGTTCCATCACGTTTCAACTCACCCACCACCGTATCAATTGTTTTTTTCAACTCCCCGTCATTGAGGCGAACAGCAAACCCATAATTATCGACCGTAATCATCTCTTTCAGCACAACCAGTCCACTGTTTTTAGCCGCAATGTTTTTCAGAATCGGTTCATCATAGGCCGCAGCATCCGCCTTGCCCGATTTAACGGCAATCACCGCATCCATGACACTGTTAAAATACTTGAATTTGGCGTTCTTTAACTTTGACAACACAAGCTGATCGGCAACGGTACCGGTCGGAATGGCAAACTCTTTGCCGTCCAATTGTTGGAGCCCACTGATTTTTTCCCTTTTGCTGCAGCCCGACAGCATCACGCATAAGCAAAAAAAGAGAGCAATTACTCTGCCAAGCATGGTACTTTTCATGACAACTCCTTTTTTTCAATTAATTTACATCTCAAGAAATTTATAATCCAACGTAGTGCGGAGAGACAGAAACCGAAAATACGGTATTGCAAGATAATCTCACGGCAAAATTGTTCAGGGAATCCCCCTGATTCTGTTTTTAAGCCCTATCTTCGTATCTTTACCGACAAAAGAGCCGCCATTCCGCCAGCCATCGCTGGAAGCAGAAGAAATTTTACACGTTATAAGCCTGCGGCAGGCAACACTATTTTTTTCACCATACCCAGCGAAGCAGAGCGCACTGGAAGCCGAGAGAGCCAATACCCATAATGGATTTACTCAAAGAGACCGCAAGACGCAAAACATTTGCCATCATCAGCCATCCTGATGCCGGAAAAACCACACTGACAGAAAAATTCCTGCTTTTTGGTGGTGCCATTCAGACCGCCGGAGCTGTAAAAAGCAACAAAATCCGCAAAACCGCAACCAGTGACTTCATGGAGATCGAAAAGCAGCGCGGAATCTCCGTTGCCACATCGGTCATGGGATTTGAGTATGCGGGAAAACGGGTCAATATTCTCGATACACCCGGCCACAAGGATTTTGCCGAAGATACCTACCGCACCCTGACCGCCGTTGACAGCGTCATCCTTGTAGTTGATTGCGTCAAAGGCGTGGAAGAG
>SESA01001727.1_pt1 | contig 10971 bp, 9 predicted proteins | sample 3171451 | NCBI WGS metagenome assembly SESA01 (sample SAMN06051862, study PRJNA518727) | freshwater metagenome | biome: subpolar coniferous forest; feature: holomictic lake; material: water; isolation source: holomictic Lake 227, 8 m depth | place: Canada: near Kenora, Ontario | collected 2013-06-25...
TAAGGTTATTAAAATCAGGGAAGGGGAGAAGTCCGGCGGAGCTGAAAAGACGGCAAAGAAGAAGTCGGAAGGATCGGCGCCGCGTACGACAATTTATATCGTAAAAAAGGGAGACAGTCTTGACACCATTGCCCGGAAGCACAAGACGACGGTAAGCGCCTTGAAGGACCTCAATCAGGGCAAGCGCCTGACCCCGCTCAATGTGGATCAGCGTCTGAAGATACCTGCGACCTCAAAGATGTAAATCGCCGGCGCCCGAAAATTGACTTGTCCGCAAAAACCCGTCATTCCCGCCTGCTTTCACCGGAATGGCATATTCGGTAGAAACTCAATGCTCTCAAATTAAGGAACAACCTATGAAGATTTTTGACGGATGTGAGGGTTTCCTCTGGCGACATTATCAGGAAAACAATTGCAACGCTTATCTTATTGACGGAGATAAGCGGATCTTGATCGACCCGGGGCATGAACACCTCTTCCAGCATGTTATAGACGGCATGGAAAACGCCGGCGTCGGCATGGAAGACGTGGACGTCGTTATTGCCACCCACGGCCATCCCGATCATCTGGAAGGGGTGAGAAGATTCGGCAAGCCGACCCTCTTTGCCATGAATCAGGATGAATACACGTTCATCTGCAAACTTGCCGGTCAGTATTTTCGCATTCCCGAACCGGACTTCTTCCTGACGGCAGGGGATCTTACCATCGGCGCGGAGTTCTTTCAGGTGTTCAAGACGCCGGGACATACCCCTGCCTCCATCTGCCTGTACTGGCCGGCAAAGAAGGCCTTATTTACCGGCGACGTTGTCTTCAACCAGGGGATTGGACGAACGGATTTGCCGGGCGGGGATGGAGAGATGCTCAAGCAGAGCATCGAACAACTTTCCTCCCTGGATGTGGAGTTTTTGCTCACCGGTCATGGTGAGCCGGTTATCGGTAAAGAGGCCGTCCGGGCCAATTTCAAAATCATCAGGGAGCAATGGTTTCCTTATCTCACAAGATAAAGATCCTTCCGGAATTGCTTCCGGGCGCTTTCAAGGTTAGCGTTCCAGGCTGGACTGAGATTAAGGTTCGGTATCACGGCGGTACCGCAGACACCCTGGGCATGTAGGGTAGCGAGGGCATCCTGGGTCGCCCCGGACCGGAGCTGTCCCAGTTCCTCTTGAAAATGATCAACTAGACCCTGAAATGGTCCAGGATCAATCTCCAATACCTCTTCCATGATTTGAAAAATCTTCTGATTGTCCCCCTCCGGATCTACATGGGCGAGACATTCCTCTCGCATCAAGGTCGCTGCCTCCGGGGAGCTGACCCGCTCCTGTTCCATGTATTCCTTCATATCCCGAATAGTTAATGATCTGTCGCTATAGCGCTGGAACCAGCCCCTGACTTTGGCCTTTCCTTCCCTGGTGCGGATGGCCTCTTTCTCTTCTTCCGTAAGGGTAAGGTTCTTGGTTCTTTCCATAATGAGGTCTAAGGTGCTTTTAATCTCTGCCACGTTTTTCTCCTTCCCAAAATCTCTGGGTCCATCCATACCAAAAAGTATGGCGTCTGTCAAAGCCTCTGAAAAGCCTGATATTCTCTCTTTTCTGTAATTTCCCGGGAAGAATCTTTTCGAAAAAAAATATTGACAACATCCCGCTGGTTTGTTAGGTTCGAACCACCGGCACTATCCGTTGGTTCATTATGTCCGGAACCGGCCGGATGTGAAGTATGTTCCCATAACGTTGATGCGAGGGACTTATGATTATTATCAGCGGGCAAGCTTATTCTACCATCATAGACGCCGCAGGCGAACTGGGCGTTTCGGCGAAAACGATCCGTGAATACATAGCTAAAAAAATCATCCCCGAACCTCCCATTATCCAATTCGGCGTCAGAACGGTCAAACATTTTCCCACGGACTATATGGTCGTGGCGAGGAGTCATCTTGAAAAATACCGGACCCGCAGAAGCGATGTTCAGGTAAAAAGTCATCAAACAGACCTTTTTGAAAATTCTCAGTCAAAGCTGTGAAGAATCAACAGATAACATAGGGGTTCTGACGTGGCTCGACTTAGCGACATTACATCGACGGAAAAGCTCCTGAAGCTCATCCGCAGCAAGCGGGAGGAGACGACTGATCCCTCATCAGTTGCCACTGAACCGCTGCCCAGAAAAAACGGCTATTTCAGTCTGCCGTTGCCGAAGCTGATCTCCCTGCAGAAAACATCCACCATCGGCATCGACATTGGCCACGACTACCTTAGAATGGTCAGGGCTACGGAAACCTCGGGCGGGCATTGGCGGATAGACGACCGGAGGCGCCTGGCACTGCCGCCGAAAACACCCAAAGATTCTCCTGAATTCGGGGCATTTCTAAGAGCGGCGCTGACTGCAATCTGTGGTCCCACTAAGGAATCGAACCTTTGGGTCATCATGTCTGCGGCGCGTGTTGAGGTGCACCACATTCGTATCCCGAAGGTTCCCAAAAACCAGATCTCCAATGCCGTTTACTGGACGGCCAGGAAGGATGCGCCCTTCGATGAAAAGGAGATGGTCTTCGATTTTGAACTCCAGGGAGAGGTCATCGATCAGGGGATCCCCAAGCTCGCCGCTATGGTTTACACTGCCCATCTTCAGGAGATAGCCGATCTCAAGGGGCTCTTCTCACGAATCGGACGTCCCCTCACGGGGATATCCATCGTCCCTTTTTCCTTACAGAACCTGTTCCGAACGGGATGGATTTCTGCCCATGAAGAAGCGGTAGCGAGCCTCTTCATCGGAATCGATTTCTCCCGCATCGACATCTACTCCGGAGATAATCTTACTATGACCCGGGGGATCAAGGCAGGGATGAGCAGCATGGTGGAAGCCCTGGTGGACAGCTTCAATGAATTGAATCAGGATTCGGGGACACCCTCACTGACGATCGAGCAGGGCCGGAAGATTGTCCGGAGCCTAAACCCGGATTACTCGCCCCTCGGAGAAAACGACGCCGGATTTACCCTTAGAAAAGAGGATATCTTTGAGATGATCAGGCCCGCCCTGGAACGGCTGGTGCGCCAGGTGGAAAGGACCTTCGAGCATTACGCCGCGACCATGACCGGCGACCGGATCTCCCGGATATTTGTTTCCGGTGCCATGAATATCTACCAGCCCATCATCGACTATGTGGGATCGCAGCTTGGCATAACGAGTGAGGTTCTGGATCCCCTGAAGGAACTCGATCCGGCCTACGACATGGATCTGGAAAAAGGCAACTACATTTCGGAACGGATCGCCTTCGGGCCAGCTCTGGGGCTCGCCTTTTCGGGTAACGACCACACGCCGAACCTGATGTTCACCTACAAGGACAAGGAAAGGGTGGCCAGTATCAGGCAGATCAATCTGGCGGTCTTTGCGGTCTTCATAGTTGCTGTCCTCTTCTGCTCCGGCATCTTCGTGTTTCAGAATCACGCGATTGCCCAGAAAAAAAAGGTCATTACCGGGTTAGATGGTCGGATGGCCGACATCGGTCCGGTGGTTGACCGGAGCCAGCTTCTGAAAATGGCGGCCAAGGTTAATCAGCGGCGACAGTTGTCCAAGCTTTATGGGGAACGTTATCTCGGCATGGTTCTGATCAGCGAACTCATCGAACTCACGCCGGTAAACATCAGGTTCATAGATCTGAAGATCAACCTTGGTCCTGTGCCGGCGGGAGTCTCCGGTGAGGCTGGAAGCGCCGCCGCCCGTCCTTCCGGCGACGTCGCGAAGCCGGCCGGGGAGGCGCCGAAGGCGCTTCAGGAAGAGGTTATCGTAGAAGGCCTGATCCGGGGTGATCGGAAGCTCTTTGAAACCTCGCTCGCCGGTTATGTGATGGCCCTGGAGGCCTCACCACTTTTTCGCCAGGTGACTATCCAGAAGAACAGTGTGGAACCCTTTATCAAGGATGAGGCACTCCATTTCATCCTAAAATTGACAGTGGAGGCGCAGGTCCATGGCTGAAAAGAAAATGGGCTTCAAAATTCCACGGCAGAGCACGCTTTATATCATGATGTGTCTGACCGGCGTTCTCATTTTCGTGCTCGCAGGAATCCTCCCGGCCGGCAAGAAGCTTACGGAACTGGATGCAGCGATTGTCGCCAAGAAACAGGGTATTGAGGAGCAAACGGTCCTTGTACCTTTTTTCAAATCTCTCAAGGTTGATAGTGAGAAGAAGGAATCGGAAGTACTGCCGCTGCCCCCGAAGGGTAAATTGTCACAGGACAGGCTCGGTACGCTTCCCATGACGTTCACCACTGCGGCAAAAATGAGCGGGATGACCATGGTGTCGGCAACTCCGCACCTCAACGCCATGACCGGCGACGCCCAGTTCATTGCGATCAACATCGTGCTGCGGGGAGGGGTTATCGACTTCCGGAAATTTCTGATCCAACTGGGTGGTATCCCCTATATTCAGCATATTGAAGAGATTACGATCCAGGAAAAAGCGGAGACTCGGGAATTTAAACTGAGGATCTGGGCCGCTATCGGCTGAGAAACGGGTTTTGGTATGGGAAATCTGGGAAAAAGACAGATGATCATTCTGGGGGTGATGGGGATTGTCATCCTCTACGCCGCCTTCTATTTTCTTGCCCCCAAAAAGAAGGCTCCCACACCAAACATGACCCAGAAGACTGCGGAGCTGAATACCTTTATAACCGATCTTACTGTGGGACTGGGCAAGGATACGACGAAAAATCTCAACACTCTCATCTTCAGCCGGGCGGAAAAGGAATGGAGGCAGGACCCGTTTCTGGACGCCAAGTCCTACCGAATCTGGAGCAAAGCACAGGAGCCGGCAAAAGCTGGCGCGGCCGTGTCGAAGATCATATTCACCTACACCGGGTACCTTGAAGTGAACAAGGGAAAGATGGCCATTATCAATGGCATGGAATACAAAGAGGGCGAGGAACTTGATGTCAAGGGATTCGTACTGAAAAGCGTTACTCCGGCCAGGGTTGTAATAGAAAACAGGGCCGCCAGGGCAGCGCAGACGATTCCCCTGCAGGAATGATGGAGGCGTCAATGGGTTACATGAAGCATAGATATTCCCGGGAAGGACTGACAAGAGTTCTCCTGTCCATCCTTTTGTCTGTCCCTCTGATCTGGGGTTGTGCCGACAAGAAATCCCTCCAGAAAGACCCCTTTTTCGAAAAGTGGAACACGATGGCGGAAACGGCAACAGGTAATTCACCGTCGCCAAGAAAAAAAGCATCAGCCCTCGCCGAGGAACTGCTGAAGGAAGCGGGAGAAGCCGACAAGGGGCAGGCGGTAAAAATCGTTAGAACCCTTCCGACGCAACCGGTCAGCCTGAAAATGCGCCAGGCTGATGTCAAGACGGTCCTGCGCTCCCTGGCCAGGATTGTCGACCGGAACATTATCGTAAAGAACGAGATCAAGGGGGAGATAACGATCGATTTCCATGACGTCCCCTGGGACCAGGCTTTCAACAGTCTCCTGCGCACCCAGGGGCTGACCTACATCTGGGAGGGCGACATTATCAGGGTCATGACCTTTGAGGACATGGAGCTGGATCTGAAGCGTCAGACCCAGGAGGAGGGGATCCAGAGGGTCGCGCCCCTCCGGACCGTCGTCATTCCCATCGATTACGCGAAACCTAAGGAGCTCAAGGAGAACCTCGAATCTTTCCTTACCCGGACCAAGGATGACAAGCCCCGGGGATCGGTCCGCGTTGACGAACACAGTAATTCCCTCATCATCTCGGCGATCCGGGACGACCTCTTGAAGATGATGCCGATCATCGAAAAAATTGACAAGCCTACCCCGCAGATCCAGATCAAGGCGAACATCGTCGAGACGACCAAGGAAATGGCGAGGGAGCTTGGCATCCAGTGGGGCGGGATTTATAAGAACGGAAACCTGTGGGTGACTCCGGGAGGAACAACAGCAAGCGCTACGATCGTCAACCCGCTGACGGGCGGATATACCCCTGCCTATGGTGCGGCGGGCCTCTCCGGCCAGGGTTTCGGCGTCAACTTTCCTGCCTCTGCCTCGGCGGTAACTGCAGCCGGAGGGTTGGGCTCGCTCGGTCTGATCGTTGGGGCGCTGGGCGAGAGCATCCTCGAAGTACAGCTCAACGCCCTGCAGCAGGACAGCAAGCTGAACATTCTTTCCAGTCCTTCGATTACCACTCGGGACAACCAGATGGCCTTTACGGAAAACGGTGAAAAGGTTCCCTATATTACGAATCAAACCTCAGGCGGCACGGTTACACAGACGACAATGTTTGAGGACGTTGTCCTTCGTCTGGAAATCACACCCCACGTCGTTGACGATCAAACCCTGTCCATGAAGATCCTGGTGAAGAAGGATGAGGTGGATCCGGTCCGGAATGTTAACGGTAATCCTTATATTATCAAAAAGAAGACCGAGACGAATCTCATGGTCCGTAACGGCGAAACCATCGTCATTTCCGGTCTGACGAAGCAGAGAACATCGGCCGGCGATACCGGTATTCCCGGCCTGAAAGACGTCCCCGCTCTTGGATGGCTCTTCAAAACGGATTCTCGCAGCGACAAAATGGAAGAAGTCCTGATCTTCATTACCCCGAGGATTCTGCCGCCCTATCAGGTCGCAGCGTCGTCGATTCCACCGGCGGCGACTCCTCCAAGTGGAAAGCAGAAGCCCATCACTGACAGTGGGAAAAAACCGAAAACAGTAGAAAATACTCCGAAGCCGTGAACGAACTTGTCATGGCGAGCCGGTTTCCCATAACCCATCCCCACACCAGCCCTCCCTTTGAAAGGGAGGGAAGAAATTGTTTTGTGGGGATGTGTCAAAATTGTTATTGAGTGGCCAATGATATTAACTGAGTGGTCGTAATGGATTATTTTAAAATCCTCAACCTGAACAGGGAACCCTTCTCCAACTCCCCGGAGCCGGAGCTCTTCTTTCCCTCCCAGGGGCACTTGACCTGCCTGCAGCAACTGGAGCTGGCCATCCGCCTGCGCCGGGGACTGAACGTGGTCATGGGCAACGTGGGCACCGGCAAGACGACCCTCTGCCGTGAGCTGATCCTGCGCTTTACGGAGAAGGAAGATGACCGTAACGAGATCGAAACCTACCTGCTTCTCGATCCTGCCTGCAGCGCTCCCCGTGAATTTCTGTCCGCGATTGCTCTCGCCTTCGGGCTCGCTGTCGAGACTGCGGAGAGCGACTGGCAGATCAAGGAAAAAATTAAAAACCATCTTTTTTACAAGGGAGTGGAGGAAAAGAAGACCGTCGTCCTGATCATCGACGAGGGGCAGAAACTCCCCCCTTTCTGCCGGGAAATTCTCCGTGAGTTTCTCAACTACGAAACGAATGAGAACAAGCTCCTCCAGATCGTCATCTTCGCTCAGAACGAATTCCGGGAAATCCTGAAGGATCACCTTAATTTCGCTGATCGGGTAAATCAGTACCATCTCCTCGGTCCGCTCAGTTTCAGGGAAATGAAGGACATGATCCGTTTCCGCCTGGCCCGGGCTGGCCGGCCGGCTGACGATCAACTCTTTACCATCTTCGGGTTGTGGGCGATTTACCGGGCTACGGGCGGCTATCCACGCCGGATCATCAGCCTTTGCCATCAGATCCTGCTCACCCTGATTATCCAGAACAAGGTAAGGGCCGGCTGGTTTCTCGTCCGCTCCGTCTCCCGGCGACTGAAGGCAGAGTCGATGCGAAGAGTGCGTTGGGTCACGGCGGGTTTGACAGCGTTCATCTTCCTGGTGTCGATGGCGTTCTTTTTCTTCGTGCCTCAATTGAGCATCATCCGGAATCCAACACCGAAACCGGCGTTACGATCGATTTCAGCGCCGGCGAAAACCGATTCGACCGCCATACCGGCGGTACAGGCGATTAGTGCCGGGACGGTCGATTCGACGCCTGGACAAACGCAAGGTAACCTGGCGGCGGGTGACCCACTGGTTTTGCCAAGGCAGGTAAAGGCGCCGCTAAATCCTCCCCAGGTTTTACCCGCAAAAACCACTCCCGATCTGAAGATTCCGGACAATCTCGGACGGCTGAAGATACCTGCGGGTGTCACGGTTATTCAACTTTTGCGGGATATCTATGGGAAAAGCTGGACGGATCGCTTTCAGGCAGTAATAGATGCAAATCCCCATATTGATGATATAAATCGGGTTCGAACCGGAGAATTGGTCGCGTTCCCGGCGATCCCGATCCCGGCAAAGGCGATGTCCTGGTTGCAGAATGGGAAACTGGTACGAATCGCTTATAAGGAAAGCCTTGATGGGGCTTACGGTTTCTTCAAGAAATATCAAACCCACATCCGAATGTTGCCTTTCTGGAATCCCCGGGAGGGGATGGTGTTTGCCCTTGTTCTAAAAAAGGTTTATAAGAGTGAGGAGGAAGGGCGAAATGCAATTCGGAACCTGCCGTCCTCCCTTGCGGCCACCGCGGAAATCATGGAAAGGCCGGGAACGGATTCGGTCTTTTTCGCTAATTGACACGAAGGTTGTGACTCATGATTATTAAAAAGAAACTGGGTGAGATGCTTGTCGAGAGCAGGTTCCTGACGGAGGAACAGCTCAAACGCGCCCTCGTCGAGCATAAGAAGGCCGGTCTGAAGCTGGGTCAGTTCCTGAGTCGGCAGGGGATAATCAGTGAGAGCCAGATTGTCGATCTGCTGAGCAAGCAGCTCAAGATCGAGAAGTATCACCCGGACTCCTATCCCCTCGACGTCAACCTAGCCCGCCTAATCCCGATCGAGACTGCCCAGAAATACCAGGTGGCGCCCCTCCGGAAGAAGGGACGCCTCCTGACGGTTGCCATGACGGACCCCCTCGATATCAACGCCCTGGACATTATCGAGATCGCCGCCAACGCCGAGGTGGAGCCTGTTGTCTGCACGGAGCGAGAGTTCAACCAGCTGATCACGGGCATCTATGGGATGCAGTCCGGTGTGGGTGGCCTGCTGGAAGTCATGGAAATCGAAGCGCAACCGGTAGTGGAAAAGCCGTCGGACCAGATCGCCGAGGAGATTCAGATCTCTTCTCTTCAGGATATGGCCGGCGAGGCGCCGGTGGTGCGTCTGGTCAACTCCATCTTTGCCCAGGCGATTCGTGAGGGGGCGAGCGACGTCCACATCAGTCCCCAGCAGACGCGTATCCAGGTCCGCTTCCGGATCGACGGCAAGCTTCACGAGGTTCCTTCGCCGCCGAAAGCACTTTCAATGCCGATTATCGCCAGGATGAAAATTCTTGCCAATATGGACATCACGGTCTCGCGGATCCCGCAGGACGGCCGGTTTACCCTCAGGATGGAAAAGCGGGAGATCAACGTCCGCGTCTCCTCCATGCCCACGATCTACGGAGAGAATATCGTCCTCCGTCTCCTGGACATGAGTTCCGGCGTCTATTCCCTAGACCGTCTCGGCATGGTCGCGAGCGACCGGGAAAAGATCGGGACCATGAGCCGCAAGGCCTACGGCATGATCCTGAGCACCGGACCGACGGGAAGCGGCAAAAGCACGAGCCTGTATTCCATCCTGAATGAACTCAACAGCGTCGATACGAACATTATCACCCTCGAGGATCCTGTCGAATACCGGATCGACAATATTCGCCAGGTGCAGCTCAACCGGAAGGCGGGGATGACTTTCGCGAGCGGTCTCCGTTCCATTCTCCGGCAGGACCCGGACATTATCATGGTGGGGGAGATCCGGGACGCCGAAACAGCGGCGATCGCAATACAGGCGGCCCAGACGGGACATCGACTGCTCAGCACCCTGCATACGAATGATGCGGCAGGGGCCATCACCCGCTTTGTGGATATGGGAATAGAACCCTTCCTCATCGCCTCGACGCTGCTTGTGTCCTTTGCCCAGCGCCTGATGCGGACCGTCTGTCCCTACTGCAAGGAATCCTACCGGCCTGCAGAGGCCGCCCTCGTCGCCTGGGGCCTCGACAAGGAGGATAATGCCGATTTTCAGCGTGGCGCCGGGTGCTATCAGTGCATGAATACTGGCTACAAGGGGCGGACGGGCATCTTTGAAGTCCTTGTCAACGACGAAATGATACAGGAACTGATCCTGAAACGGCATTCGGCCCACGAGATTACCAGGGCGGCAATTGCCGCCGGGAAGCTCCGCACCCTGAAGGACGACGCGTCGGGTAAGGTCCTCCAGGGGATCACGACGCTTGAGGAAGCCGCCTCGGCGGTCATGGTGTAGCATCATGGCGAAATATTCATACCAGGCGATTAATGAAAGCGGAGCAAACGTGAGCGGGACGATTGAGGCGGACTCTGTCGAAATGGCGGAAAACCTCCTCCTCGCAAAGGGATATATCCCTCTAAAGATCTCGGCGACATCCGGCGCCGCCGCGGGCGGATCGTTCCTCGCCGGTATCCGGGAACGCATGAGCAATGTCAAGATCGGCGATCTCATCCTCTTCACCAAACAGTTCCGTTCCATGATGCAGGCCGGGGTGCCGATCGTTCGTCTTCTCCAGGTTCTGGAAAACCAGACGGAAGGCAAGGTTCTTAAAGGCGTCATCGCGGCAATGGGCCAGGATGTCCAGACGGGAAATTCTCTCTACGAGGCCATGAAGAAGCACCCGGCCCTGTTTTCCCCTCTTTATCTTAGCATGATCAATGCCGGGGAGGTCAGTGGGACGATCCCCGATATCCTTGGGAGGCTTGTCGATATCATCGAACACGAGGCGAAGATCAAATCGGATATCAAATCCGCCCTTCAGTATCCGTTCATCGTCCTGATCGCCCTCGGCGTTGCGTTCTTTGTCCTCCTGACCTTCGTCATCCCGAAATTCGCTTCGATCTTCGCCAAAACGGGCTTGGCGCTTCCCCTCCCCACGAAGATCGCCATGCTCATGTATCAGGGGCTCGCCAGTTACTGGTACATCCTGATTGCAGGTGTAGTAGGATTGATCATCGGTTTGCGGATGTACTTCAAGACCGCCGCCGGCAGCTATGCCCGGGATGCCTTTT
>SESA01001728.1_pt1 | contig 10964 bp, 4 predicted proteins | sample 3171451 | NCBI WGS metagenome assembly SESA01 (sample SAMN06051862, study PRJNA518727) | freshwater metagenome | biome: subpolar coniferous forest; feature: holomictic lake; material: water; isolation source: holomictic Lake 227, 8 m depth | place: Canada: near Kenora, Ontario | collected 2013-06-25...
GGTGCGCCGTAGTTTAACCTGCCCGGTCCGGTTACTTAGTGGTTTGGGTAACCGGGCCGGGTTTTTACTTCGGGTGGGGGCTCCCCGTCAGACGGTCGCGGAGGCCCGAGGCCCGTTCCATGCGGCGCGCCACCCCGCGTTCCAGCACGCCCGGCCCGGCCCAGAGATCCACCCGGCGGCGCGCCCGGGTCAGCCCCGTGTAGATCAGCTCGCGCGTGAGCACCGGGCTGTCGCGCTCCGGCAGCACCAGCAGCACGTGGTCAAATTCGGAACCCTGGCTTTTGTGCACCGTCATCGCAAACGCCGGCTCGTGGGGCGGGAGCTGGGCTGGAGCGACGCGCCGGGGAGCCGTCGCGGCTCCCTCGCCGGGGAACCAGGCCCAGAGCGGGCCGTCCGGCTCCGACGGATCGGGCAGCAGTACCCCCACGTCGCCATTGAAAAGCCCGAGCCCGTGCGCGTTTTGGGTGATCAGCAGCGGCGTCCCGGCGAAGAGTTCGCCCTCCCGCTCCGGGCGGCCCGCTTCCCGCCGCAGCAGCGCCGCGGCGCGCCGGTTCAGCTCCTCCGCGCCATAGGGCCCCTTGCGCACCGCGCAGAGAATGCGGAAGCGCCCAAAGGCTTCCAGCGCCCGGCCGGGATCGGACTCCCGCAGCAGGGGGCCGTAGCCCGCCAGCACGGGATCGCGCAGCGCCACCTCCAGCTTCTGGGGCGCCGGAAGGAGCGCGCTTCCCAGCCCGTTTTCCCCGCCGGAAGCGGGCTCCCGCAACAGCGCGAGCGCCTCGGCCGAAAGGCCCGCGCGGACAACTTCGCAGAGCCGGTAGATCGGGCTCGCGTTGCCGAACCGGTAATTTTGGCGCAACACCGCGAGCGTCCCCCGGAGCGGGCTGACGGGGGAGGAGGCGGCGTCCACCATGTCGGCCAGGACGTTGCCGGGGTCCACCGAGGCGAGCTGGTCGCGGTCGCCCAAAAGGAGCAGGCGCGCCGCGGGCGGCAGGGCGTCGAGGAGCTTCGCCATCAGCGGCAGCGGGACCATCGAGGCCTCGTCCACCACCAGCACGTCCAGCGCCAGCGGGTTGGCGGCGTCGTGCCGGGGTCGGGCCGCGCCGGGGCGGATGCCCAGCAGCCGGTGGAGCGTCCCGGCGCGCGGCAGCGCGGCGAGCAGATCGGGGCGTTCGTGGCGGGAGAGACTGGCTCGGAGCGCCTCTTCCAACCGCGCCGCCGCCTTGCCCGTGGGAGCGGCGAGCGCCAGGCGCAGGGGCTGCGCGCCCGGGGGCATCAGGCGCAGCAGAATCCGGGCGGCCGTCGTCGTTTTGCCCGTGCCGGGGCCGCCGGAGAGAAGCGTCAGCGGAGAGGAAACCGCCCGTTCCACGGCCGCCTCCTGCCCTTCGACCGGGCTTTCTCCCGTGGCGGATGCGGCCCGGCGGAGCAGCGCACCGGCGAGCTCCGTTTCGTAGGCGAAATAGCGGCGCAGGTAAAGCCGCCCAGCGGCGTCGAGGACCAGCGGCGTCGCGGCCTCCGAGGGAGCGCCCACGGCCGGGGAAGCGGCCAGCGCGGCGCGCCAATCCTCCAGCGGCAGCCAGGAGAGCGGCTCCCCCGCATCCGAGAGGGGCGGCTGCGCCAGGTCCAGGCAGATGTGCCCTTGCCGGACTGCCCGGCTGAGATGAGCCGCCGCCAGCGCCACGGTCTCCCCGCCGCCAAAGCGCGCAATGAACCGTGCAAAATGCCGGTCGAGATCGGCGAACAGTGGAGCGTCGAGAAGGATTCCATCCTCCTCTTTGCGCCTTTGCGTCTTTGCGTGAGCACTCTTCATGGTTTGGGCAAAACGGTGAGCGCGCGGAGGCTTTCCACCAGCGCGAGCGCCGGGCGCGCCCGGTAGATGCCGCGTTGGGGGTTGCCCGGCTCCACCCCGCGCAGGAAAAGGTAGAAGACACCGCCGAAGTGCGTTTCGTAAGTGTACCCCGGCACGCGCGCCGCCAGAAAACGGTCGGCGGCGAGGAGATACAAATGTGCTTGGAGCGCGTAGTGGTGGGCGCGCATCGCCGCCTCGACCCCGGGGAGATCGTAGTCTTCGGGCCGGTCGCCGAGCCAGTTCGATTTCCAGTCCACCAAATAATACTTTCCCTCGTGCTCGAAAAAGAGATCGATAAAGCCCCGCAGGAACCCGGCGACCGGCTGGAACCGGAGCCGCCCCAGCGCCTCCGCGTCGAGCGCCGGGTCGGCGGTCTCTGCGAAGAGAGAGCGCAGGTCCGCCGGGCGCAGCGCCGGGAGCCGGACGGAAAATTCGGCTTCGGAAAGCCGCGCCTCCATCGGCACATCGCGCAGGCGCAGGCCGGGGGCCAGCTCCACCTCCAGGAGTTCCGCGAGCTTGGGGGCCACCGCCCCAGCGAACGGCGCGCCGGAGAGCCCGTGGGCAGCGAGCTTTGCCGGGATGAGTTGCGCGAGTTGCTCCGGCTTTTGGAAATCGAGCGCTTCAAGCACTTCGTGGAAGAACTCGCCCGCCCGCGCCCCTTTTTCAAACCGGAAAATGCCGCCGGGAGCCGCCTCGGGGGCGGGAATTTCTGGCGGCAGGTGGTGTTCCGGCACGGGCGCGTCCCGCTCCGGCTCCTCCCGGCTGGTTCCGGAGGTCAGGCCGGTGAAGCTCGTCAAAAACGCCGGGACGTGGATCGCGCCGGGAAAGACCCGCGCCGTGAGCGGGTGCTCGGGAGGAGTTGCTGATGGCTGGATCGGGCGCGTCGCCTCCGGCTCCACGAAGCTCCATGCGATCCGCCCCGGCAGCGCCGTGGCGAGCCCCTGGATGCCCCCGAGCATCGGCTGGCCCAGCAGATGGCCCAGCGCAGAAACGCCCTGCTGCTGGATGTCGCCCGCGTAGACCGTGCAGGCTTGCCGCGCGCGCGTGACGGCCACGTACAAGAGCCGCATTTCCTCCGCGAGCGCCTCCCGCCCGTGCGCCGCCACCGCTTCCGGGGCTGCGCCGCGCTTGCCCCGCAGGTCCAGCGTGAGGCGTCCAGCGTTGTCGTGAAATTGCACGCGGTTGCGCCGGGACGTGTCCGCGGGGGTCCAGAGGAACGGGCAGAGGACGACGTTATATTCGAGCCCCTTGCTTTTGTGCACCGTCACCACTTGCACGGCGTCGCCGTCGCTCTCCAGACGGAGCTGCGCGGACTCCGAGGGGGCGCGGGAGGAGGCCCGCTGCTCGGCGAGCCATTCCAGCAGCGCCTCCGGGGTGAAACGCGCGGCGGCTTGCGCCTCCTGCAGAAGCTCGGCAAGGTGGAGCAAATTCGTGAGGCGGCGTTCTCCGCCCGGCTGCTCCATCACGCGGCGGCGCACATCGGACGCCGCCGCCAGCCGCCGGAACATCGCGGCGAACCCTTCCCCGCGCCACAGTTCCCGCCATTCGGCGAATCGCTCCGTCCATTGCTGGCGCTCCGGGTCGGTTAATTCCGCCAGCGCGTTCCCGTTGAGCGCAAAGAGCGGCATCGACAGAGCCGCGTGGAGCCGGCCGTTGTCGCCGGGCGCGAGGACCGCCTCCAAGACGCGCGCCAGCTCCGCCGCGTGCGGCGTGTGGAAAACGCTCTCTTCGGCGTGCAGCACGCTGCGGATGCCGCGTTGCCGCAGCGCGCTCTGGATAAGCCCCGCCTGCTGGTGGGTGCGCACGAGGACGGCCAGATCCCGCCATTCCCAGCCGCCGTCCGCGTGCAGGCGGGCCGCGTCGGCGGCCGCGGCATCGGCGATCCGGCGCGTGGCGTCCTCCAGATTCCAGCCCCGCTCCTCCTCCCCCCGCAGATAGCGGAACTGAAGCGGCGGGCGCTGATGCGGGGGGACATCGCGGGTGGGTGAGTGCACTTGGTAATATTGAATCCGATCTTCCAAAAATGCGTCGTCAACCCCGAGGAAAAGCGCGTTGAAGCCTTCCAAAAGCGCCTGGCCGGAGCGCCAGTTGGTTTCCAGCGTGTAGCGGCGCGCGGCGGAAGCGGCGGCTTTGAGGTAAGTGAAAACATCCGCGCCCCGGAACCCGTAAATCGCCTGCTTGGGGTCGCCGATCCAAAAGAGCCAGTGGCCGCCGCCGCCGAAAATCCGCCGGAAGAGAGCGTATTGGAGCGGGTCGGTGTCCTGGAATTCGTCGATCAGCGCGGCCTGGTATTTGGCCCCGATGGCCCGGGCGAGCGCCGCGCCCCGGGGACCATGCAGGGCAGAGTGCAGGCGGGTGAGCAGGTCGTCGTAGGTCAGCACGTTGCGCTCCCGCTTGCGCGCGGAAAGCGCCGTTTCCGCATAGGCCAGGAATTCGCGCGTGAGTTGCTGGAAGAAGGTTTCCGCCTGCGCGCAGAAGCTTTCGCAAAGGGTGAAGAACGGAGCCGAGGGGGGCGTCTTGCGGCTCCCCGTCGCCTTTTCCATCGCCGTGGCGCCAAAGAGCGCGAGCGTTTCTACGAGCTCTTGGTCCGGCGCTTCCGCCGTTCCCAGCCGCGCCAGAACGGGGAGCAGGTCGAGGCGTTTTTTCCGTTCGCCGGGCTTGAGCGCCTTGTCGGCTTGCAGGAGCGCGGTGAGCGCCGCGCCGCCGCCGTTTTGCCACGCTTCGGCGATGGCGGCGAAAGCCTCTTCGAGCCGCTCGGCGAGGGCCGCGCACGGCTCGGCCGCCGGTTGCGGCAGCAGCGCAAGGTCAGGGTGATTGCGGGTTTGCACGAGGAGATTCGCCCAGCCCTCGGGCGAAACGCCCGCGTCCAGCGCCAGCGCGGCCAGGAGCGCCGGAGCGCCGGCAAACCGCGTGCGCCAGAAGTCGGCCGCCACCTCCTCCAGCAGGGGCCTGGAATCGGTCAGCAATTCCACGCCGTAGCGGACGCCGCTTTCAAACGCGTGCTCCTGCAGCATCCGCTGGCAGAAGCCGTGGATGGTGAAAATCTGCGCTTCGTCGAACGACTGGGCCGCCAGTTCCAGCGCGCGAATGCCGGGAGCCTTGTCCGGGTGCTCCGCCAGGTAACGGGCGATGAGCGGGTTTTCCGCCGCGCCGCTTTTCAGCTCCGCGAGCGCCGTATGCAGCAGCGCGCGGACGCGTTCGCGCAACTCCTGCGTGGCCGCCGTCGTGTACGTGACGGCCAGGATCGAGGCGACCGGCACGCCTTCCTCCAGCACCAGCCGCAGGTAAAGCGCCGCGAGCGAATACGTCTTGCCGGTGCCCGCGCTCGCCTCGATGAGCGTGGCGCCCCGTTCCAGCGGCGTCTCGGCGGCGTTGAAAGCGTTCATACGGCCGGGCCCTCCGCGGCCAGCAGCGGGCCGAAGACGGCCAGCGCGGTGGTTTCAAAAGCGGCGTCGAGCGGGTCGCCCCCGGCATCCGCGCCGCCAAAGCAGAGGCGGAAGCTCGCGTTTTCGCATTCGCCCTGCGCGCGCACGTTGCCGCGCCAGACGGCGCGAGCCCGCTCCAGCGGCGGCTTCCCCGTGGCCTCCTGGCTTTCCGCGAACGCCAGCGACGTGTTCGGGAAAAAAGGGAGCGGCGCTTGCAGCCCTTGCCAGAAAAGCTCCAGCAACTCCAGGAGCCGCTCCGGCGGTTGCGGCGCGAATTGGACCGCCCCATCCGTGCCCGCCAGCACCGTGGGGGGCGGCGGCGCCTCTCCGCACGCGGCGCACCAGGCGAGGTGGGCGCACCAGGCTTGGAGGCGATCCTTGGCTTTCAATTTCGCCGGGCGGAAAAAGGCGAGCCGCCCGCCGTAGAGCGCGTCGAGGCGGCCGGTGAGGGTGAACGGGGAAACCCGCAAGTCGAGCAGGCGCGGCGCGTCCGGGCGGGTGGTCCCGAGCAGCCGCGCCATGGCGGCATGGAGCGTTTGCGCGGCGCGGGTCTGGGAGCGGTAATGCTGCGCCCCCACGCTGCCGGGCGGCAGCAGCCCCCGGGCGACGAGGGCGGCCTCCGGCGGGAGCGGAGCGCCATCGGCCTGCGCCGCGAAGAGTGCAGAGGAAACCCGGTAGAGTTGCAGCGCGTCGAGCGCGAGCGGCTCCGTTTCCTCCAGCGTCTCGTCCCATTCTTCCAGCCGGATGGCCAGCCGTTCACGCAGGAAGAAGGCGGCCGGGTTTGCAAAAAACGCGCTCAAATCAGCCAGCGCCACGGCGCGGCGTTCCGGCTCCGGCGGCTCCAGTGGACTCTCCAAAAATGGCACGGCGCGGGCCGCCTTGCGCGCGGCGGCGGCGGCATTCGCGGCCGAGTAACTGAAAAGGGGGCTGCCCGGCTCAAAGTAACTCCGGCTGAAGGCGTGGAGCCGGTGCGTAAGGGCCAACGCCGCGCGCGCACCCGCTCCGCCAGGGAACCGGCAGCTTGTCTCCAGGTGGTCGAGCAACTCGCTGACCACCACGGAGGGGGGGAGCGTCTCCTGGCCGCCGGGCGAACGCCCCACGTAGCTGACGCGCAGCCGGTCGCGGGCGGAGAGCAACGCTTCCAGGAAGAGATAGCGGTCGTCGGCGCGGGCTGAGCGGTCGCCGGGGCGGGGCCGGGCATGGATCAGGTCGAAGGGGGGCGGCTGCGGGCGGCGCGGGAAAACGCCGTCGTTCATCCCCATCAGCCAGATCACCCGGGCCGGAATGCTCCGCATCGGCTTGAGCGCGCAAAACGTCACCCCGCCCTTCAGGAACCCGCCGCGCTGTTCCGCCTCGCCCAGCATCCCGGTAAAATGCTCGCGCACCGCTGCGAACTCCGCCACCTGCTCCGGCCCGGCCTCGGCGGCCACGGCCGCGAGCCGCTCCACGGCGTCCCGTAGCGTGCGCACGTCATCCAGCAGCCCGGGGGGCTCGTCGCCGGAAGCGGGCGCGAAAAAGCGGTCGATCACCGTTCGCAGCGCTTGCGGCCATTCCCCCAGCGGGCGGGGCTCTTCCAATAGTTCCAGCGAGGAGAAGACCGCCTCCATCGCCTCGGCAAAGCGCCCCAGCAACTCGGCCTCCGAGCCTTCCACATCGTCCTCCGGGAGGATCCCCTCAAAGAGCGTCCGTCCGCCGCCCGCCATGGCGTAGCCCAGGAGAAGGCGGTCGATCCCGTGCCGCCAGGTCGTTTCCTCAAACGCCGGGAGCGACAGCTTCGCCCGGTGCGCCCCGTCGATCCCCCAGCGAATTGCGCTTTCCGCGATCCAATCCTTCATGCGGGCCAGTTCCGCGTCGTCAAAGCCGAACCGGGCGCGGAAGACCCGGCTTTGCAGCAGAGCGAACCCCGCCGGGGCGGTGCAGCGCGTCCCGGCGGTTTCCAGCAGGGTGAGGAAGGTCTGGATCGCCGGGCTGTCGCTGCGGGGCTGGCGGTCGGCGATGCTGTAGGGCAGGCGCAATGCTGAGTCCTCCGGCGAGCCGAAGACGGCATGGATGAGCGGCGCGTAGCGTTCGATCTCGGGCGTCATGACGAGGATGTCGCGGGGACGCAGTGTGGGATCTTTGGCCAGGAGCGCGAGGAGCCGGTCGTAAAGCGCCTCCACCTCGCGCAGCGGCGAGGGGCAGACGTGGACCTCCAGCGAGGCGTCGTCCCCGGCGACCGCCAGCGGCGGCAACGGCTCTCCGCCCGAGCTTCCCCGGCTTTGGGCGCGCAGAATATCCCGCTGGAGCCCGTGGAGCAGCGTCCCTTCCGGCGGTTCCTCGAAATGCTCCGGGGTGTCCACGATCCGGTATCCCGCGCGTTCGTCCGCCTCCAGCAGGACGTTGGTAAATTCCGCGTTGAGCTTGCCCAGCGACGTCAGCAGCGGGTGGCCGCCGCCGGGCGTCAGCCCGCGCCGGGCGCGCTGCTTGGGCGTCAGGTCGTCGCCGTGGTACTCGCGCGAGGGGGCGAGCAGGAAGAGGTGCACCGGGCAATGCGCGGCGAGCGCGAAAAAGACATCCACCTGGGCCGGGGGAAGCGTGGTGATGCCGAAAAGCGAGACCCGTTCCGGCCAGCCGGCGTTCGCCGCGATTCGCCCCTGGCGCAGCCGCTCCACCGCCGCCGCGAAGTGGACGGCTTTTTCGCGGTTGAGTTCCCGCCAGAGCGCCGCCTGCCATATGACGCCCTCCCCCTCCCCGCCGTCCCCGCCGCGCTCCCACTCCAGGAGCATCTGCGGGCGGTACACCAGGTATTGGTCAAAGAGCCCCGCCAGCCGGGCGGCGAGCTGGTAGCGTTTCAGGCCGTCGCCGTCCTCCACGTAGGCGCGCACGGGGGCGAACTCCGGCCGGTGGAGCAACGCGGGAAGGAGCCCGTGGAGCTTCCAGGTCAGCGTGTCCGGCGCGAAAACGGCCGCCGGGGCCATGTCCGGCACCAGCCGCCGCAGCGTCTCGTCCAGAAAAGCGCGCGGGAAAGGGAAGGCGGCGTTCATGCAGACGCCCAGCCTTCCGGCGAGCTGGAGCGAGAGCCAGCGGCGCATCCCGAGGCTCTGCACCAAGACGACCTCGCGCGAAAACGGCGAGGCGAGTGGTTGGGCCGTCACGGCGGCCCACTGCGCGGCGAGCGATTCGAGCCGGTTGCCGGTATGGAGGAAGAGGCCGTTCACGGGAGGTTGCGGCCCTCAGTCTATGCCAAAAGAGCACCGATGTGCCAGCACGAAGGCCGGTTCAGGCTCCATCATACCAGGCACCCCAGTGCGAGCAGGCCGTAGAATGTGTATTCCACGTCCAGCACGTCGTCTTCCCAATGGCCGTGGAAGCCCCCGGCGTTGGTCCAAAGCGAGTCGAGGAAACCGAGGCACGGTTCGCGGACGGCGTTCAGCGGAACCCCGAGGGCGGTGAGCGTCTGGAGCGCCGTCGCCGTGGAGAGCAGGTCCGGCATCGGGGCGAGCGGCGAGGCCCGGAAGCCGCCCTGCAGGTGCGCCTGCGCCAGGAGCCACGCACCCGCCGCCCCCATTGCCGCGCGGGAGCCGAGGAGCCCGGGCACGGCGGCTGCCGCCGCCGTTGCGTGGGTCGAGCCGAGGGGGATGCCGCGCTCGTTGGCCCAGCCGCCCCCGGGCGCGGCCAGCGCGGACACCGCAGCGGCGAGCCGGGCGGCGTCCGGCAGCCGGAGGCGCAAATCCTCGAAGGCCCCCAGCGCGAGGAACGCCGCGCTGGCTGTGCCATGAGCGGCGCCCGGCGCCGGGTGAAAACCGCCGTCGCCCGCGCGGAACGGGGCGAGGCGGGCGGCCAGTTCCCGCTCCCGCGTCCGCGCGCCGGCGAGTGGGGCGCCGGCATCGCGCAGGAGCGCCCAAGCGCGCGCCAGGCAGCAGAGCGGGACGAATGCGAGCCCATCTCCCGCACCAAAGCCTTGCAAATAAGTGCGCAACGGCTCCATGGCAAGCGGAGCGTCCAGCGCCAAGGCCGCTTGCAGGCCAAATACCGTGTAGTACAAATCGGCGCGCCCGTCGCGGCCCGCGAATCCGCCTTCAGCCGTCTGGCTGCTGCGGAGGAAGTCGCGCACCAACGCCGTGGAATCACCCAGCAGGGCCGGGGCGCGGCGGGCGGTGCGGATCAACGCGCCGCGCAGCGTTCCCCCGCGGCGGAAGAGGGTCCTAAAGAGCGCCTTCAGGCTTGGTTTTGCTCGATCTCCCGGCACCATACCGTCAGCTCCGTTTCGTTGAAGATTTTCCCGATGATGCGGCGCAGGAGCCCTTTCAAGGCGGGGTTTTCCAGCGTGGCCAGGGTGCGGACGGCGGCGGTTTTTTGGGCGTCCAGGAGGCGCTCGGCGGCCTCCATCGAAAGCGCCGGGAAGAGGCTGGGGCGCGGCTTGGCGGCATCCCGGGCGGCGTCCTCCAGGTCGTCGCGGATTTGGTAGGCGACGCCGAGCGCCCGGCTATACGCGTTCAATGCCCCGGCGACGGCGGCGTGCAGCTCGCAGCCTGCCGCCAGCGCCCCCAGATGGAGCGCCACTTCAAAAGCCGGAGCCGTTTTTTGTTGGAAGATGTTGAGCACGTCTTCCTGCTTCAGCGGCCCGGGAGCGCGCGCCCAAAGCAATTCCTCCCCCTGGCCCCGGCAGAGCTGCCGCTGGCCTTCGGCGGCGAAATGGAGCATGGCCGCGCGCTGTTCGGCGGGAAGCCCGCACTCCGCCAGCAGGCGGTAGCCTTCGCCGATAAGCAGATCGCCGACGTTCAGCGCCGCCGCGAGGCCGTGTTCCGCATGCAGCGCGGGCGCGCCGGAGCGTTCCGCGTCGCCGTCTTCGATGTCGTCGTGGATCAGCGAGGCTTTATGGAAACACTCCACCGCGAGCGCGATTTTCCGCAGCGCTGTCGGCAAGGGGGATTTCGCGGCGTCGCTTTGGAGAGCCCGGTAGGCGCCCGCGCAGAGGAGCGGGCGCCAGCGGTTGCCCCCCCGGGCGAGCCAGGCGCGGGCGATTTCCTCCGTGCGCCCCTCGGGCGGCCCGGCCAGCGCGTCGAGCGACGCCGGGGCGAACCAGGAGGCGACTTCCGCGCGGAGCGCGTCGAGGTCGATCCGGGAAGCCCCCCCCTCTGTGCGCAGGCGCAGCGCGTCGCGCACAGCGTCGAGATCCACCTCCGTGTCGCGGCAGCCGTCGCGCAGCAGCGGGATGGCCTGGCCGGGAATGGCCGCCGCCGACATCGGGGCGAAGGCCCGTTCCAGCACGCCGAGGCAACTGACGCCGAGGATCGCCTCCACTTTTTTCTCCTGGATGAGCGCCATGACGACGGCCGAGCCTTCCGCGATCAAGACCGCGTAGCCGAGGCGTTCCGCTTCGGTCTGCAAGGCGTCCAGGGAGCACGCGCCGCAGCGCTCGCAGCGCAGGCCCAGGGCGTCGAACCCGGCGGGACAGTCCGCCTCGGGGCGCAGGCATTTGGGCAGCAGGAGGAGGCGGCGCTCGAACGGGACGGCGGCAAAGGCGTCGCGCCAAAGGGCGTTGTGCAGGAGGAGCAGGATGGCATCGCTCCACGCCGGGGGGCAGGCCAATGCAGCGCGGATTGTTTCCGCGTGGGCCCGCAGTTCCTCCAGCGGCACGGGCGGAACAAGGGCCAGCGCTTCCGCCGCGCTTTGGACGGCATCGCGCAGCCGCCGCCGTTCCTGTGCCGTCG
>SESA01001730.1_pt1 | contig 10960 bp, 9 predicted proteins | sample 3171451 | NCBI WGS metagenome assembly SESA01 (sample SAMN06051862, study PRJNA518727) | freshwater metagenome | biome: subpolar coniferous forest; feature: holomictic lake; material: water; isolation source: holomictic Lake 227, 8 m depth | place: Canada: near Kenora, Ontario | collected 2013-06-25...
CGGGGTTACTGGCGCGAAGCGCCTTATCTTGCATCCTGCATCCTGCATCCCGCATCCTAATTCGTAAATCGTACATGACACAAATGCCCGTCATCCTTGGTCCGACTGCCTGCGGTAAAACCGCGGTGGCTGCCCGCCTTGCTTATGAGATCGGAGGCGAGGTCATTTCGGCCGACTCAAGGCAGGTATACAGGGGCATGGATATCGGGTCGGGGAAGGACCTGGATGATTATGTTGTTGAGGGTACTCATGTTCCTTATCACCTGATCGATATCGCTGAGCCGGGTTCTGAGTATAATATTTTCGAGTACCAGAAGGACTTCTCAAGAGTTTACCATGACATTGCTGAAAGGGGTAAAATACCAATTCTCTGCGGAGGTTCCGGGATGTACCTTGAGTCGGTGCTAAAAGGATATTCCCTGCCCGAAACTCCTCCTGATCCGCAATTTGCCGCATCGATGGAATCCACCACTGATGCAGAACTTCTCAGAGAACTCAGCGGGATGAAAAAGCTGCACAGTACCACTGATATCACTGACAGGGAGAGAATGATCAGGGCGATTGAGATTGAAAGGAAGAGGATGCAAGATGCAGGATACGGGATGCAGGATGAATTTCGAATATCGAACATTGAATGTCGAATATCGAATCCGCAACCAGCAACTAACAACCAACAACCAGCAACCAACAACCAATCACCAACAACCAATCACCAGTTCATCCTCTTCGGCATCAATCCGGGCCGGGAAATAGTCAGGCAACGAATCACAGCCCGGCTTCGTGCCCGGCTTAAAGATGGAATGGTCGATGAAGTGAGGGCTTTGCTCTTAAAGGGCATTCCTCCTGAAAGACTCAAAGCTTACGGACTCGAATACAAATTCATCACGCTATACATTGAAGGCGAACTGACCTTTGAAGAAATGTCCAGGCTGCTGAACACAGCCATCCACCAGTTCGCAAAAAGGCAGATGACCTGGTTTCGCCGCATGGAAAAACAAGGTATGCTTATCCATTGGATCGAAGGGGAAATGACACTGGAGGAGAAGGTCAGAGAATTGAGGAATATGCTGCCACGTGACACGTGATTCGTGACACGCGACAAGCGGCATGTTTAAAGCATTCCTGCATTACGAAGGATCTCGGCGAGTTTTGGCTGGGACCTTGAAAACTCTCTTAAGACCGATTTGAGTTTTTCATCTTCACGCTTCATCGGTGCGAGTGAAAGTTTACGATCCCAGAAAGCGAAACCAAAAACACTTACCATCATTGTTGTAAAAATTCCAATGATAGCCCATAAAAAGCTGAACAGCTGATCAAAACGCTTGTCAACACCCGAGAAACGTGCATTAATTTCTGCCTGAACAGCTTCAAGCCTTTGCTCGGTTCGAATCATCCTGTCCCTGTCATCAAGCGTAAAAGGGACTTCCCTGGCTTCCGCTTTGACAAGGCTTGGCAGTAACATTAAAAATAAAACGGCAATTTTTTTAAATGTTTTCATAGAATTACAGATTAAGTTTTCCTTCTTAATCCGCCATCCTTGCAAAAGTAATACAGATTTTCAGAAAAGTTTCTGACAATTCCTAAAAAATTTGAACTGAGGGAGGAAGGTTGCAAGTTGAAAAATTCAGAAAGCGGGAATTTTCATTGTAAGTGCCTTAGAAAATCCGCGTATCAGGATTTTCGTCAGCACGAACAGGAAAATTCCCGCTGCTTTAATTTTCAATTACCCGCTACTTCGTCTTATCGGGGAAAGGCGGTACTCCCGGCAATTCCTTTGGCCAGGATTTCAGCTCTTCCTTCATCTGTTCGATAGCACGGTTCAGCTGCTGGTCCTCGCCTGCATATTCTTTAGCAGGGTCATTATCGACTATGATATCAGGATCAACACCATGTCCTTCGATGATCCAGTTTTTACCATCATTATCATAAGGAGCAAACTCAGGGCGCATCATTGTACCTCCGTCAACAAACGGCAGTGATCCCCTGATCCCTACAACACCACCCCAGGTGCGCAGCCCGATAGCCTTCCCGATTTTCAGTTTTTTGAACTGATATGGGAAAAGGTCCCCGTCGGATGCAGAATAGTTGTCAATAAGAATGCATTTGGGTCCCCACTGCATGGCAAGGCGGCCCGGCTGGGGCTCGGTATTCCTGCTCATGGTGATCATGGTCATTTCACGGTTCAGACGCTCGATGATCATGGGTGAAACATTACCGCCTCCATTGCCCCTGTCGTCGATGATCAGGGCGCGCTTGTTCAGCTGGGGGAAGAAATGCTTCACGAATTCGTTAAGTCCCTCGGCACTCATGTCGGGAATATGGATATAGCCCACTTCTCCGTTGGTTGCATCGCTTACTTTCTTTGTATTCGCAGCAACCCAGTTGTAATAGTAAAGCTTTGCCTCGTCATCAACAGGTACTACGATGGTTTTGCGCGCACCATCCGGCGAAGCCTTGGCATTGACAGTGAGCTCCACCTGGTCATCCGCAGTATTCACAAGTGATTCATAAATGTCGTTCATGTCTTTGGTTGGCTTTCCGTTCACCGCAATGATGAAATCACCCTCCTTTACGTCAACTCCGAGTTCGGTAAGAGGCGAACGAACATCCTGGTTCCAGTTTTCACCTTTGAGTATCCTGTCGATATGATAATAGCCCGAAGCATCCCGGCTGAGCCTTGCTCCAAGCAATCCCAGCTTGATCCTCTTCGGTTCCGGGCGATCGCCGCCGCCTACATAAGAATGGCCGATGCTGATCTCGCCAACCATTTCGCCAAGGATGTATGTAAGGTCGTAACGATTATTGACATAAGGTAATAAAGGCTCATACTTCTTTTTAACAGTTTCCCAGTTCAGGCCCTGCATATTCGGGGCATACAGGAAATACTTCATCTGCCTCCATGCTTCATGATAGATCTGGTCCCATTCAGACTTCAGGTCGACCATCAGTTTCATATTCGACAGGTCCGCCCAGTCTTTCACATCTATCTTGCCTCCCCTGGGCAGATCAATCACAGCATATTTTCCCTGGCCTATCACAAGCATTTTCTTGGTATCGGCCGAAATATCGTACCCAAAAAACTCACCAAGGTTTGATTCCTTCTTATCCTTCAGGCTGAAGGTCATGAGTCCGCCACCGCGGCGACCACCCTTGATATAATACACGTTGTCACCGATCGCAGCAAGTCCGAAATAATTTGAAGCATCGATTGGCAGAACCACGATCCTGTCGATGATCCCGTCAAGGTCGACCTTCACATCGGGAACCACGTCCTTCTTCACGTCTTTACTTTCGTCCTTCTTCACGTCTTTCGTCACGTCCTTCTTCTCGTCCTTCTTCACGTCTTTCGTCCCGTCCTTCTCCTCGTCCTTCTTCACTGCAACCTCATCATTTTCATATGCAAACGGATTTGGCGTTGCCTTGGCCAGGGTCACGAAATACACCTTGGTCATATCGCTGTAGCTATGGTTCCATTCTGTGGCCGAATAAGTCGGGTTGAAGTCGCGGTTCGAAGTGAAGAAAAGATACTTGCCGTCGCTGCTGAAAGCAGGGCTTCCCGAGCTATACCAGGTGTCGGTAACAGGGGTTTTGGTTTTCGAGGCAAGATCATAAATATACACTATGCCGAAATTGCGTTTGTCGGGATAGGCATAGGTTATCCATTTGCTGTCGGGAGACCAATTGTAGCTGTTGAATTCCCATGCTTTGGCCTGGTCCACCACAGTTACATCCTTCGAGTCAATATCAACATACTGCAACCTCAGCATTTTATCGCTCCACATGATCTTCTTCCCGTCGGGCGACCAGGCAGGTGAATATTTATAGGTATCGGCATTCTTCGTAAGTTGTATCACATCGCCCGTCCCATCCTGTTTCTGGATGTAGATCTCGTCTTCACCGCTTCGGTCTGAGATAAAAGCAATGTACTTACCGTCGGGCGACCAGGCCACGTCACGGTTATGCACTCCTTTTGTCTGGGTAATATTGCGGGTGATGCCCGATTTTGCCGGCACCGTCCATACATCTCCCCTGGCGTCAAATGCAATACGCTTGCCATCCGACGAAATGGATGAAGAATTGATGAATTTGCTGGCATCCTTGAGCTGGTTCCTGCCTGTGATAAGGTCATTCGAAATGCTGATGCTCACCTTGTTATACTTCTGTGTTGCGAGGTCGAAGACGTAAAGATATCCGCCGTTCTCAAAAATAATGGCATTATCGCCCAGTGAGGGGAACTTGATGTCGAATTCCTTGAAATCAGTGACTTTCTTTGTCTCTTTCGTTTTCAGATCGTAAACAAAAAGGTTCATGATACGGTCGCGGTCTGATGCGAAATAGATCTTGTCGCCGGCCCACATCGGGAAAATATCCTGTGCCGGGTTATTGGTGATGTTCTCGGTCTGTTTTGTCTTGAAGTCATAGATCCAGACATCGTCGGCCATGCCGCCTTTGTAGTATTTCCAGGTACGGAATTCACGAAACACGCGGTTGAAAGCCAGTTTGGACAGGTCGGGGGAATAACTGCAGAAACCGCCGGCTGGTAAAGGAAGCTCCTCACTCAGTCCGCCCTTGGTATTTGCAAGGAAGAGCTGCCCCTTGAAATCATTGAATGACTGTTTGCGGGAACGGTACACAATATTTTCATTGTCCCTCCATGTCATAACGATGCTGCTCGGGCCCATGCGGTCGCTCACGTCATCGCGGTTCAAGGTTGCGGTATACGTAAGTCGTTTGGGGATTCCACCTTCGGCAGGCATGGCATATACTTCAGTGTTTCCGTCATACTGACCGCTGAAAGCGATCTGTTTCCCATCCGGCGAAAACCTGGCAAACATTTCGAAACCATTTTCATCGTTGGTAAGTTTGCGTGCCAGTCCGCCTGCTTTCTCAACCGAATAAAGGTCCCCAGCATAGGTAAACACGATCTGGTTCCCATGGATTGCCGGGAAACGCATCAGCCTTGCTTCATTCTGGGCAGCAACTGCCAGAACCATGAGCATGGCGGCAAATAGTAATGTAATTCTTCTCATATGTCTGTTTTTGTGTGTATCAGGTTTATAAAGAAACAAAATTATTGAATTCATTGGATTGAATAGGAGAAATCGGTGAAATGGGCAATTTAACCGATAAGTATTCGAAACGGGATGCGGGATGCAAGATGCAAGATGCAAGATGCGGGATGCAAGATGCGGGATGCAAGATGCAGGATGCAAGATGCGGGATGCAAGATGCGGGATGCAAGATGCGGGATGCAAGATGCGGGGTTAATGAATGTACATCCTGTATCCTGTATCCTGTATCCTGTATCCTGTATCCTAGATCCTGTATCCTAGATCCTGTATCCTGAATCCCGTATCCAGCATCCTGCATCTTGCATCCTGCATCCTGATTTAAGCATTTTCCGCAATTTCCTTTCCGGGGTTGTTTGCTTTTTGCAATTTCTGCGGATGTGGGAGCGGGAAGCCCAGGCATTCGGCAAAAGGTGCGAATCAATAAGCATCTGTCGAGGAAATCAGTTTTGATCAGGCCTTGCATCAACTATACATTTGTATATCGTAACTCGTAATTCGTAATTCGTAATTCATAAAAAGATGGAAACAAAAATCATAAAGGGAGAAATGATCAGGGATCAGATCTTCGGGGAAGTGAAAGCCGAAATTTCAATGTTTAATGAAAAATACAACGCGGTACCAGGTATCGCCTTTGTAGGATTCAACTGTGTGCCGCTGTCGAAATACAACATCCCCATGCATATACAGATGGCAATGAACGTGGGTCTGAGGGTTTCCAAAGAGATCCTTCAGAACAATGCTACAGAACAGGAGGTGTTCGATGTGATAGACCGCCTGAATTCCGACTCCGGTGTGGATGCCATCGTTTTGCTGCAGCCTCTTCCCGATCACCTCAACCCGGTCAGAATAGTAAACAGAATTTCACCGATTAAGGAAGTCGAGGGATTTCATCCGCAGAACATGATCAATACCATGATCCCCGACCTGGGTACGGCCAGGTACCCCATGTGCCTGCCTGCGGCTCTGTATGAAATGTTCAAAGAGGCTGAACTGAAGATCGAAGCAGGTAAGGAGTGGGTGTTTGTGCTCGACGACGGGTTTTTCTCGAATTCACTGACTAAGATGATTGTGCGCTCGGCCGCGTCGGTTGTGGTTCCCAATGACAGTCCGGTCACTTTCGTCAACAAGGATTCCACACATCTTATTGATCATGTAAAGAGGGCCGATTTCCTTGTTGTTGTGACAAAATTCCCCGAATATATCCAGTCTGAATGGATCAAAGAGGGAGCCTGCATCATCGATATCTATTCCAACCTGTTAAAAGAGATTCCCTCTAAAACCGACCCGTCAAAACTGGTTCCGGTGATCAGAGGTGGAATCAATGTCGCATCAGTGACTGGCATCGCAGGCGCCCTGCTTCCAATACCGGGCGGACTCATGACGGTGGTGCTTGCAATCCTGTTCAGGAATACTGTAACGGCATTTAAAAACAGCCTGAAATTGGTCAATCCATCCGTTCGATCCGCAGCCTGAGCACCTTCACCTTTTCATGCAGTGAATTGAAAAAGCGGTACCTCTCCTTTGCCGAAGTGCCGCTTATCATCGTGGATTTCTGCATGAGGTTCCGTAAAGAATTCTCAATCTGACTGCAAAAAGAAGGATTTGCTGTGATCAGCTGGTTAATAATGTTATAGGTGAGATAGGCGGTTTTTTGTCCGTCGGCCTGAACCAGTATAGTATTATCATTCACCAGGACCTCGTTATGAAAAAGCCTGTAAGAATTTTCAATTCCTGCCGTCTCCATCCCTCGCAAATACTGAAACCCTTTATCAGCCTGGTTTTGCACATGATCCAGCCAAAGGTCGAGTACCTGGCAAAGCCTGATGGCATCTTCCTTCTTTGCAAAAAATCCGGAGGCCAAGCAGTAATCGATCTGCCGTATGACACTGGCAATGGTATCCTCGCTCCATATCTCCACAACAGGTATTTTCATGTAACAGCGAAGCAGGGAACGCCCGGTTTCGAATAGTTCACCCGGGACATCCAGGTCAACGTGTTCGTTTTTGTAATCTCCCGAAGGGATCAGAATCTTATGCCAGAAAAAAAACTTGAATGCCGCGATTTCGGGAAATTCAAAATAGTAAAAAATAGGGATATCCTTGGCCGCGTATATGATCTCCCTTTGTTTGCATTCATAGATCATTTTCATCTGGCTCATAAGAGCCTGAAGCCAGTGTTCAAAGGTAAACCCGTCCTGGCCAATGGCCAGTGTTTTGAACGAAACATGATCAGACTTGAAACTCAGTATTTCATCGATAGAGACCGTAAACCGTGAACAGATCAGCTGAAGCTCGTCAAGGGTCAGCTCCTTCTCACCCCTGATCCTTCGGTAAGCACTATCGTAACTGATCCCCAGCAACTCCGACAGTTCGTGCACGAAGGAAAGATTTGGGGAAAGGCTGCTTTTAATCCTCTGGAAAAGGATTTCCTGTATTCCTGAATGTTCGTTCATACCTTTTGAATGGATGTAGTAAAGATATGAAAAAATCCTTTTTAATGTCAACTACCCTTGTTACCTTGTAATACAGTAATACAGTAACACAGTAACATAGTAACATAGTAACATAGTAACATAGTAACGCAGTAATACAGTAATACAGTAACATAGTAACATAGTAACATAGTAACATAGTAACATAGTAACACAGTAATACAGTTATACAGATTTTCGCATTTCCTGCAATTCCCCCACACTTGGGTTCCATGATTTGTATTATCTGCGGATGAGGGAGCGGGTCACCACGGTATCCGGGTCTTGATGCGAAATAATTTACATTAGGCCCAAAAAACAGTTTTGGGGAAGTGGTATCCGGTATTAACTTTGGCTTATAAACAAAGACTATGAAAACCTTGATGATTACAATCTTTGTGCTGATGATCGCCGGAATGCCGGCGACAGCACAGAAGGATACCTTGCAAAAAAAGAAAATCTATAAGGCATGGATTTCAGTATCCGGAGAAAAAGGAAAGAAGAAAGGCATTCTGTATCAGGTCAAAGACTCATCATTACTGCTCTCCAACTCAAAGCACATAAAAGATTATTATACAGGCAATTTTAAAACAACGCCCTTCGATGCAAACTCGATTGATAAGATCAAAATCAGAAGGATGCGGAATGTCAACCGTGGAGCGTTTATAGGGATGGCGGTGGGTTTCGCGGCAGGGATGATTACCGGGGCAGTCCTGGGACACAACGCACCATCGGCTTTATGGGTCGGTAGCTGGGGCATTGCAGCGGGAGCCATTGTTGGCGCTTCCATTGGATCGATTAAAATTTCGATTCCTATAACAGGAAGCCAGGAAAAATTTGAAAAAAACAAAGGGAAACTGATGTCGTATGCAATTAAAAATAACCCGGTCAGGATAGTGCCGGGATACTTTAGCAGGCTGACAACTGTTGTAAAGGATACGGATGGCAATTCTTATCATACGTTTTCAATGGCCGGACAGGTATGGCTTGCCGAAAATCTCAGGGTAAAGCATTACAGGAACGGAGATTCTATTGAAAATATCAGAAATGCCAATACCTGGAAAACGATGACCCCCGGAGCAGTCTGCAATTATCAGAATGATTCCTCAACCGCTGAAACAACAGAGCTGTTGTATAACTGGAATGCCGTGAGCGACGATAGAGGAATTTGTCCGGCGGGCTGGCATGTTCCAACATTAACCGAATGGTCATCACTGGTCACTTGCTTAGGAGGCGAATCAGGGTCAGGAAAAAAACTCACTGAGCCCATTCCTGCAATTACCGGAAATCTCAGCGAGGATCCTTTTGCCTTGCCGGGTGGATTCCGGTATGGGACAGGAGAATTCTCATCCGCCAAAGGAAATTCTTATCAATGGTGGACCTCATCTTCCGCTGATCAATTGAAAGCAAAAGCATTTTACATGGGCAATTCTGACGGCGGGATCATTTTCAGCGATACGGATAAACGTTCGGGCCTGCCGGTAAGGTGCATCAGGGATTAAGCCCGATTTGAAGCTGCGTTGCGATGACGGGATAATCACCTAGCGTGTTACCCTGTTAGCTGTTAGCTGTTAACTGTATCCTGCATCCTGCATCCTGCATCCTGTTTACAATCTCACGAATTTTCCCTACCTTTGCACACTCAAACACACTAACACATCTACACATGTCAATAGAAGTATATTTCGCCGGATCCAAGAAGGTCAATGCGAAACTTGAGGGATTTACTGTTGAAACGGATCAGTCGGTACAAGCAGGAGGAGAAGGCAGCGCCCCCACTCCCTTTGCATTGTTTCTATCATCCCTTGCCACCTGTGCAGGCATTTACGTCAAAGGTTTCTGCGACCAGCGTTCACTGCCAACCGACAAGGTCAGCCTGACACTTGATTATATTGTGGATCCGATGACAAAGAACATAGGGAAGTTCATCATAAAGATTTTTGTTCCCTCCGATTTTCCTGAGAAATACGATTCGGCTCTTATTCAGTCAGCTGCGTTATGCGCAGTAAAACGTCATTTGAACCCTGCGATTGAAAACGAAATTACTGTTGTAAGAACGTAAGGAAGTACGTGAGGAAAATCGTAAAGAAAAACGTAAGGAAAGATGGTAAGGATAATCGTAACACGAACTTCGTCACGTTTTTCATCACGAATTTCTTCACGACCTTCTTCACGACCTTCTTCACGACCTTCTTCACGAAATTCATCACGAAATTCATCACGAAATATAAACAACCAACAATATCAATATGAAAAAGAAACATACCGGATTCAATTCCGCACTCGTACACGGTGAGGGATTCAAAGATCCCCACGGCAGCGTGATCATGCCCATCTACCAGACCTCTACATTCGCTTTCGACAGTGCAGAACACGGAGCCCGCCTGTTTTCGGGTGAGAGCGACGGTTACATTTACACTCGTATCGACAATCCGACAACCCTGGATCTCGAAAAGACTATCGCCATGCTGGAACATGGTCATGACGGCATCGCCACCTCCTCGGGAATGGCCGCAGTGAATACCGTTTACATGAGTTACCTCGGTGCCGGGAAGCATATTGTAAGCCATAATGCTGTTTACGGACCGGCCCGTGGCATCATGGAAGGCACTTACGCCCGTTTTGGAGTGGAATCGACTTATATCGACACCACCGACCTGGAGCAGGTGAGAAAAGCCATCCGCCCCAATACAAGCCTTATTTACCTTGAATCCCCTGCAAATCCCACCATGGGTATTTCTGATATTCCCGCTATCTGCGAAATCGCTCATCAGCACAAGATCCCTGTCTGCGTCGACAATACCTTTTGCAGTCCGTACCTTCAGAATCCTTTGGACCAGGGGGCGGATATCGTTCTCCATTCACTGACGAAATTCCTCAACGGCCATGCCGATATCGTTGGCGGAATGATCGTGGTAAAAGATCCTGTTGAATACAAAAAAGTTCGCACCATGATGGTAAACCTGGGCTGTAATATGGATCCCCACCAGGCTTTCCTCACCCGTCGCGGATTGAAAACCCTTGCTATCCGACTCGACCGGGCCCAGGAAAATGCCATGAAAGTAGCTGAATATCTCGAGAAACATCCAAAGGTCGAATGGGTGCTATACCCTGGTCTTAAATCACATCCACAGTTTGAACTCGGGAAGAGAATGATGCGTGGCCCGGGAGCTATGATCTCTTTTGGTTTGAAAGGCGGACTAGAAGCCGGACGTAAGATGATGAACGCCGTTGAATTCTGTGTTCTTGCAGTTTCCCTGGGAGGCATCGAAACCCTGATCCAGCATCCCGCATCCATGACGCATTCAAAACTATCTCCCGAAGCCCGCAGGCAGGGAGGAATCTCTGATGAGCTGGTCCGCTTCTCGGTTGGTATTGAAGAGGTGGAAGACATACTGGCTGACCTGGAGCAGGCGCT
>SESA01001731.1_pt1 | contig 10951 bp, 4 predicted proteins | sample 3171451 | NCBI WGS metagenome assembly SESA01 (sample SAMN06051862, study PRJNA518727) | freshwater metagenome | biome: subpolar coniferous forest; feature: holomictic lake; material: water; isolation source: holomictic Lake 227, 8 m depth | place: Canada: near Kenora, Ontario | collected 2013-06-25...
TGCGAGCGGCAACCAAACGATCTGCGCTGGCGGCAGCACGGCGGGCTTGGGCGGCTCGGTGAGCGGCGGGGCCACAGGCGGCACCTGGTCGTCTTCCGGCACGGGCACTTTCGCGCCGAACGCGACCACCCTGAACGCCACGTATAATCCATCGGCAGCCGATATTGCGGCGGGGACGGCCGCGTTGACGCTGTCCTCCACCGGCCAGCTTGCGCCTTGCGGTGAAGCTACTGCGCAAGCGGTCCTCACCATCCGTGGACCAGTAGGAATCCAGTTGGCCAAAGAGGTTATTACCATCTCCTTTGCGGGGGGCGAATTGGAAACCGCTCCCGCAGTTGAAGGCCCCTGGACCGGCACCGGAAACCGCAGCGGGACATACACGAACTCGGTGACGGAAGGCCCGGCGAGATTCTATCGGGTTCACTATCCCTAGCCCGCCATGAAAAACAAAGCAAAGATACCATTAATGGGACTTGCGCTTCTGCTGGGTGCGGGCCTGGCTTGGGCGGACACTGGTGATTATCGGACGTTAGGTTACCTGTATCTCTCTCCCTTGCCCGGGGCGGAATACACAGCGCCACAGACAAGGTTTGTGCTGGTGCGTTTCACGGATGTTTCCCCCTCCGCAGTCACCAACTTGTCGCAGTTCATCCAGGTGACCGGAGCGCAGAGCGGAAGTCACCCGGGGCAGACCCGGATTGCCAGCGACAACCGGACGGTCATCTTTGAGATGTCCTCTACTTTCAGGGCCAACGAATTGGTCACGGTGAGTTTGAACCCGCTGATGCCTTCCAGCCCCGTCCAGCCCTATCAATATCAGTTCATGATCTCCGGGCACATGCCGGACCCTCCCGCAGTGACCGCTCGCGGTGACAATCCACCGAATGAAACCAAGGAGAATGCCTTTGACAGCGATCCCAATACCAAATGGGTGGACCTCATGGTTCCCAACGGCAGCACGAATTTCAGTTGGATTCAGTATGCATACGCCGGTATCGAGACCCGATATGTGAACCAGTACGCCATCACCTCGGCTGCTGACTTTCCAGAGCGCGACCCCAAAAACTGGCGTTTCTACGGTGTGGATGCGTCCACCAATCTCGTCCTGCTGGATACCAGAACCAACCAGGTATTCAGCAGCCGGGGACAGACAAACACCTATGCGACTGCGATTACAAACTTCGTTGCCTACCGCGGCTACCGTCTGGAGATAACCAGTGTTAACAATCCGGCCACCGCCAATGCGGTTCAATTGGCTCAACTCACATTCATTCAACCCACTGGCTCCATCCTGCGCCAATACTGGTTGGGCATCTCCGGCACAGCGGTGAGCGCTCTGACCAACAACGTTAATTACCCCAACAACCCCAGTGGCAGTGATCAACTCTCCAGTTTCGAGGCGCCGACGGATTGGGCAGAATACTATGGCACGCGGGTGCGGGGGTATATCACGGCTCCCAACACGGGCAGCTATGTGTTCTGGATTGCGACGGATGACAATGGCGAACTCTGGCTGAGCACCAATGACTCTCCGACCAACAAAAGCAGGATCGCCTACGTCTCCACTTGGGCGAATTCGCGGGAATGGACTCGGGAAAGCAATCAAAAATCCGCTCCGATCAGCCTGGTTGCGGGGCGCAAATACTACGTTGAAGCCCTGCAAAAGGAGGATGGCGGCGGGGATAACCTCGCGGTGGGTTGGGCTAAACCCGGCGAATCCACGTCCGCTCCCTCCGAAGTCATTCCGGGATGGGTGCTCTCGCCTTGGACGAACGGAAGTTCATCCTCTCTGGCAGCCAATACGCCAAAGGTCGGGGATGGTGGGCTGCCCCCGCATCCGCTGACTGCCTCTCTGGCTTCGCCCGGCGTGACCGGGCTCATGCCCAATGGGGTATCCGTCCCCAGCGACTTCCCGCATATCAGCATCACCGTCAATACCAACCCGGATCCGGAGTATATCTTCATTGATAACCGGGGCGGCGGTGGCAAACCCTACAACGTCATTTTTGATAACACCGGCTCGCCCGTCTGGTACATGCGGATGCCCGACGAACGGCGGGATATGAAGGTGCAGCATAATGGCGTGCTGACCCTGCTCGCGCGCGACAAAGGGCAGTATTTCTACGGGATGAATACCAACTACCAGAAGATTGCGGAATACTGGACCGTCAACGGTTACTCGGTGGACGAGCACGAACTGCAAGTGCTGGCGGATGGAACGTATTTCCTCATCGGGCTCCACTCCGAAACCGTGGACCTGAGTCGTTACATGTCCGGCGGCAGCACGAGCGTCAGCGTCACCGAGAATTGTATCCAGCAGTTCACCCCGGCAGGCGACTTAATCTTTCAATGGCGGGCATGGGACCACCTCGATGTTGCGGGGCAGCAATATGTCGTTACTACCACGAATCCTGGGGATTTTTCCCACATGAACGCCATTGATGTTGATACCGACGGCAATATTCTGCTCTCTAGCCGCAATCTGAGCGAGATCACCAAGATCAACCGGGATACGGGCGAGGTCATCTGGCGGTTGGGCGGCACGCACAACCAATTCACCTTTGTCAATGATCCGCTAAGTGGTCCGCGCAACCAGCACGCCATCCGCTGCATCGGCACCAACCGCTACACGCTCTTTGACAACGGCAACGGGCATAGTCCCCAAGTGTCGCGCGCGGTGGAATACCTCCTGGATCCCACCAACATGACCGCCACAGTCGCCTGGCAGTACCCGGCGACACCCACGCCGAGCCTGTTCGCGTACTACATGGGCAATTGTCAACGATTGCCCAACGGCAACACCCTCATCAACTGGGTGATCGGTAGCCTGCCCAAGCTCACCGAGGTTCGCCCGGATGGAACCAAGGCGTTCGAGATGAACTGGGTGAATCAATATGAAGCCTACCGCGTCTGGCGCTGCGCCTGGCAGGCCGCCGCCCTGAAGCCCTATCTGATTCTCGAGTCCTATCCCGATAACGTGACGCTGCTTCACAACCAGTTCGGCGACAGCAATGTGGTTACCTACCGCATTTACGGCGGCACCTCCCCGCAGCCAACCAACCTGCTGGCCGTATCCGGAACGACGCTAACGCATCTCACCAGCCTGACGAATGGACTGCTCTACTACTTCCGCGTCACCGCCGTGAGCAGGAATGGCGTGGAAGGCGGCTATTCCAACGAGGAGAACGTGACCGTAAACATCATCAAACCCGGGCAGAACATGGTCACGAATGGGGGTTTCTCCTCCGGAAAGAACGCCTGGACCTGGACGGTCACCAGTCCTGCGACCGCGGCCTGGACCGTCACCAGCGGCTTCAGCCGTTTCGATATCACCAATGCCGGCAGCGCCACCACCGCGATCCAGTTGCGGCAGGCGGGCATTCCGCTGATCTTGGGGAACAAGTACGTGTTGGAGTTCGACGCCTGGACGAGTGGCGGGACGCGTTACATCGAGGCCAAGCTGCAGAACAGCGCTGCCAGCCTCAACTACAGCGGAACACTAAATCCTTCTCTAACCTCGACCACGAACCACTTCCGCTACGTCCTCACGATGCAGGCGGCGTCAGATTTCACTTCCCAGATGGTTTTCAATCTGGGAGGTTCGACCAAACCCGTCTATCTTGATAACATCATGCTGTTCAACCCGCCGCCGGGCGACTTCAACATGGACGGCCGGGTGGACCTGTTGGATCTGGCGGTGATGACCGGCGAGTGGCTCAAACAACAGCCGAATTTGGTTTCGGATCTAAATGGGGATGGGAAAGTGGACTTCAAGGATCTTGAGATTCTCGGAGAGAACTGGTCTGGCAGCCCCTGACCGGGGTGGACTGGAGAGTCGTGAACTAATTGAAAGAAAGTGATTATATGAACATGAGAAAAGTGGGTCTGGGTTGTTTAACCGCCGTCGCAGTACTGGGTGCTCTCACTAGAGCGAACGCTCAAGTGCCGACGGACTTTCCGCCAATAACCATCGTGTCGAACAGCGTCCCGGACCCGGGCTACCTGTTCGGGAGCCTCAGCGTCAGCAATATCTCCGGCTATTGGTCGAACTACTTTGCCATCCTGGACAACGCCGGCGGTCCCGTCCTCCTCAACAAGACCAACAGCCTGGGCTTGCTGGGCTGCAATGGATTGTTCGTGAGCAGCCAAGGGACCAAAGGGCAGCCCTTCAGGTATTTTTCCAAGGATTCATCGTTCAACGTGCTTGCCACCAACCAGGCGGGCAACGGCTATTCGGCGGAGCGTGACATGCGCGTGATGCCTAACGGTCATGCCCTGTTCACGATCGTGGATTCGGCAATCATGGACTTGAGCACGCTCGTCCCGGGCGGGTACCCGGCAGCCAAGATATCGCACAACGTTGTTCAAGAAATAGACGTGGACAACAACGTGGTCTTCCAGTGGAGAATTCTCGACCACGTCCCGATCATCGACTCCTATCAGGATTTGAAGAACCCCGGCAGCTACGCCCATGTGAATAACGTTTGGTTTGACGATCTGGACGGCACTATCATCATCTCCTGCCGCAACACCTGCCAGGTTCTCAAGATCAACCGCACCACCGGCGAGATCATCTGGCGTTTGGGGGGCAAGCAGAACGAGTTCACCTTCACCAACGCCATTCCGGAAGGGATGCCGGGCTATGGAGATCCGGCCGAGTTCTCGGTCCAGCACTCGGTCAAGCGGCTCGCCAACGGCAACCTCACCGTCTTCGACAACGGCTACAGCGACCATTCGGCTCCCGAGTGGAACTTCAAGCGACCTTACTCCCGGGCGGCGGAGTACGAGATTGATGAAGTCCATAAGACGGCCAAGCTGGTGTGGCAGTCCCGGCATACCCCCACGGACATCATCACTTACAATGGCGGGGACGTGCTGCGTTTGGCCGGCGGCCATACGATCACCACTTGGGGAAACGACAATAACGCGTCGCCCCGATTGGCGATGACCGAGGCCAATGAGGAAGGTAACCTGGCCACCGACGTGCAACTGCCAGCTTATACAAACGCAAGCGGCGTCGTCACCGGCCTCGTCAGCGGCAGCTTCACCCGCAATGTGTGGCCGCTCGCAAGCACCTACATTAATGTGACCAAACCCGAACTGGCCGAAGGCAACACCTATGCGTTTAGCGATGGCCCCGCCAATACCGGGTTGAGCCTGAAGGTGGACACTCTCGACGGGGACCCGGATGGTTACAACGATGTCACCATGTCGCGGCAACCGTTCGCGCCCGTGCTGCCGCGCTTTATGATCAGGGCCCCGCGCGTGGTTCCGGTTCGCGTGCAGATGACGCAGACCGGGATCGATGCGCTCAGCGGCCAGCTCAGTTTTGACGTCAACAGTTTTGGCCTCAAGGACCCCACCAACACGACGGTGTATTACCGCGTTGATCCCGGCCAAGGTATTTTCGCTGCCGTATTCACCGAATACAACTGGGTCACACATCAACTCCAAGCCCCCTTCAGCGGCTTTGGCGAGTACATCCTCGGGTTCCCCGATGTGGCTGAGGTGATGTATCCGCCGCTCCTGATCACTCCGCTCAATGGGGCCGAGGTCAATCAAACCTTGCCCGTCTCCTTCTTCTGGACTCCGAAGGGGTTCGCGGGCAGCTACGATTTCCAAGTGTCTTCGACGAGCAATTTCACGACGCTGCTGGTGAATCAGACCTTTCTCACTGAGTCCCGCTACACCAATGTGACCGTGGCCGCGGGCACGCCCTACTACTGGCGCGTGCGCACGTGGAATTACGAGGCGAGCGAAGCGGGCGACTGGTCCACCAACTCGTTCACCAGTGTCCCTCCGACGGTTCGCGTGACGGTGCCCAACGGCGGAGAGGCCTGGCGACGCGGATTGTCTTACTACGTTCAGTGGAATGCCAACGTGACCGAGAACATTGCCCTCGACCTCTACAAGGGCGGCGGGCTGGTCAGAACCATCGTCACCAACGCGCCGGGCAACCTCGCCTACAACTGGACGTTCCCCACGTCGCTTGTTCCCGGCAGCGATTATTCCATCCGGATCCGGAGCACGGCCAATGCGTCTCTGTACGACGAGAGTGACGCGCCTTTCAGCATTATTGATGCACCGGTGTTTAACGCCGGCGCGGTGACCCGGCTCGCGAATGGGCAGGTGCAAATTGTCGTCACGGTGCCTGGCGCGGCGCTGGCCACGGTGCTGGGCTCGACGAACCTTTCGGCCTCGGCTTGGCAGGAGCTAAAGACGGTGCCGCTGACCAGCGGCAGCGCGGTGTTCACGGACGACACGGCGACGAACTATCCCGCGCGCTTCTACCGCATCCGTGTGCCGTAAAGTCATTCCCGCACTCTGTGAGCATTTGAATCTGGCACCCATGAAACCCAGGCGAACAATGTTTAACTGTCGCAACCTCTTCCCCGAGGCGCTTCGGCAATCCACCAGCCTGACCCGGATGATCTGCCTGACACCGGCGGCGTGCTTCGCGGCTCTTCGCTCCCCGCTCCCACGCTCCCACGCTCCACGCTCCCACGCTCCCCGCTTGGTGTCCACCTTTCAGGGTGTCCGCTGCTTCGTGCTCCTGGCGCTTGCGGCGGTTGCCTCGGCCATGACCAACATCAGTTCTCGCGCCGCCGAGCTACCCGCCGCGGAGCTAGTCTTTCAGCGCCATGTCGCGGCCATAGGCGGTGACGCGGCGTTGCGCAAGCCCCACAACATGGTTCTCCGGGGCGAGGCCGACCTGGTATCGCTGAAGGTCAAGGCGCCGATCGAGTTTTTCGTTGAGGCGCCGGATCGGTTTCTCCTTCGGCTCAAGTATCACCACGCGTTCTTCGGAATGATCCGCGTGCCGTTCGTGGGGGTCCGTCAGCCGGAGTGCGGTTACGACGGGACAAACGGGTGGACGATCGATTTCGAGCGCCGGATCGAGCCGATGTCCAGCATCGCATCGGTGCCCTTTCGCGGGCTGCTTGACAAGTTCACACCGCTTTACTTCAGCCGCGAGTTCCGCCTGACGCGCACACTCGACATTGAGCGTTTCGCCGGGCGCGACTGCTACCGGGTGCTGGTCGTTTTCCCCTCCGGCGAGCATGCCCTCGAATACTACGATACCGTGCGGGGTTTGCTCGTCGGCGCGATCAACCCTTTCACCGACGACGGCGGATCGTTCAACGTCAGCGTGACCTGGTCGGATTATCGTCGCCTGCGCACTGGCCTGAGCGTGCCCTTTCTGACTGACCTTGAGGTATTTGGCGACCACTACCTCCTGAAAGGCAAGGAGGTTCGGACAGATGAAAAGGGCTTTGCCATCCCGGCTTCGAAGTGCAGTGAGGTGGCACCGCTAGTCGCCACGCTGAAGCCGGATCCAAAGCCCGCTCAGGAGATTATCGATCGCTACCTTGGGTTGATAGGAGGTCAGGAAGCGATTCGCAAACACACCTCGATGCACATCTCCGGCCAACTGCGCTTCCCGCGAAACAAAGGTTTCTCCAGTCCAATCGAAATATATTCGGCCAGGACCAATCGTTTCTGCCTCCTGGTCCAACTCGCTGAGGGCCTCCATCGCCAGGGATGCGACGGCCAACGCTATTGGCGGGCGACGGGCACCGAAGTGAAGTTCGCCGCCGGCAAGGACCTCGAACAGCTTCTGGCTATGCGCGACTTCGAGGCGGAGTTGCACGGGCCGGGGTCTTACCGCTCAATGGAAACGCTGGGCACCATTAAGGTCGATGGCAGAACGTGCTATCAGTTACTGTTGGTTCGGAAGAGTGGCGAGGTGTTCGACGAATTTTACGACGCGGAGACCGGGCTGCTGTACCAACGGCGCCGCGCGGACGAAGGCAACGGCGGCAGCCGCGAATTGCTGGAAACCTACGACGATTATCGCCGCTTCGGCGACCAAATGGTGCCCGTGCGGCAGGTGTTTACGGCCCTCCAATATCGCGAGGAGTTAACCATCTCAAAGGTTGAATGGGACAACGTGCCCGAGACGGTCTTCGAGCCACCATCCGACATCAAGGCTGCCTGGGAGCGAAAAAGCTTAGCCAAAGCCAAGTGAACTAAGGGGCAAATAGGGGCTAATGGACCCGAACATCCAACATCCTGCACCTCAAACCCTCGTAGCACCGGACGTCAGTCCGGTCTAACCTTCCCATAATTTGGGCAACCATTGGGCGTTGGATGTTGGATGTTCGGGTCCGCTGTCATTTGGCATTGAGCGTGGCGTCGAACGCGATGCTCTGGCCGGGGGTGGTTTTCATGTCCACCACACGCTCGCCGTGGCGGACGCGCAGGGGGTTCCCGAGGAGCGACTTGATTTCAGCTCGCGTCAGCTTGCCGCCCGCCCAGGTGAGGCCGACCTCGAATCCGCCCCGCGCACGCAGACCTCGCACCGAGCCATCAGCCCATGCCTTCGGGAGCGCGGGCAGCAGGACGACCTCGCCGCTCTGGCTTTGCAGCAACATCTCGGCGATGCCAGCGGCCGCGCCGAAGTTGCCGTCAATCTGGAACGGCGGATGGGCGTCGAAAAGGTTGGGATACATCCCGCCTCCACCCATCGTCCCCTTGTCATTCAGCGGCCGGAGTAGATTCTTTAGGATGAGATAGGCGTGGTCGCCATCGAGAAACCGGGCCCACAGGTTGACCTTCCAGCCCATGCTCCACCCAGTCGCCGCGTCGCCACGGTAGATCAACGACTGGCGCGCAGCCGCGAAAAGCTCCTTGTCTGCAGGCGTGATTTCCGAGCCGGGATAGACCGCCCACAGATGCGACACGTGGCGGTGGATGTTCTTCGGGTCATCCTTGTCTTCGACCCACTCCTGGAGCTGGCCGTATTTGCCGATGCGGTTCGGCGCGATCTCCTGCCGCAAGCCGTCGAGCTTGTCCGCCAGGTCGCGGTCCTGCCCGAGCACGCGAGCCGCCTGGGCGGTGTTAGCGAAGAGGGCGCGTATAATTTGGTGGTCCATCGCCGGTCCCATCACCAACCCGCCCTGCTCCGGCGAATTGGACGGCCCGCTAATGAGTTTACCGGTGACGGGATCTTTCGAGAGGTAATCCACGAAGAACAACGCCGCATCTTTCATCACGGGATAGGCACGCTGATCGAGGAAAGCCTTGTCGCCTGTGAAGAGGAAATGCTCCCAGAGATGCTGGCACAGCCAGGCGCCGCCGCTGGGCCAAATGCCGTGGTTGCTCTGGTTGATCGGAGCCGTTCCGCGCCAGAGATCCGTGTTGTGATGCAACACCCAGCCGCGCGCGCCGTAATGGGCCTGCGCAGTCTTGCGCCCGGTAACCGCGCAGTCCTGGACCATGTCAAACAGCGGCTCGGTACATTCCGAAAGGTTGGCCACTTCCGCCGGCCAGTAGTTCATTTCTGTATTGATGTTCACCGTCCATTTGCTGTCCCAGGGCGGCTTCAGGGAGTCGTTCCAGATCCCTTGCAGATTGGCCGGCTGCCCGCCCGCGCGGCTGCTGGCGATCAGCAAATACCGGCCATACTGAAACGCGAGCGCCGCCAGGTCGGGATCGTCGCCCGAAGCGAAGCCCTTGATGCGCTGGTCGGTCGGCAACTTCGCGGCTGCCGTCCGGCCCAGGTCGAGCGACACGCGCCGGAACAAGCCTTGGTAATCGGCCAGATGCGCCCGGAGCAGCGTGTCGAAGTCTTTGCTGCCTACGGCAGCCAGCGACGCGTCGTTGCGGACGACCGGGTCCTCGCTGATATCCCCGTAGTTCTTGAAACTGGTCGCCGCCGCCAGCACCAGCATTGCGCTGTCCGCATTCTCGACGGTGATGGCGCTGTCTTTGACCACGACCTTTCCGCCTTTGGCAATGATCTTGAGCCGCGACTCGAACTTCAGACCGCCGGGCTCGACCTGTCCTGAGAGCGAGAGCCGGTCGCCCTGACAAACTGCCGCCTGCGCCGACTTGTGCGGGCTGTCCATGGTGGCGGTGAAACTGACGCGCCCGGGCTTGTCCGCCGTGACCCGCCAGACCAGCACTTTGTCCGGGAAGCTGGCAAAGCATTCGCGCGTGAAGGTCACGTCGCTGATACGGTAGCTCACTTTGGCGATGGCGGTATTGAGGTCGAGCGCGCGACGATAACCGGTGGCGCCCGCCTGTTCGGGAAAGGCCAGCCGTACATCACCGAAAGGCTGATATGCCTGCTGCCGAATCGGGATGCTCATGAACTCCTTCATGGCGATCTCTTCCGCCTCCCGCTGCCTCGCTCGCGATGCAAACCGCTTCTCGTCAGCTTCCCTCCGCTTATCGTCCTGTTCCAGCCGGCCGGCTTCGAGTTCGAGTTGGCGGCCCTCGTTGAGCAGTTGCCGCAACCGCGGCAGATACTTCACTGCCCCCTCGTGCTGATATTCGTGCGGCTTGCCGGCCCAGAGCGTGCTCTCGTTGAACTGCAATTGCTCGTTGCCGATGCCGCCAAACACCATCGCCCCCAGCCGCCCGTTGCCGATGGGCAGCGCCTCGACCCACCGAGTCGCCGGCTGATCATACCACAGCTCAGGGGTGTCTTCCGCGAGTGCGCGGTCGGTGATGGTGAAAGCCAGCACGGTGAACATCGGCCAGGCCAGAGCGGCGAAGAGTGTTGGTCTCATACGAAGTGCCAAGGCTAAAGGCTGAAGGCTAAAGACTCAATTTATTACGAGCAGTATCCCGGCGATCCCTTCGCTGTCGGGTCCTCGTTCTCTCAGCCCTTCTTGCCGCGCTCCTGACCAGCAATTGCCTTCCGACTCCATTTTATTTAACCGCAGAGAACACAAAGATCGCAAAGAGAATTGAGCAGGGATGACCCATCGGGGGATTGGAAGAACGCTGCCAACTCCTTGCTGCCGTCCCAGTTCTTCTCTGCGTTCTTTGCGTTCTTTGTGGTTAATGCCTTCCGGTTAGAGGTCACCTCCCTCGTTTGCTTTCCGCGTATTTTGGGTATTTCGCGGTGAACCTTTACCCCTTTTGGCTGCGACTTGCCCGG
>SESA01001732.1_pt1 | contig 10943 bp, 5 predicted proteins | sample 3171451 | NCBI WGS metagenome assembly SESA01 (sample SAMN06051862, study PRJNA518727) | freshwater metagenome | biome: subpolar coniferous forest; feature: holomictic lake; material: water; isolation source: holomictic Lake 227, 8 m depth | place: Canada: near Kenora, Ontario | collected 2013-06-25...
GGGCAGCGACATCGCCATAGCCCATGTCATCGACAAGAACGATGACGACGTTGGGCTTTACAGCAGCGGCGTGCAGCGCGGCCAACGGCGCAAGCAGCAGGGTAGTGAGGAGGGTGAGGGTGTGTTTCATAGTTGTTGCCTTCATTTTCTTTGCGCTCTTTACGGTTAAAAAACTCTTTCGTCTTCCACTTCTTCCTGGCTTAGAATATCTGGACCATCGTGCCCCTGGGCGGGATGGTCAGCACGATGGCTGTGGCTGTCCGGGTCAGCTTTGCACCGTTCAAACCGTTGATGAGAACCGGGTCGCCAGTGATTGTGCCGCTGGTGGTTTTGATGATTTCCCAGCTTCCGGATTTCTGCTGGTTGCCGCTGAGCCGTACCTCGACCCCGGTGCCGATCACCACGTTTCCGGCGGCCTCAACCGCATCCGCTAAAGGCGGGGCCACGTCCACCAGCAGCGCGCTGTTGTTCTGGAATGTCAGCGTGCCGCCCAGCGTTGCGCGGCCGACAACGCCCGTACTGCCAGCGGCAAAGACTGCGCCCGTGCAGACCGTCACACCGCTTGACGATAGAACGCCACTGACAGCCAGAATGCCGTTCGAGACTGTTGTTGCGCCCGTGTACGTGTTCGTGCCAGAGAGCGTCAACGCGCCCGAGCCGATCTTGATCACGGCACCATTCGTCAAGACGCCGCTATAGGACGTATCCTTATTGTTATTTCCAATCTTCAGCGTTCTGTTACTCATGTCTAAATCGCGCGACCCTTTGAGTCCGCCCAAGGTCGAATTCTGAGAGAAGCCAATCGACCCGGCATCCGATGCATTCATGTCCACCGTGCTATTCTGGAGCGCCAGGGCGTTGCGGACACTGAACCACCCAGTGCCACCGACGCATCGCGTATCGCCAGAATACGTGTTGACACCGGATAGAATTACGTTTCCACCACAAACCCCTTTCGTTATACCGCACGAACGGCCCCCATCCCCAATGTTGCCTGAAATTGTTGATGTCCCATTCAGTCCGCCAAACGTCGTATCAGCATAAAGTGTAATAGGCCCCGAGCAAGTTGCCGAAGCAAAGTAAAATTGGAAACCATTATTACCCGTCCCGCCGTAGAGGTTGACAGCGGCGGAACATGTGGTAAACCCCCCCACTAGCAACCCACTATTTGTGGTGACATTGACCGTGGCGCCAGAAGGCAAGTCAGCATAGATAGTCGCACGACCCGAACCTGCCGGCTGGTTTACGCCAATGTTGAGAGTGCCTGCAAAATTGGTCCATGTGGGATTGCTACTAAAGGTAACAGCCTGAGCAGATGTACTGACCGTCACATTGATCGTGCCGTTGCCGCTAATCGAATTTGAAAAGGTATAGGCCGTCGTGCCGCCCGCCGTCAGGTTCAGCGTCCCGTTGACAACCAATGGCCCCGAGAATGCCGTACCCAAGGCACCGGCAACAGAGGCAGCCAGAGTGCCTCCACTGTTGATCGTCGTTCCGCCGGTAAAGGTGTTTGCGCCCGAGAGGGTAAGGGTTCCGCTCCCGGCCTGGATAATGCCGCCACTGCCGCTGATCACGCCTGATGCCGTTGTATTGTTTGCCCCGGCGAAAGTGGTGTTTGTGGCCAGTAGCAGGGGGTTCTTGATCGTCACCGTCGCGCCATAGTTCGTCACCACCGGCATCACGACGTCGTTGTTCATGAAAGCAAGGGTGCCGCCCGCAAGCGTCACCGTTCCGGCTCCGAAAGCCAGGCTATTGTTGGTGAAGGTCCCCGTCCAGTTGTTGCTGGAGGTGTAGGTTCCAGCGACGTTAAAATTGAGGATTGTACTGACGCTGCCATACTGGGCTGGCGTGCCATTGGTCCAGTTGCCAGACGTGCTCCATGCGCCGCCTGCCAAGTTGGTCCATGTTCCATTCTCGCCAAACGAAGGGATAACCAACATAGATGCACTCGCAATCAAAACAGCCATACGAGGGACTACACATCTGATCGTTTTTATTGTCTTCATCATTCTGACTCCTTTCACTTATCCCCTCAGGCAAAGACGCTTGACGCAGAACCTGAAATCACTTTTAATATCTAGCATTATACAGCAGCTTCATTTGGTTACAACTGCGACCTTTTCTTACGTAAACCTAAAGGCGGTCAGCCCAGACGAGTTGCTCGTCCTCGATGGCAATAGGTTTCAAGTGTATGCTTCTTCGTTGGCGGACGGTTTCTCCCTCCACCCAACGTCCGGGAATGATCAAGCTCATCGGCTGTTCTGGAACCCCTCTCTGATTGCGCCACAGAAGTGTCATCAGCATATCCACTGCTGCTGCTGCAAGCTCAACCCTTTGCTGATCAATCCCTGCCACGGACATCGCACCCTTCCCCCACAAGTCAAGCGAAGCAAACCCAAGTTTTTCCGGCACACTCAGTCCCCACTCCTGTAACGGAAGGACTCCAGGACTGATCACGGCCTCCAAGCGGTTCTTTCGGATCCACCGGCGTACTGCCATAGGCTCATATTCCTCTGCGATCAGCGGCTGCAGTTTCGTCTCATAGCCCCTCATTCTCCGCCAGATCACATAAGCCCCCGACCAGCGATGATGTGTCCTTTGATCATCCTCGGACCTCAAACACAGCCCTATCCGACGATAACCGTGCGCTTCCAACCTCTCGAGCGCCATAAACAAGCCGGATTGATGATCATGCTGAACGTGATGGATAGCGGGTTTCCGCAAGCTGCCCCCAATCTCCACCACACAAAACCTTTCCCATTCGATCGGTAATGTCCCACCCCGATCCGCAAAGAATTGATGACTGACATTGGGAATGATCATCCCCCGAATTCCACGGGACTTGATGATCTGGTTGACACGAGCAGGCGTCATGTCTGGGTCAGCGATCCACCAAGGCTCAAGACGAAACCCGTACTCGACGGCGCGTCGTTCGCTGGCTTCAAAGATACCGCTTGCATACCGCTTCCAACCATCGCGCGTAGGTTCACTTGTCATAAAAGCCAATACTTCGCCGGATACGCCATGTCGCGTACGTGCGGTTTCCGCCATCAGCGTGCTGAGATGTGGATTGGGTTCAAACCCCAACTCACGGGCAACCGCACGTACCCGTTCACGCGTTGTCGAGGAGATCCGCCCGTCATCGCGCAACGCCTGTGAGACTGTCATTCGCGACACACCGACGCGCTCAGCGATATGCCTCAAACTGATTACTGTTTTTTTGGGGTTCATAATTTTTGCGGGTCCGTGTCATTTCCGCCTCGTGTGCATCACGACCCTCAGCCTCTGGAGAATACCTCAAAGCCCCTGGGACACCCGCTTATGTGCAAAAGCCTGTTTCAACAAGTCCGTGAGTTGATCAATAGAGGCGGACTCCAGGAAACAAGTCACAGCTTGAAGCACAACTTCAAGTTCTTTTTTTCGTATGCTTTAAGGTAAAGTATACATTATGGCGCATTTCGCCATATCGCGCCATAAAAAAGGTCAACGTGTTAATTAAGCAGCTGGATTATACAAGAAGCCCCCTTCAAAAACCGGGTTAATCCGCGCAATCCGCAGCTAAATTCTCTCATCCCTTTTCGTGTATTTCGCCTGTCCGCCGTAGCGTATTCGCGTAGGAGGATGTGTTTCGTGGTAAAAAAACACTGACTCAGAATATCCGGATCAACGTGCCCTTAGGCGGAATAGTCAGCCAGATGGCTGTGGCAGTCCGGGACAGCCTCGCCCCGTGCAGACCATTGATGAGAACCGGGTCGCCAGAGACCGTGCCGCCGGTGGTCTTGATGATTTCCCAGCTTCCGGATTTCTCCTGGTTGCCGCTGAGCCGCACCTCGACCCCGGTACCGATCACCACGTTTCCGGCGGCCTCAACCGCATCCGCCAAGGGCGGCGCCACATCCACCAGCAGCGCGCTGCTGTTCTGGAACGTCAGCGTGCCGCCCAGTGTTGCGCGGGCCACAACGCCCGTACTGCCAGCGGCAAAAACTGCGCCCGTGCAGACCGTCACACCGCTTGACGAAAGCGCACCGCTGACAGCCAGCGTGCCGTTCGAGACCGTTGTCGCGCCCGTGTACGTGTTCGTGGCCGAAAGCGTCAGGAGACCGCTGCCTGTTTTCACCAGTGCGAGCACGCGGTTCGCGCCGTTGCTGATTACGCCGGAATAGGTGGTCGCCACAGTCTGGGTCACGGTCAGCGTGGTCGTGCCCGCCGCTCCGGTATCCGTAATGATGCCGCCGGTGCCGCTCAACCCGCCCACCGTGACATTATACGTGTTCAGGTTCAGTTTGCTGTTCGGGTAGAGCGTCAACCCCCCGCTCCCAAGCGCACCGACATTGCCCAGCCGCAAAATGGCGTAGTTGGTCAGCACGGTTCCGCCGCTGTAGGTGTTTGCAGCATTGAGCGCAACCGCGCACCCGTCGGCGGAGCCGCCATTCTGCACACTGTTGACCGTCAGCGTTCCTGTGCCGAGGCCCACGCTGCCGTTGACATAAATGGGATACTGCCCGTCAATGGTAATCGCCAGTTCCAAGTTCTTTCCGGGCATATCCGCAGCAACGCGCCCGTTAAGCGTAGCAAGATTATATCCATGCGTGATTTTGGAATCGGCATTCAACGCAATGGTGCCGCTGAGGATAACATTGCCGTGCAGCTCCAACGCGCCGAAAGGGGACGGATCATAGTTGTAGGTTCCGTCGGGCGTCGCCGCATTGCCGACATACCCGTTCGGTGTGCCGCCCATACCGCTGAGATAAAAGTTATTGGCAAGCGTGGTGCCGTCGATCGCGCAGTTGGCCTCGAAACTTGCGCCCGGCGCCACAAAGACATTGCCGGTGATACCTTGAAACGCCTGGCCGTTAACGGTTGCCAGCAAACCGGCATTGACAAAGATCGGCCCGGTGATGCTGTTGCTGTAGGATTTTCCATAAAGGGCCAGGACACCGTTACCGTTCTTCACAAAGCCCTGCGTCCCGGAGAGTCCGCCCACGATCGCCTGAACGTTCGACACGGTAATCTGCGGCACGCTGGCGGTCGTGGCAAGCGTCAGATGCTTATTGGTGCCTCCGTCGAGATACCAGATATGACTGGACGGAACCGCATCGCAGAAACTCAATGCACCGACCGAGCGTGGCACCTCGTTTGTGATCGTCGAGTTGGCTCCGATATTGAGCGTTGTGAAGTCTGCAACCGCATCCACGCCGTAAGGAATGCCGTTTGACCAATTGGCGGCGGTTCCCCACGAACCGCTTGCATTTGCGCTGACCAGATTAGTCCATGCGCTAACGGAAGAGGGAACAAAGACCGGCACGGCTGTGACGGCCAGCTCGATGCGCTTGTCGATCGTGTTATTAACCAACGTAGCGGTTACGCCGGGAGGCAGAGCCGTTGCGACAGAGGGAACGACCCCCGACAACGTACCCGAATAACTAACTAAAGGGTAGGTGCCGGTGTTGATCCAGATGCCGTTGCGGATCACAAAGCCGACGGTGCCGTTGAACGTGAGATTGCCGTCAACACGCAGCGGAGCGATCGACCCACTCGGTGGAATCGTGCTGAAGTCTATATCCAGCGTCGTTGTCCCTGTGCTGTGAACGAGCCCGGCGCATCTCCACTGACCATTGTAAGCCGTGACCCATACTCCGTTTGTGGCACCGTTCGCCACCGTCACCACACTGTTGGAACAGGCTCCGCCCGTGACACCGATCAGTTTGCCGGCAGCAACTGCGGTTGCGCCGCTGTAGGTGTTAAATCCGGAGAGCGCTAAAGCACCTGGCCCTTGCAGTGTCAGCGCCAGCACACGGCTGGCACCGTTTGAGATCACGCCGGAATAGGTGGTCGCCACAGCCTGGGTCACGGTCAGCGTGGTCGTGCCCGTTGCTCCAGTATCCGTGATAATGCCGCCAGCACCGCTGAATGAGGCGACAGAAACGCTCTTCGTGTTCAGATCAACGACACCGCTATTGACGGTCAACCCGCCGGTGCCGAGTGCGTTGATATACCCGATTTTCAGCGCTCCCGCGCTGCCGATGCTGACAGTGGTTCCGCCGCTGAAACTGTTGGATGCGTTCAACATCACATATCCGGCCCCGATCACTGAGAGCGCACCGCTTCCCAACGACATCGAGCCGTTAACCGAGAGCCCCGGCTGAGAGGGTGCATTTGCAGCACTCAGAATCAGATTCTTATCTGTTCCGGTGATTTTACCGTTCAGAGAAAAGTTGTTCCAATCATGCGAGATTTTTGAATCGGTCAACAAGGTGATGGGGCCGGTGCACGTGAAGTTTGCCTGTCCATGCAACGCGCCAAAGCCGCCAGTCCCCGTTCCGGAGAGGGTGATGGAATTCGTCATCTCATACCGGCCGTCATTCGCGCCCCACCCGGACGTCACATACAGCGTTGCGCCCGGCGAGACGATGACACTGCCCGTTGTGTCGCGCAGCCCTCCAAACGTATTGATGAGCATCCCTTGATTGACAATGATATCGCCCGAGACCGTATTTCTTCCACTGAGTTGGAGTGTGCCTGAACCGTTCTTGGTGAATCCCTGCGTTCCCAGCAGAATGGAACTGATCGTCGCAGTTTGATTGGTCACGGTGATGGTCGGAGTTCCTGAACTCACGGCCAGCGTCAGCGTCGAATTCGTCAGCGTCCAGTCATTACCCGGCGTCGTGTCGCCGAAGCGGAGCGTGCCAACCGTGCGCGCAGCGTCGTTGTTGACAAACGCATTGGCGGTGATATTCAGCGTGCTGAAGTCCGCGACCGCATTTGTTCCGTCTGCAACCGTGCCCGACAACCAGTTGCCCGATGTGCCCCAGACGCCACCTGCCAAGTTTGTCCATGTCCCGTCCGCACCGAATGAGTTCAGGGGTGCCATTAAAGCCACGGCACACCCAACCGCCAGTTGAAAAACCCGACTTTTGATCGTCTTCATTGTGTTCATAACCATAAACCCTTTCTGTTTTATCAAGGCACACCAGTCCCCTACACATTTCTCACTTAAGCAAACCAGCAGAAAAAAGTCAACGGGTTTCTGGCTTTACGTAAAGTCGAGCGTGGATAGCGCGAAGCGGACAAGGGGACATGAATTCGTTAATCAGATATTAAAAAAATGAAGAAGCTGTTGCGGCTCTTTGGAGAAACCCCTTTTTCGCGCCACGCACATGGCGGTGTAAAATCAATAAAGACCAGCCTGCAGAATGTGATCAAGACCCATCAGGGCATCAATGCTCCCACGGCAACGAAACATCTGGCCATCAGCCTTCGTACCACACAGCGTTATCTGAAAGAACTATCGGAGGAGGGAAGCATTGTCTTCAAAGGGGCACCCAAGAATGGCGGCTATTTTGCGAAAAGCGCGTTTCCTGAAAATGTGTAGCCGTTTTTTCTCACAGAGCCCGCAAAGCTCACGGGGTGTAAGCATTGTCTGTCCCCCTGTACCCATTTTCTGGGGCACCGTGCTGCGGGAAAGGAATGTCCCCGATCCTGTTCATGGCCCCTGCGGGGGCCGGATCCTCAGCAATTGGACGGGGCCGAGCAGGCCGGAGGGATATAAGTGCGCGGTTTGTGTGTATTTGATGTTAGTGCGGGTTCGGCGTTGTTCCTTGGGGAGAAAACTGTCGCCGATGAGACGGTTGGGCCATTGATTGACCACGTCCACTTCCAACACGTTTTGTCCGGATTTGAGTGCCCGGGTGATTTCCAGCCGATTCGGCTTTGTCCAACACGTTCCCACCGACGTCCCATTCAAGCGCACGCAGGCAACATCCCAAACCTCCCCCAAGTCCAGATAGAGCGACCCCTCGATTTGTGGTGCTATGAATTCTTTCCGATAAGTCGCCGTTCCGCTGTAGAACTTCACTGCCTCAAGAGGGTGGCTGGTCCAGTCGCTCAAGTACTCAAATTGCAGCGTTGTGGCCAGCTTCCCCGGATGAGAGGCATAGAACCACTCAGGGTCGAACTGCACCGTCCACGGGCCACTCAAAGTCTGCACGGACTCGAACTCCCACCCGTTTTTTCCTGAACGTGCCGTTTCGGAGGTGGGTTTGCGGAAGACGATGAAGGTGGATCCATAAGGCTCAAACTCCAGCGGCACCACCGTGCGGTTCTTTTCCTGCCGGAATGCATGTGCTTCCTGGATCTTGCCGGTCAGCGGATTCCAAATTTCTGGAACTTTGCCCGCAATCCGGAAGGAACACTCCACATGCTCCAGCGGTTCCCAGCGGCTGCAAAGGAAGTAGATCTCCGCGTCCTCCAGATGCCGGTGAATCCAACGGATGATCCCTTTCGCACTTTTGCCCGTGATCTCGATATCGGGTTCAACGGCTTCTGCAGCAAGGACCTCCTGCAGGGATTTCCCCCAGATAATCCGCCCTTTGCCCAAGGCACGAGACCCCGTGGCGCCAGTCTGTTCCGTTCCCCAAATTTCATCCGTGGCAAGGCGGAAGCATTCCGGATCGTCCAAAAGCCCGAATGGTTCCGTGGGTCGGTTCCCCAAAACGACAGCCCCCTTCTCAATCAAAGCCCGGAACTTCTTCAAGGTCGCAAGCTGGAAGGGCACTTTATCCTGAAGAACCAGGAGGCGATAGCTCATCCCATCGGGAAGAACCAAGCGGCCGTTGGCGACGTCGACCCGGGTGAGCAGGATATCAGCGTTCATCCGGTCGTAATCGTAGAGATCCCCGGGGAAGTCCTTGTAAGCGGCTTTGAATGGGAGCAGTTGGCCAATGCCATCTCCCGTGTAGTAGGCCACATCAGCCACAAAAAGCCCTTGGCTCAAGAGATCGGAGCAACGCCCCAGATACTCCAGGAAAGGAGCGGCGGCCTGATCCCACCAAGTCGTCTGGCGATTGAAATAAACCCCTGCCCAATACGCTAATCCCGGTTTGGAATCCGGCCACGGGGAAATGTTGTAACCGTGAATGCAGGGCCGGGTAAGCCCATCACAAAATGCCTGATCACCTGCCGGCTTCATGCGATAGGGGGTGACCTGCCAGGGATCCCGACCTCCCGTGAACGCCTCGCAGAACACGTCCCTCTTCCCATACCCATGAGCCGCGGCCGCCGCATCGCGAAGCAGGAACCGACTGGCGTCGCCCGTTCCCCGGTGGGTTCCGGGAGTCCAGAATTCGCCCATGGCGATTTGGCACTGGGAGAGGCTTTTGAGCACATCAGTTTGGGCTTGATGCGGCCCTGCCGCTTCGCTGCAAAAATTTAGCCCGTTGGCGTTAGCCAGGGCCGTATGGCGGGCGTAATGATTGGAGGCATAAAGATCGCTAATGGTTAGCTCGTAATCCCGTTTGAAGCAGGCGCTCTGAAGGGGCGACCCCACCACCTTGCCTGCAAGCACAGGCAGCCACGGCTTGAGATCATAACCACGCCGGTTGCGGAATTCCTCCGGCAACTTCGGGGTCCACGTTTGGGGTCCGCCTTCGTAGCTGTCGCATTCCACATAAGAAAGGCCTTTGCGTTCCTCGGGAGACATTTCCGCCAATAGAACCGCCATTGTGTTGTCCCATTTTTCGTTAAGGGCCTCGGCACTCAGGTGATCGATATAGCGGCCTGCTTGCACATAGCCAAACCGAAGGACAACCCAATCGCCTGCTGGCGCATTCCAGTTGAGGCGGCCTTTAGCGTCCATCTTCCCCGTGAGATCCTGGATTTTGTCCGGGGACGTCTGTTTGGAATCGGGCAGGGCAAGGACGAAAGTATCCACATAAGGGAGCGCCTTGCCCTTGGCATCAAAAACTTCCTTTGCCAAGGGGAGGTCAACCTCCGTGGTCCCGGTCACCCGAGTGGAGGAAACCACCCAATTCTTTTGCGCGCTCGTCGGGGAGCCATTGGAGTTCTCACAGCCGGCCCCCCCCATGCTTATCCCCATTTCCACTCCGAGGCGCCCACATTCTTTTGAAGCCAGCCGAAGCGTTTTGCGCCATTCAGGGCTCCAGCCCCGCGGAGTCGGCGGATAGGTTTCGCTGATGGCCCCGGGACCCTTGTACTCCTCCGTGGACACCACCTGATCTTCGCTCTCGCCAAAAACCAGCTTTTTGTTGCTCAGCGTCCCACCAGCAAAATAGGGGAAGTAAAAGAGAACCGAGCTAATCCCCTTCTTCTTCATCTCTTCAATATCCCGGCAAATGGCCTGGTCGGCCACGGGGCCTCCCGTGGTATGCATGAAGGCAAAGGTGGCAGGGCGGTGCATGGCAGGTGGATTCAAGAAATCGCGTTCAAGCGAATCGGCGCCCAAGGCCAGCGCCGCGGTCTGGAGGATTGCTAACATGCCGAGGATTTTGGCCCCCAGGCATACTGTGTTTTTGTGTTTCATATAGGTGGGGTACGAGAGGTTCATTTCTGATCTCGTTTCGGCGCTTCCCTGATCTGCGCGACGCCCGGCCCCCGCCCGACCTCGGTGCTCAGGAAGGGACCTGGCTTCACCACCGTATTCCCTTCGAGGAAGACACTACCGCAGGTGGCGAACCAATAAAGCGCATGGTTGTCCACACCATAGCCGCTTCCGTTGTCGTTGGGCTCGACGTGCAGGGGAGTCTCAAGACGGTTGTTGGCGATCCGAACCTCCTTGGCTGAGGTGACGACGACAGCCGCGCCATTGCCTCCCCGGATCGTGTTGCCCTCGATCACCACGCGTCCGAAAATGCCGGCCGGCCGCGGCTGGCCCTTCTCGCCCTCCGCTGCCACGCAAACGGCGCCCGCCTGCACGCGTCCGGAAGAGGGTGTTTGCATATTGGCGTCGATGATCGTGTTGTTGCGGATGACGATCTCGGCGATGCCCGCGGCGGCTCGCCGCGGCACCTCCGGACGCACGACGATCGCTTTCGCGCGATCAAAGGTGTTCCCCTCGACAAGGCCAGATGCTTTAATGAGAATGCGTCCGGAACTGCGAACCCTGTTGTTGCGGAAAATGAAGCCGTTCCCCTGTCGGTCGGGACAAT
>SESA01001738.1_pt1 | contig 10899 bp, 6 predicted proteins | sample 3171451 | NCBI WGS metagenome assembly SESA01 (sample SAMN06051862, study PRJNA518727) | freshwater metagenome | biome: subpolar coniferous forest; feature: holomictic lake; material: water; isolation source: holomictic Lake 227, 8 m depth | place: Canada: near Kenora, Ontario | collected 2013-06-25...
ATATTAGTTTTGAACACCTATATCATCGTATCATGTCAATAAACTCAAAGATTCTTGGATTGCGTGTGGCAGGCGCCATTTTCGGCATAGTTGCAATACTACACTTTTTGAGGGTGGTAATGGATAGGCCGATGAAGTTGACCATATATGGCCGATCGTAAAAGAATACTTCAAATGTTTTATTATCAAATCTTTAAGGTGGTTATTATAAATCGGCGTTGGATGATCAATAGGAACGGCCTATCCATTAAACATTGATGAAAAGTTTTATTGCCAAATTCATACTTTCCCTAAGTGAAACTGCATTATTCCTTCTTTTTCAGCCTGTCGATATCAGCTTCCAACTCTTTCAGGCTTTGTTCCTTTTCGATTTGCCCCTGATTGGACTGAAACTTTTCAAACTCTTCGCTTGATTTTTGCAAAGCCATTTCGTGGCTTATTTGCCCGGCATGCGTTAGTAACTCCCGCCCATTCAACTGTAAGATAACATCGAGTCGATGAATCCAGTCTTTCATATACATGGGGGTTTGCTGCAGGGCCATGGTCTCGGCAAAAGCAAGATACTGTTCAACCAACAAGCCCAATAACTTTATTTCATCTGCATTCAGGTAATTTTTAGAAATCGACACATCTGCTTTTTTTATGGCAGATGCAGTCGTTTTGTCAAATGACTGCATGCCCATCAGAGGGAGTGAGGCGTTGACCCTCCGGTACACAAGTTCTGCGGCAGTTTGCTGACTGATCGCCCACAATAATTTGTTTTGTACAACTTTAAAAAATTCAATGGTCTTCTCGTCCTTGGGGCTGTAATCAATGCTTGTCGCATAGATGTCCTTTATTTTCTGATAGAAAAAACGTTCCGAAAGGCGAATTTCCCGGATGCGGTCCTGCAGCTCGTTGAAATAGTTCATCGAGGTGCCGGTTTTAAACCGCTCGTCGTTCAGCGCAAAACCCTTGATGATGTATTCTTTAAGGCGTTGGGTAGCCCAGATCCGGAATTGCGTGCCCTGGGGCGATTTTACCCGGTAACCGACGGAGATGATGACATCCAGGTTGTAGAAACTGGTATCATAGTTTTTTTTATCGGTGGCAGTTGTTCGGAATTTCCGAACAACTGAACTTTCGATTAACTCCCCTTCCGAAAAAACATGCTTAATATGCTCACTGATCGTGGCTTTTGATTTTTGAAACAGTTCACAAATTTGTGCCTGTGTCAGCCAAACAGTTTCATCTTCCAGGCGAACATCAATTTTGATATTACCTTCCGGATTTTGATATATGATGATTTCGCCGGTATTCATATGCGGATATTATTAGTTATTGATAATCCCAAACCCGGTTACGTTGAAAGTCCGGGAACTGAAAATTGGTGACATTATCCGGTTCTTTTAAATTCTTCATACCTGATTTCGATCCTCTCCCGGTCGGGATAATGCGCTTCTTTAAAAGGCAATATGAGATTGCTCTTATGAAAGTCTTTCAAACCATGCTGCAACATAGGACCATCCTTCTCCTGAAGCACGTCTTTCCTTACCTCCACCCCGAAATCGGGATTGATTCCCAGGATATTATTATCAAATGCCGCATGATGAATTTTACAAAGCGAGATGCCGTTTTGAATGATGGCATCTCCCAGTGGTAAAGTATCAGCAATAATATGCGCTGCATCCAGTAATTCGGTATGTTTAAGTTTACAAATGGCACATTGGTTGCGATAAACCTGAATGATTTGATCACGGAATTCCCGTTGATGTATCCTTGATTTGACCTCCTGGGTCCGATATGACCTCAGTATCCTGTTATACTCTGTCATTGGCTCATTCACCATCCCAGGCTCTGTTGCTTTGGACATTACACCACTCGTGATCCTGACCATGAGTTGATCCGGCATGTCCTCTTCGATGTACATCGGGAAAAAGACCTGGTAAAATCCTTTGCGTAGGGTCCCGGTAAAATAAATCAGGGGGATCTGTCGTTGCCAGATCTCTCTTAATCCCCTGTTATCCCTGTGGTTTGAGTCTTCCCCGCGATAACGGTAATTGATAAAATCTTCATTAGAACGGTCATCCTTATATGGATTTTTCAAAGTTGTAGTAATGGAGATGGGCAGTTCACAAAGTCTGGGTTTCCAGATTCCGGTATATCCGATCAGCGGAACTCTTTCACCCTGGAATGAGAATCCCTGGGTTAAAAGAGTCCAGGGTAACGTATCTCCATAAATATCAATTTTCTGCTTAAGCCATTGAAATGCTGCACTTCTGATGATTGAATCTCTTTCTAAGTTTAACATGGCTTTGATATCCAATTTAAACAACTCGTTTCACATAATCTCTCCAAAACTCATCCACGATCAGATCCCTGATCACGGGGTTTTCGAACTTCTGGTAGAAATCCACCCGGTCATTGACATAGGACAGGAAGATTGAACCAATTACTTCCTCAAACTTGCGGCGTTTGTTGGTTTCGCTGTTGTCGCCGGTCATCACGCTGCGCAACGCCTCATCGCCGTGTACCCGGGTTTGAACATTCTTCAGATCGAGCCGGTTCTCTTCGGTCAAATTGGCGCCATAGATCTCATTCAGCTTGCGTACGATCTCTGAAATGAAGTCGAGGTACTCTTCGGCCGTTCCCCCGCCTCCCATGGCTGCCATGGGCTCCAGAACGCCTGAAACCTCCTCCAGTTGTAACCGGTACTCGCCAATCTTCTGGATGCGCAGGGACGAAAGCTCCACCGATCCACTGATATCAACAAACGATGAATCTCCCTTGGGCAGCGTCTTGTTCACATATTTCAGGAAGATGAAGAGCTTCTCGAGTTCGATGTCCTCGAAGGTGACGATCTGGCTGATGTACCCATACAGGCGGACGTACGACTGGATCAGCGACTTGAATTCGTTCTTCTGCTCGGGTTCGCTGATCTCGTTCCATTTTTCCACCACGCGGTTCAGGACGGGCTGCAGCATCTCGTCCGATTCGCGTTCGTTGTAGAACAGCCGGCAGAACTCATCTATCATATACTTGGTAAACAGGTTGAAAGCCCGGATCTTGGTCTCCAGGTCATAGAGCTTGTTCGGGTCGGTCTCACCCGAAAGCTCGGTTGAAGTATAAAACGGCTGGAACGCCTCCACTACTTCCGTGGTATCATTGGCAAAATCTAAAACAAAGGTCTCGGTCTTGCCCGAGCAGGTGCGATTCAGCCGCGAAAGCGTTTGCACGCACTGCACGCCGCTCAGTTTCTTATCGACAAACATCGCCTGCAGCAGCGGTTCATCGAAGCCCGTCTGGAATTTATTACTCACGATCAAAATCCTGTATCGCGGATCCTTAAATCCATCCTGTATCGACACCATCCCCGGCAATCCATTCTCACGGTTCAGTATGCTTTCAGTTACCTCCCTTGTCACGCGTCCCGCGTCACGCGTCACGTTCCCCACCGTTCCACTGAAAGCAACAAGCACAGAATAGGGGAGTCCCATCTCTTTCATCTGCCGTTTCATCTCCTGCTGGAACAGCATGCAATGAACCCTCGACCGCACCACCACCATCGCCCTTCCCTTGCCATTGATCGTGCGGGAAGTTTTACCCACAAACTGCTGAAGGATGATCTTTACCTTTTGTTCGATCGTTTGCGGATGAGAATCAACGAAGTTCACCACCTGCCGCATCGCTTTGCCTTCGGGAAGCTGCTTGTCGTCGCCCGTTTGCACGAGCTTGAACCAACGTGAATAGATCGTGTAGTTTTTCAGCACATCCAGCGTAAAGCCCTCGGCGATGCTCTGTTTCATCGTATACGCGTGGAAGGGCACGAACCGGCCATCCGCACCTCTTCTTCCAAATAATTCAAGCGTCTTATTCTTTGGAGTCCCCGTGAACCCGAAGAAACTCACATGTTCCTGCCGCCCGCGGTTGCGGATCTCCTCCCTGATGATATCTTCATAATCGGGCAGCTCCTCATCCTCCTCCTCTCCGCTTTCCCCTTTGGAGATCGTCTTTTTCAGGTGTTTCGACGTCTCGCCGGTTTGCGAGCTGTGCACCTCGTCGATGATCACCCCGAAGGTCTTTGATTTCAGTTGAGAGATCGTTTCCGATATCTTCGGGAACTTCTGGATGGTCGAGATGATGATATCCTTCGATTGTTCCAGGAACTCCTGAAGCTGGTGCGAATCCTTATCCACGCTGTTCACCACCCCCTTGGTCTGTTCAAGCTGGGTGATGGTGTTCTGAAGCTGCTTATCGAGCACCTTGCGGTCGGTGACCACGATGATGGTATCGAAGATGCGGTGCGTCTCGTCGTTGCTGCGGTAGAGCGAAGTGAGCAGGTGCGACAGCCAGCCGATCTCGTACGATTTCCCCGAGCCGGTGGTATGCTGGATCAGGTAATGATGCCCCGTTCCCTCCACCCTCACCTGGTCCCTGATCTTACGGACGCAATCGAGCTGGTGGTAACGCGGGAAGATGAGCACCTCCTTCGGTTTCTCCACCACTTTGCCCTTGTACGGATCCCACGATTTATCAACCTCCCTGGAGAGGTGCACGTAGTTTTCGATGATATCGAGCAGGGAATCCGGCGCCAGGATCTCCTCCCAGAGGTAGTGGGTGCGGTAACCGTTGGGGTTGGGCGGATTGGCTATCCCCTTGTTATACGGCAGGAACTTCGTATCGTCGCCCATGAGCCGCGTCGTCATCGTCACTACATCGTTATCCACGCAGAAGTGGGCCAGCAGCTGTTTAAAGCGCAGCAGAGGCTCCTTAGGGTCCCTGTCGCGGCGGTACTGGGCTTCGGAATTCCTGAAATCCTGTCCCGTGAGCTGATTTTTCAGTTCCATCGTCAGCAGCGGGATCCCGTTCAGGAACAGCGCCATATCGATGGAATTCTCGTTTTTTAATGAATATTTTAACTGGCGGATGAGGGAGCGGCGGTTTTTCAGGTAGAGTTCCCGGTGTTCAAGGTTCAATCCGGAATTTGGCTGGAAATAAACCATAGCAAAACTGCAGCCCCGGTCCTTGAACCCATTCCTCAGCACATCAATCACACCCCGGCGGGCAATCTCCTCATTCAGACGTTTGCAAAGCTTTGTCTCAGTATCCTCACCATACTGAACCGTTAGCTTCTCATACTCCTTCGGCTGAGAATCCATGATAAATCCCAGCACCTCCGAAGGGATCAGGCAGAGACCCCGGTCATATTCAGTCGGCAGAATCGACCGGTATCCCTGGCCATTTAGAGATGACTCAATATGCTTCTCAAACCGTTTCTCATTCGGGGCATCCATAACGCTCAATTCGTTCTCACATCAATTTTACCCGTCACCACCTCGGAAATCAGGGATTGGCGGTATTCCTTCAGCAGATCAATTTTTTTATTTTCAAGATCAACCTGTTTATCGATTTCGGATGTCTTTTTGTCGAGGTATTCGACTATCTGGTGTTGTTCGGGAACTGGTGGAAAAGGAATTTTAGTGTTATTCATGAATTCCATTTCTATACTTTCTACTGTTGCCCCAACCTTTGACCATTCTTTAAGAAGATTTTCTTCATTACCTTTTATGAAGTAATACAGAAAATCTATTGAGTCTCCAGAAACAGGCTGTATACTCTTCATATCCTGATTGATTGTAACAGGAATAGTATTTATTCCTAATGGAATAGTTCTCTGAAGTATTCCAGACCGCACTACAATTAGCAATGAAGGTTCTTTAATAAGATTGGTAGTCGAATTTTCAAGTCCGATTTGGGTGATTTTATCTTCGGAATTATCAATGTATTTGTATTTCATATCCTTTGGAGAAACCCATGGAATATCACCGTTCCAATATTCATTTACCTCTTTGGATGGCGTCCCACCTCCTGTCGATTTGAAATTCAATTTAAATTTGGCTTTCTTCCAATGTTCTGGAATCTCACCAATCCATTCAACACTTGAATCTCTCATCGCAGCATCAGGATTCAAACCTTTAGTGACCGCCTTATTGATGATACTTGTTCTTTGTTCCTTTAACAGTTCTATTTTTCTGAGCTTTTTTTGAAGTAGGTTGTCGATTATGGATAGTTTTTGATCGAGGAAAGCGACTATTTGTGTTTGTTCATCTCTCGAAGGAAAAGGTAAGATGGAATTTATTATTAACTCCGGAGCTACTCGAGGAAGTTTTACACCTGTTGCCATCGAATCTAAAAAATTAATAAAATTCTGATTGAAAATGGAATAATAAAGGAATTTTCCATTAATTTCTTTCGGCCTTAGAACAATCATCTCTCCCATCGAAAGTCCATCAAAATCTGGGTATAGTATTTTAACAAGATAGACTCGTAACTTATTAAAAAGAACATCCCCTTTTCGAAATTTTATTCCATCACCATTATACTCAGAAAATAGGTTAAAACATTTGCCCGTAAAGGATTCCACGTTTTCTGGAGAGATTTTAATAACATCTTGGCTGGCGTTAGTTCTTTCAGTTATTAGCTCACATACATACTTAATGTTATTGGATTGCCACATCTCTGGAATTTCTCCAATCCATTCCACCCCTGAATCAATATATTGGGGATACGTGCTCAATTGTTAACCGTTTCTTAGTTTTTTTTCAATTCTAAATATGTCATGAGATAAACCGCATTCAAAAATTTCATTAACAATTCCTTTTGCGATTATCTCACTTTCTATACTTTCCTTTTTTTCTTCATTTCTTAAATAATCCATAAACCTTTTTACAACCTCAATTCTAAGGTCGAGTTGTCTCTTGCCATATTCATCCGAAAGAGGAAATACTTCTTTAATTTTCAAAAAATAATCATCGTCAAAAATCGGAGTATCTTGTAAAATCATTTCAATGTATGAAAATTCATTCTTTAAAACATTTACATAGTAATGTCCCTTAAGTGAAATAGAAATACTTTGATTTTCTATTAAATCTGAGTTTATCTCAATATCAGATATTAAATCATCAGTTTCAATTAAGCGATTTTTGCTTAATAAATTAAGTTCACTAGTAATTACCCTTAGGCTATAACCAGCTGAGCTGAAAGAGTTGATAATGGCGCTTATTAAAATATATTTTTCGGTTTGCCCTCCTTTAACTAATCGATCATCTAGGTATCTAAGCAATTTGATTTTTAAAAAATGATTACGACTTCCTTCACTTGGAGCAAATAAATTGCACACTATGCTTATTTCCTTGTTGTAATACATTTTATTATTTAATCCCACCGCTTTCACAAATTCCCAAAAAGGAATGGGGGCTTTACTATCTGGCGATGTTCTTTGTCGGATAATATATTGGTCTACTTCAGTGTGTCCAGAGATTAGAAATTGTTTGAATACCTCAAGTCCTTCTCTAATATTGGGATAAGTTGTTTCTTCGATAAACTTTAACATACTTGAGTTTCCTTGACTGAATAAAGTGTTTTTTAGACTAAGTAAAAAGTCTTTAACTGCCTCATTGTCAATTTGAATTTTCGCACCAGATTTTACAGCCCCCTCAGATTTGCCAATTATGCTAATATATTTTAATGCATAATTAATTCGCTTCTGTAAGACTTCGTTATAAGGAGGGGCAGTAATATGATATACATTTGGAGGAAATGCATCAAAAGGAGGTTGATATCTCCATTTATAATAATAACCTTCTCGCAACGAAAGAACTACATTAACCTTCCCTCTTCGATTAAGACTTTGGGAAAAAAGAAAGACTTCTTTCTGAATTGAAACATCAAATTGGTCAACATTATCGATTATTACACAGAGCCTTATTCTTCTTTCTCGAATAAGATATTCTGATAATTTGAAAAAGTGGTTTTCCTTATCTTTTAAAGCACTTTCAAGAAATAAATCCAGTTTATCTCCATATTTTGAAGGATTGGAATTCTTGTCATTTTGCCAAATGCTATCGTCATTTCTATTAATTTCTCTAAAATATATACGTTTTAATGCAGTATTTGAATGTAAGTTCAATTCGCTATAATTTTCATAAATATTTTCGAGTATATCATTAATGACATTTATCTGATAATCTTTAAAGTTTTTGCTTGAGTAATCTCTGAAATCAATGTACACAAAAGGATGATCTTTATGAACAGACTCATTCAAATTATTTTTAAACAAATAATTAATGAATGTTGTTTTACCAGCACCTTTGGAGCCAACAATTATAATTGGACTTGGAGGATCAATATCTTTTTTTATTGGATATTGCTCTATTTCAGTCTGAATCTCTTCGGATAAATTTTTAGTGTTTCTTACTTGTATAACTTCCTCTAATTTAGGGGGCTTATCAGCGAAAAGTCTTTCAATCTCAGATTTATTCTTTTTTATCTCTTTGTTCTCTATAAAACATTCTTCTATTAATTCTTTGTTTGTTAATTCATTATAATTGTATAGTTCGCCAAATACATTATTTAAAATTGGAATTATGTTTCCGCTTAAGGAGTTCCTAACTAATTCAGAATCCTTTGCTGCAAGTGTTGAAATAATTCTTTTTCCTTTAGGAATAACTTCATCCAGATATAATTTGAATCCGCAATTCTCAATTATCGACTTTTTTGATAAAATGTTAAAAAAGTCTATAAACCTTTCTTCAATATCATCTAGACCATTAAATACGGAACATTTATTCTTTCTCCATTCAGTACCATCAATATTTATAAATTTACCAACAATAAATTGATGACCATTAGTAAAGACTCCGTATTGGAGTCCTATTTCTATAAGGTAGTTCCTTATTTGTTTTATTACTTCACTATTTCCTTTTTCTAATGTGCCAAGAGTTACAGAATGATGTTTTAGAGGTAAAGTAAATTCGACAAAATTTTTCTTTGCTTCAATTAGGAATTGAAAACCTGGTATTGCAAACAAATAATCGAAATAGCCATCCTTAACATATCCTTCTCTGTTGATGTTCTTTTCTTCCCAACCTAAAACATTAATAAAAAGATAGTCAATCAATTTAGATCGAGTATCACTTTCAGTTAAATCTGAATTTTTAATTAAATTGAAATCCCTTTGAAACGTTAAGAAGTCTTTATGTGCTATATCAATGTCTTTCATAAAATTAGTTTACTTGATTAAATTCAACGTTCAAGTTAGCAAAACATGGATTGCTAAATATTGGAAAAGCATGGCCAGTGCAAAGAAACGATGGGTGCGTCTTGTTGCAGACATAGGCTTGAAAACTGCCGTTTTATCATGTACCGATTTGTTTTTTTATCACCTCAGCAAGGACATCTTTACCTATTTCTTTTGCTACATCTAAAGCCCATTTACCTGCCGATAAAAGAGAATTTATTACTTTGGCCCCATTTTTTACTTTTGCTGCTTCCTCTGCTTGTGCTATCTCTCCAATCGCAGTATAATGTTTGGGATTCGACGCTCTCGCAAGTAATGCTTGTCTCAATTCTTTTAATTCATTCGCTAATTCTTCATAATTGGTGTCTGCAGGTAATGAATTATTCAATTGATTGAATGTGTTATTGACCGCAGAGGAATTTGGTCCAACTGCGCCTGCTTGATTAACATTGTATTGGTCTCCCATTTGATAAAAATGATTTGTTATAAAAAACTGTTCTACTTGTTCAATTTCATCTTTTGAAATCAGCCATTTCCATTCTTCATGATGAGCATAAAAATCAACTGTTTTATTGTCATGGTATTTCGAGGTACTGAAAATATTTTTGTCAAAATGAAACCGACAATAAATGTTGAAATTGAACTGTCCGAATTTAGACGTACATTCAACATAAATGACAAATCTACTTTTTTCATCGTCACGAAATACATTTTTTGAAAACTGTTTGTTTGCATCTCTAGTGTCTGTAACAAATATCTCGGTAGGAATCGCATATTCCGGTAAGTAAAGTGCATAATACGTTAGTGATTGTCTCTCAGTTGGTACTCTTTGCCATTTTGTCTCGAAAATATAATCTTCTCCTCGCTGATAAAAGTTTTTGTCCGAAAGCTTTATTTGTCTACAATTCGCTGTTTTGGATAAATAGATTGATTCGTATTCTTTATCCAAAAAGTAAAATGGTGCATTTCTCTCTCCTGAATAATCAGTAGGAAATGCAACCCATAAATCACCAATACTTTGACTTGCTTGTAATTGAAAAGCTTTAGCAGTCCCGTCCCAATCAATTTGCTCGTGAATTATTGCGTTTATATTCATTTGGAGGTTGTATTAAAAAGTCGACTAACGGTTTTGTATAATATTAGTAATCAAAATATAAAGTACATCACTATTACAAAACCTCCCTGCTTCTGATCTCAAACATTTGGTTGAGAAGTCAGTCGTCCGCAACAATGATTATAGCCGCTTAATTTTTGCCGTTAGCGACTAGTTGGCAATATAATTTATTTCAATGCCTTCATTTTATCCTGGAGGATGTAAAAAAAATTCCGAACATTTTCAATTGCTTCAAGTATGAATTCTTTCTTTAATGTCAAATAGTTGAATTCTTCATCAAGAGAATCAATTGAAATGCCTTTGTGTTTTTTCATAAGTATCGTAAATTCATTATTTGTTTTAGGTAACACACCATCTGAATGGATCAATACATTTCTTATTTTGGAATAATCGGCAATGCAAATCCATGTTTCTGAACTTGAAGGAAAGTCAATTTTTATGCCTTTTTTCAAACACTTTTCATATTGGGTTATACCTTTCCCACTAAAATCTTGAACCTTTATATCAAGTTCAAGAACCTTTATTAAATTTCTACAGATTTCAACTAATGAACTTTCAACAACGGCATAAATATGTAGAAAAATAGATTTGTATAGAATATTAGGAAACACATGTTGAAATTGAACTTTGTCATTAAAGGTTGGATTGGATTTTTCCTCTTGTTCATTATATGGTAGATCACCTTGTTTGGTAATAAAGTTATCGATTTTATCTACAAAATCTTGAA
>SESA01001739.1_pt1 | contig 10894 bp, 8 predicted proteins | sample 3171451 | NCBI WGS metagenome assembly SESA01 (sample SAMN06051862, study PRJNA518727) | freshwater metagenome | biome: subpolar coniferous forest; feature: holomictic lake; material: water; isolation source: holomictic Lake 227, 8 m depth | place: Canada: near Kenora, Ontario | collected 2013-06-25...
TGCCGCGCTCGCGTACGGGACGAAATCCATCGCGCCGGTCGCGAAGATCTTTGGTCCCGGCAACGCTTACGTGGTTGAGGCGAAGCGCCAAGTGTTCGGCCGGGTCTCGGTCGATCTGTTGCCTGGGCCTAGCGAAATCTTTGTCATAGCGGACGCATCCGCCAATCCCGCCTGGGTCGCCTCCGACCTGTTGGCGCAAGCCGAGCACGGTCACAACAGCGGCGTGGTCCTGGCCACCAACTCCGCCAAGCTCCTGGCCGGCGTGGAAAAGGCGATTGCCGAGCAATCGGCGAAGCTGGCACGCACCCAGCACATCGAGGAAGTCTTGCGCGAGAGCACCACGCTCATTTTGGTCAAAGCCATCAAAGACGCTGTCGCGCTCTGTAACGCCTACGCTCCGGAGCATGCTTCGGTGGTCACCAAAGACGATGATGCCGTGGCCGCTCAACTCCGCACCTCCGGAGCCATTTTCCTGGGCGGCTATTCGCCCGTCGTCGGCGGCGACTTTGTAGCCGGACCCTCCCACGAATTGCCCACCGGCGGCGCAGGAAAATCGTTCCCCGGATTGACCGTGGACCAGTTCCAGCGCCGGACGAGCCTCGTGCGTTTCGACGCCAAGTCGCTCAAGAAGTCGCTGCCGATCATCCAGACCTTTTCCGCCATTGAAGGCCTCGACGCCCACGGTCGTTCCGCAGAAATCCGCTTGGAATAAACCGTTTCCAACGGCCTCGCATTGTAGAAGAGTAAGGCGATGAAACTCGCTGACATACGCACCGACTATCGCCAAGGGAAGCTGCGGCGCGAAGACCTGAAGCCCGACCCGATCGAGATGTGCAATCTCTGGCTTGACGACGCCGTTCGCGCCGGGGTGATCGAACCGACCGCCATGAGCCTCGCCACCGCATGGAAAGATGGGCGGCCCCTGCTTCGCACCGTGCTGCTCAAGGGCCTGGACGCGCGCGGGTTCGTGTTCTTTACAAACCTCGAGAGCCGCAAGGCGCGCCAACTCAGCGAAAACCCCGCCGTTTCGCTCCTCTTCCCATGGCTCGCGCTTGAGCGCCAGTTGATCGTCACCGGTCGGGCGGAAAAGATCTCAGCCATGGAGTCTTTGAAATATTTCGTGACCCGTCCGCGCGAAAGCCAGTTGGCGGCCTGGGCTTCGCGCCAAAGCAGCGCCATTTCCTCGCGCAAGGTGCTGGAAATGGAGTGGGAGCAGATCAAAGCCAAATTCGGAGCGGGCAAGATTCCGCTTCCCGCCTTTTGGGGCGGCTACCGGGTGAAGCCCGAAACGATCGAGTTCTGGCAGGGCGGTCCGAACCGCCTTCATGATCGTTTCGAATACACCCGCCAACCGGACGATTCGTGGGTGATCGCGCGGCTTGCGCCGTAGGGGCTGGCTTTAATAAACCTCCACCGGCGACCTCTTTCCCGTTTCCGGGCTGCGCTGGGCGGCGAGTTCTTCGCCGAGGGTATCGATCCGCAGTTGCATCACCTCCGCGTCGCGGCGGCGGAATTCCTCTTCGCTGAAGGGATCGGGCGGGACCATCTTGGATTTGAATCGCTCGACCGATTCCAGTGCGCGGTCGAGTTCGGCGGCGGGCAGGCGGTCGAGAACTTTCCACGCGTCCTCCACGCATTGAACCCGGTGGCAGATCATCGCCAGGTCGTTCCCGGCGGTGATGGCCAGGCGGATGGTCTCGTCGAGCCCGTAATGATTGAGGATGGCCCCCATGTCCAAGTCGTCGGTCATGATCAGGCCGCCGAATTTCAACTCGTTGCGCAGCAATCCCGTGATGACCGTGCGCGAAAGTGAACTCGGGGTTCGTGTGCTCTCCAGCGACGGATAGAACCCGTGGCCGACCATCATGCTATCGATTTTGTCCGAGAAATGGCGGAACACCGCGAGTTCCTCGGCGTCGAGCTGTGCGCGGGAGCGGTCGATCTCGGGCAGTTCGTGGTGGGCGTCTATCTTCGCGGCCGAATAGCCGGGGAAATGCTTGCCGCAACTGGCAATCCCCTCGGCCCGGAGTCCCTCGTTAAAGGCTCCGGCAAGTTGGATGACCTGCGCGACATCTTTGCCGTAACAGCGGCCCCGGAGAGAATTGTCCGCGTCGTCGTCGAAAGAAATGTCGAGCACCGGGCAGAGATCGAGGTTGAACCCGAAAATCCGGAGCAGCCGGCCGGTGATGTGGCCGTGGCGCAGCACGAGGGCCGGATCGTCCTTATCGCGGAGTTGCTGGGCGTTGGGCGGTTCGGAGCCAATTTCCCGAAGCCGCGAAACCCGGCCTCCTTCCTGATCGATCGTGATGATCGGCTCTACGCGGGAAAGATCGCGCAGATCGTCGATCAGTTTTCTGAGTTGAACGGGCGACTTGATGTTGCGCCCGAACAGGATAAATCCGCCCGGCTGGACCCGCCGGAAAGTCGCCGCGCTGTCGGAATCCAGCTCCGGGCCGGGCACACCCGAGAGCAGCAGTTGACCAAGTGTAGAACGCTCCATAGATTCAACCGTAATTTCTATTAGCCCTCAATCAATCGAAATCCCCTGTGAAATCCCTCGCAAGCGTCTTCGCATCCCTCACTCTGTTCTTTGGTATTGGCCTGTTTCAGGCGTGTGCCCAAGTCGAACTCGGCATTGATGTCCTGGAAAAAAATGGTTTTTCCGTCCTTCAAGGCAAGCGGGTCGGGCTGGTGACCAACCACACCGGCATCGACTCCCACGGAATCAAAACCCGGAAACTGCTGGCGGCCTCCCGCAACGTGCGGCTCGTCGCGCTGTTCGCGCCGGAACACGGCCTGGATGGAACGGCCCTGGCCGGAAAATACGTCGCCTCCAGCAAAGATCCGGTCACCGGGCTGGTTGTCCATTCCCTCTACGGGCCCACCCGCAAGCCCACTCCCGCCATGCTCCGGGGCCTCAATGTGCTCGTCTATGACATGCAGGACATCGGGAGCCGCTCTTACACCTACATTTCCACCATGGTGAAGTGCATGGAGGCGGCCGGCGAAGCGGGGATCGAATTCATAGTGCTCGATCGGCCCAATCCGCTGGGCGGGCTCCGGGTGGAGGGACCGCCGGTCGAGCCGCGCTGGATCTCGTTTGTGGGACAGCTTCCGGTGCCATACATCCACGGCATGACTGCGGGGGAACTCGCGAAAATGGCCAACGCCAAGGGGTGGGTGCAGCCGAAATGCAAGCTGACGGTGGTCGGCATGCGGGGGTGGCAGCGCACGATGACCTGGAACGACACCGGGCTGCGCTGGATCGCCACGTCGCCCAACATCCCGCGCTCGAATTCGCCGTTCTATTACGCCGCAACGGGGCTGGCCGGGGAGGTGCAGGGGATCGAGACCGGCTGCGGCGGCCCCGAGCCGTTCCAGATCGCCGCCTGCAAATGGGTCGATGCCGGACGATTCACGGCCTATCTGCGCTCGCTGAACCTGCCCGGCGTCAGCTTTACGGAATACGCCAATGCCGGATTCAAAGGGGCTCGCATTCGGATCGAGCCGATCAGCGATCCGCGTGCTTCGGGCGACCTCAGCGCACTCGGCATCCACATTCTCGCCGCCGCCCAGCACTCCGCGCCACAGAGTCTTTTCAAGGGACCGCAGAGCAAGTTCGACATTTTTTACAAATGCTACGGGAGCGATTCGATCCGCACCGCGCTGGAAAAGGGCGTTTCGCCGTCGAAGATCGTCGCAAGCTGGGCCTCGACCAATGCCCGTTTCACCAGCGAGCGGAAGGCGTATCTGCTATATTAGGAATATGACAAACGTGCGTAAACCAGTGTTCGTCATCGCCTTCGCTGAGGACCAAAGGTCCGTTCCATACCAGCCTGGGGCATCGCCCCAGGAAAATCCCCAAAGTGAATTAGGGCTGAAGGCCCGCGCTATTCCGTGCGCGATGCGATGGTTCGGGCCTTCAGCCCTGAATATATCTAAACCGAAAACCTGGGGCGATGCCCCAGGCTGTTATGGGGTCGCGCCGTTGGCGCTGAAGGTCTGCTTTCGCGCGAAGAAGCAATGTTTGTACCGAACACTATTGGCGTCTCGCCTGTACCCGCAGTTCACGCAACCCCACAGGCGGGACGCCTGTGTCACTCTTCGGCAAGCTGATTGAGTTTTATGGCGATTTCCACCATCTATCTCGACAACAACGCGACCACGCGGGTGGACCCCGCGGTGCTGGACGCGATGCTGCCGTTCCTCGGTGATCTGTATGGAAATCCCTCCGCGGCATACCGGTTCGGCTCGCAAGTGGGAAAGGCGATCGAACGGGCTCGCGAACAGGTGGCGGTGTTGCTTGGGTGCGAGCCGGGCGAGGTGGTCTTTACGAGTTGCGGAACGGAGTCGGACAATACGGCGATCCTTTCGGCGCTGCAGGTGGACCCTGACCGTCGGCATGTTGTCACGACCTCGGTCGAGCACAGTGCGATTCTCAAGCAGTGTGAGGCGCTGGCCCGGCGCGGGTTTGAAATCACGCGGCTGAAAGTGGACGAGCGCGGGCAGATCGATTTGGGCGAGTTGGAGCGCGCGATCCGGCCCGACACCGCCATCGTTTCCGCCATGTGGGCAAATAACGAAACCGGCATGCTCTTGCCCATCGATGAGATCGCGGAAGTCGTCCGTGCAAAACGGGTGCTCTTTCACACCGACGCGGTCCAGGCGGTCGGCAAAATTCCGATGGACCTTGCGGCGTCGAAAATCAATTTCCTGAGCCTTTCGGGGCACAAGCTGCACGCCCCCAAAGGGATTGGCGCGCTTTATGTGAATCGGCGGACGCGCTTCAACCCGATGCTGCTCGGCGGCGGGCAGGAGAATGGGCGGCGCGCGGGAACCGAAAACGTGGCGGGAATCGTTGCGCTGGGCAAAGCGGCGGAACTCGCAGCAAGTGTTCTCGCCAGTGAGAACCGCGAAATCCAGGCGATGCGCGACTGGTTTGAAAACGGAGTGCTAGCCCGCATTCCGGGCGCGCACGTCAATGGCGACCGCGCGCGGCGATTGCCAAACACAGCCAACATTTCCTTCGACGGTGTGGATAGCGAGGGCGTTCTGATGCTGCTGGATAAGTCGGGGGTTTGCTGTTCCGCCGGATCGGCATGCACGGCCGGTTCGATCCACCCCTCGCACGTCCTTCGGGCTATGGGGCTATCAACGGACCGGGCCCGCGCCAGCCTGCGATTTTCATTCTCTCGTTTTAATACCCAGGCAGAGGTGGAGCAGGCGCTCACTATCCTGACCGGCGTAATAGAGAAACTCCGCGGCCCCGGATTCAATCGCGTCGCCGAAGCACCACAAGTCCGGACCGCAGTCGAGTTACACGATTCTCCGGCAACGGAATCGCTTTCGGGACCGGCTTGTCCCAGCGCTCCGGCCTCTGCCGAGGCGGCTCAAACGCTTTTGTACAAACGGGCGAATTTCGTCACGCACCTGCCGGTCGAGTATCGCTATAGTCCTTCGCATTTTTGGGCAGCGCAGGAGGAGGGGGGATGGCGAATCGGATTCACCAAGTTCGCAACGAGGATGCTTGGGGAAATCGTGGATCAGAACTTCGACCTCCCTTTGGGTTCGCCGGTAAGCGCCGGGCAAGTTGTTGGAACGATCGAGGGATTCAAGGCGCTGACGGAAATCTTTTGCATAGCCAATGGTGAATTCGCCGGGGTGAATCCCGCACTCACCGAGGACATCGCTCTTATCTCGCGCGACCCCTATGGGGCCGGATGGTTGTATCGAGTCCGTGGGGAACTCGATCCGAATTGTGTGGATGTGGAGGGATACCGCGCGATCCTCGATGCCACCATCGATCGAATTCTCGAAAAGCAGACCCAGCAACAGAAGCAATGAGCGCCCCTCGTATTCTATACTGCCACTGCGCCCAGGCACAGGTGGTGCCTAGGGAGGTCAAGGAAGCGGTCCTCCGGCATTTGTGCGAGTCGGGCGTTCCGTTCGATTCAGTCGCAGACCTTTGCGAACTCTCGGCCCGGCGAGACCCGATTTTAAAGCAGATCGCGGATTCCGGGGCGGTAACGATCGCGGCGTGTTATCCGCGCGCGGTTCATTGGCTGTTTGCCGCCGCGGGCGCAAATTTGCCGAGCACTACCGAGGTGCTGAACATGCGAGTGGAGAGCGCCGAGACAGTATTTGCTGCCTTGAAGCTAGACAATCGCAAAGCCGGTGCGGGTCCCATATTAGCTAATGAATTCCCGACAGTCCTGGCGCGGCTTGGACTGAATGAGTCAGCGGCGGGTCGCTGGACCCCGTGGTTTCCGGTGATCGATTACGACCGTTGCACCCACTGCATGCAGTGCCTGAGTTTTTGCCTCTTTGGAGTTTATGGCGTGGATAGTAAATCGCGCATCCAGGCGCAGAACCCCGAGCAATGCAAAACCAACTGCCCGGCGTGTTCGCGCGTGTGCCCGGAGGGGGCCATTATTTTCCCAAAACATAAGACCGGCCCAATAAACGGAGATGCTGTTACGGAAGCGGACCTGAATCGTGAGGCCATGAAGGTCGATATTTCGGCCCTGCTTGGTGGGGATGTTTACTCGTTGTTGCGGAACCGGGGAGATCGGGCCAAATCGCGTTTTTCAAAAGAGCGCGATCCGGATCTAGCGTTGAAAGAGCGCCAGCGCTGCCTGGCTGCGCTGGCACAGTCCAGCGAGATCCCGGAGGAGGTTTTAATGAGTTTGCCGTCTGCCGAAGAGATCGCACGCCGCGCGGCGGAAGCGATGCGCAGGAGACAAGGCGCGGAGGAGGCAAGGCGCGGGGGGGAAGACACGGAGACGCGGAGACGCGGAGACGCGGAGATAGGAGGCGCAAGCGCATGAGGCGCGCACTCCCCCAAACCGCGTGCGTTCCCAATCGGGAGATTGGGAACGAGCGCCCGCGAGGGGAGTCTCCCATCTCCGCGTCTCCGCGTCTCCCGGTCCCCGCGTCTTCTTTTCCTTTCCATCTATGTTCCTTCGCCTAGCCATCCGCGCCCTGCGCACGACCGATCCGCGTCTTCTCTTGAAGTTCGCTTGGAATTTCGGACTGAAAAACCTGATTGCCGTGGAGAAGTTCAAGCGGCGAATCAAACGGGGTGAATACTTCCCGCCATTCCTTCAAATCTCGATCATCAACTCGTGCAATCTCCGCTGCCAGGGTTGCTGGGTGGATGTGGATGGCCCCCGGCACTTGTTGGATTTGCCGGCGATGAACCGGCTCATCGACGACGCCAAGCGGCATGGTAATTCGTTCTTCGGAATTCTCGGAGGCGAACCCTTTTTGCATCCGGAGTTGCTGGAGATTTTCGCGGCGCATCCGGACTGCTATTTCCAGGTATTCACCAATGGCCAGGCGATCACCGAGAGCGTTGCGAAAAAGTTGCGGCGTCTCGGGAATGTGACGCCGCTCATCAGCATCGAAGGCACGGGCGGGGTCGGGGACGAGCGGCGCGGCAGCAAGGATGTTTTCAGCAAGTCGATGCGCGGAATCGAGAATTGCCTGCGCGAACGGATCATCACCGGCGTGGCGACTAGCGTTTGCCAGACGAACATCGAGGATTTGCTGAGTGAACAATGGCTGCGGGAGTTGATCAAACTCGGCGCTCACTATGTCTGGTATTACACTTATCGACCGGTGGGCGGCCGCAGCAATCCGCAGCTTGCCCTCAGGTCGGATCAATTGGTCCGGGTCCGCAAATTTGTCACCGACATGCGCCCGAAACTGCCGATCGGAATTGTGGATTGCTATTACGATCACACCGGCACGGCCCTTTGCCCGATGACCACGGGGGCGAGCCATCACGTCAACCCGCGCGGCGATATCGAGCCGTGTCCGCTCATCCAGTTCGCCGCCGATAACATCGCCGATACCCGTGGCATTTTCGAAACGATGCGCGACTCGGCGTTTCTGCGGGATTTCCGTGAAGTGTCAGCCAAAGCGACCCGGGGCTGCATTATTCTCGAACGCCCGGACGTTGTGCGAGAGATCGTGCTAAAACACGGAGCGCGCGATACGACTCTGCGCGGAACGGCGATGGCCGAACTGGAAGCGATGGTTCCGCAGTCGAGCCAATGGCTTCCCGGGCAGGAGATCCCCGAGCGGCACTGGATGTACCGGCTTGCCAAGAAATATTGGTTCAACGATTTCGGCGCGTATCGCGACGGCGCCGCGCGGAACGACCGCCTCTAGCCGCCCCGCTCAGTCGGGGCGGCGATGTGGACCTGAGCCTCTTGCCTCTTGTTTGCGCTCGACGCGCCACCCCGGCGGCGACAGAGCGCCGCAGCCACAGCAAACCGCAACTTCGGAGTTCGGCCTTAGCCTTCATAAGGTAGGGATGGCAACTCCGTGCCGCCCGCCCCGCGGCTTTGGCGACATCAAAGCCCAATTCCTATTGTGCGCACCCGGACGGCACGGAGTGCCATCCCTACCATGGAATGTGCGCTTCAATGCGCCAGAGATTCGTGCGTTACGCCAAAGTCGGGACCCCAGAATCCAAAAATCAGCAACTTGCTCTCGACTTCGCAATTCTGTAGTAATCTAACCCAGTCATTTTCTTATGCCATCCCTCCATTCCATCGCCCTCACCCTTGGCTTGTGCGCCCTGCTTTCAACCATCGCCGCCAAAGCTGCCGATTGGCCCCAGTGGCAAGGCCCGGCTCGGGATAACATCTCCTTGGAAACCGGTCTTTTAAAACAGTGGCCCGCTGAAGGCCCGGCGCTGGTTTGGAAGGCAACAGGTCTCGGCGGCGGCTTTTCCGGGGTGTCGGTAGCGACCGGACGCATCTACACGATGGGCGACGGGGCGGACTCAAGCTACGTTCGGGCGCTGGATGCCGCGACCGGCAAGCTGCTTTGGTCATCAAAGGTGGGGCAGACCGGCGGCGGTTCCGGTTTCCCCGGCCCGCGTTGCACCCCGACCGTGGATGGCGACCTGGTTTTTGCTCTCGGCCAGTTCGGCGACTTGGTTTGCCTGGATGCGACCACCGGCACGGAACGCTGGCGACGGAATATGCAAAAGGATCTCGGCGGCCAAATGGCGTCCGGTTGGGGTTATTCGGAATCTCCGCTCGTCGAGGGTGATAAGCTCATTTGCACCCCCGGCGGACCTTCTGGAACCGTCGCGGCGCTCAACAAGAGCACCGGCGAGGTGATTTGGCGCACGAAGGATCTCACGGAAAAAGCATCTTACGTTTCACCGCTAATGGCGACGATCGGGGGCGTCCGGCAGTTGGTTCATGTGATGGATCAATGCGTCGTGGGGATTAATCCTGCGGATGGCTCGCTGCTCTGGCGCGGTGCGCGTCCCGCCAGAATCGTGGCGACCACCCCGGTGATTGACGGGAACCTGGTGTATGTCTCTTCCGGCTACGGCATCGGGTGCAATGCTTTCCGGGTGGATGTCAGAGATGGAAAATTTACAGCCGAACAGGTTTATGCCAGCAAGGAGTTGGCCAATCACCATGGCGGGGTGGTGAAGGTCGGCGCGAACGTCTTTGGATACTCTGACACCGCGAAGGGCTGGACGATGCAGGACTTGAAGACCGGTAACATTGTGTGGGTGGAGAAAACAAAGCTGGGAAAAGGCTCGGTCACTTCCGCGGACGGGATGCTTTATCTGCGGCTCGAGAACGGAAAGGGAACAGTGGTTTTGCTCGATCCGTCTGCCGGCGCTTGGAATGAAAAGGGGCGCTTCGACCAGGCGGACCGGAGCGATAAGCAGAGCTGGCCCCACCCGGTGGTCGCCAACGGCCGTTTGTATCTTCGGGACCAGGACGCGTTATTGGCCTATGAGATCAAAGCAAAATAGGAGCAGTTTGATCTTAGCCGTATCTATTCAAAACCTTAACCGCAGATCGCGCAGATTTACTCAGATTCCAGAGAAGAATGGCCTCCCTCCTCTATCATCTGCGATTATCTGTGATATCTGCGGTTGATATAGTTACGGTTTAGCTGGCCAGGCGCACACTCGATGATACAGCGCGTTTGTGGCTCGGTCGGAACTGACGTCTTACCGGCGTTCTTTCATTTTGCTCGGGGTGTTCCGAGAGCGTCTCAAGCAACCGGACCCAGTCCCGCCAGGCGTCTTCGGAAATCAGGGGGTTTTCCGGATGAACCCACTCCGACGGCGTGCCCTTGCAGCCATGGGTCGAGCAGCGAAGCTCCGGCACTCCGCAACGATCGTAAACGATCTTTACGTTTTGGCCGCTGATTGTCCGCTCGCACAGAATGCAGTGCAATTCGTCGCTGAGTGATTTCCAGGCGTGCCGAGAGTCCGCTGACCTTAAGAGTTCGAGCTTTGTGACTGCGCCCGTGGCTTCTTCAAAATGATTTTTCATGGGTTTCCGTCCTCGCAATTAGCTCCTTGGTGATGGGGGGGTCGGGTTTGATTTTTTAGAGAAGGGGGGTCGAGCCTGGGAGAGGCCAGCGGGCCGCCTTGAAGAAACACACCCGAAGACTTCTCGCCACCCCGCCGGCCTTCCCAGATTCGACGTCGGGATTTTGAGCTCTTTGAGGAAAAGAAACAATCCGGTGCGGCCTGTTAAACCACCCATGAAATCCCTGAGAACCGCAGGGGGGAAACAAGGCGAAACGATGGCCTGCTTCAGCCAATGGAGTATCTAATTGGCACCGGAAGGTTCGAGGCTGTAGATCAGGTAATCCCTGATGTTTCGGGTAGGGGTAGCCGGATTGTGCTCGACTGGGGATGCACGTAGTTTTACGACCACTTTAAGCGTAAATAAGCGATGGAGAGCTTTTCGCCGCTCTCGCCAGCGATGCGGGTGAAAAGAGTGCTTGATTGGCAGTTTTTTTTTAACAATGGAAATTTTACAACCTGTTGGGTCAGACGGATCAGTGCCTTGGAAACCCCCTCTGAGGCTGCAAATCAGGGCAAGGGGCGCTTGGGCTT
>SESA01001742.1_pt1 | contig 10881 bp, 7 predicted proteins | sample 3171451 | NCBI WGS metagenome assembly SESA01 (sample SAMN06051862, study PRJNA518727) | freshwater metagenome | biome: subpolar coniferous forest; feature: holomictic lake; material: water; isolation source: holomictic Lake 227, 8 m depth | place: Canada: near Kenora, Ontario | collected 2013-06-25...
AGGGGGTTAGAGATTTATTGAAATTCTTAACTCGTACATCCTGCATCCTGCATCCTGCATCCTGTATCCTGTATCCTGTATCCTGCATCCTGTATCCTGTATCCTGTATCCTGTATCCTGTATCCCGTATCCTGTATCCTGTATCCTGCATCTTGCATCTTGTTTCAGAACCCAAATTTATCAAGGAATTCCTGGTCTATTTTGCCCGCCTGCCGTGTGCTTCCAGTGAATTTCTCAATGTATTTCGCGACCATATCGCATTCAATATTCAAAGTATCACCAGGCTGTTTATCCCTGAGTGTGGTCACTGCCATGGTATGCGGGATAAGCGACACATCGAAGGTCTGCTCACTCACATGTACTACGGTCAGGCTGATGCCGTCAAGTGCAACAGAGCCCTTTTCAATCATATATCTCAATATTTCAGGACCTGCTGTGACAGTAATCCACACTGCATTATCTTCGTTTTTTACCTGGCGGATGACTCCGGTACCGTCAATATGGCCAGATACCAGGTGCCCGCCAAGACGTGATGAAAGCATCAGCGCAGGTTCGAGGTTCACAGGGTTGCCTGGTTTAAGTAGGCCAAGGTTGGTCTTTCGCATGGTTTCGGGCATCACATCCACCGTGAACGATTTCTGGCTAAGGCCTGTAACGGTCAGACAAGCACCGTTCGTGCTGACGCTGTCGCCCTGCCGGAGGCCCGACGTAACCACATCCGCAGTAATCAGCATCGAAAAGGATTTTGCTCCTTTCGCTACTGATTTTACGATGCCTATCTCTTCGATTATACCTGTAAACATTGTTAGGGGTTGGGGGTTGGGGGTCGGGGGTTAGGGGTTGGGAGTCTTAATCCCTAATCCCTAACCCCTAATCCCTAATGTAAATATCCTGTAACCATTAAATCATCTCCTACTCTTTTCACATTCATTCCACGAAGGCAGAGGGCATCTTCCATTGCCGCAATACCATTGCCTCCAACGGCCGTGGGAGCTTTTGCACCACCAAGGATCTTCGGGGCAATAAAAGCAGTCACTTTATCAACCAGCCCCTGCTTCAGGGCCGAAAAGGCCAGGGTGCTTCCGCCTTCAAGCAGTACAGCCGGGATATCCATCCGTCCAAGGTTCTGAAAAAGAAATTCAAGGTCAACACGACCATCCTTTTCGGGACAAATCAGGACCTCTGCCCCCAAACGCCTGACCTCGGTAACCTTATTCTTATCGGCCCTGCCAGTGGTTGCTATAAGGCAAAGCTGGGGTTCCATTGCGAGAACCTTAGAGCTCAGCGGAATCCTCAGCGCTGAATCGGCAATGATCTTCAGAGGCTGCCGACTGGACTTTCCCTTAAGCCTAACATTCAGCATGGGATCATCGTAGATCACTGTGTCAGCTCCTACCATCACCGAGCCCATGCCATGCCTGAGCTGATGAACGATCTTTCTCGACTCCTCACCCGTGATCCACCTGGAGGCATTTTGAACAGTGGCGATCTTTCCGTCGAGGGTCATGGCATATTTGAACAACACAAAGGGTTTCTGCGTGGTAATGTACTTTACAAAGACTTCATTCAGCATCCTGCATTCTGGCTCAAGTATCCCTGTTTCCACCTCAATCCCATGCTGCCTCAGGATCTCCGTTCCTTTGCCATTTACAAGGGGGTTGGGATCCTGCATTCCGATGTACACCTTTTTAATCTCACTGCGGATGATGAGGCTGGTGCAGGGAGGCGTTTTCCCTTGGTGGCTGCAAGGCTCCAGGTTCACATAGAGTTCTGCTCCCCGGGCAAGGTCCCCTGCCCGGCCGATGGCGTCAACCTCAGCATGAGGGCCGCCGAATTCACTATGCCAGCCTTCACCAATAACCTTCCCGTCTTTTACTACCACAGCACCCACCATGGGGTTGGGTGAAACATATCCTTCCCCCCTTTTTGCAAGGGTCAGGGCGCGGCGCATATAGTTAACTGCAGTCTTCATCTTCGTCGTTCCGGGAGGGCAGTCCGGGTAAAAAAAAGAGCCCCAAAAATAATTCAGGGCTCCTGTAAAACCAAAAAACATGAGGCGTAAATCACCTCAATATTAAAAGTCTTCTTCCATCCAGACTATAACTGTCGGTACCGTACTTACAACGGTTCCCTCCGTAAACCGGAAGATGCTCTCACCTTTGGTTTTCGGAATCGCGGACTTTACCGCCGATCGGGAATTTCACCCTGCCCTGAAGAAATATATTGTTAAGAACGTTACTCTCTGATAGCATCCCCGGAATTTAAACAGCATACGTAATTCAAACTGCGTTTAGGTTCCTCCGGAGGATTTGATAATGCAAAGATACTATTAAATACAGTCTGTGAAAAAATTCACAAATATTTTTATTCCACCGCCAGTTTGCTTCCGGTCTTGTTTTTACCCGACACCACCCTGAGGTAGTAAACACCTTTCGGCAGGGAAGAAACATCGAGAGTTACACTGAATCTGTCATCAGAGAACCCTGATCCTCCTTTCATTACAATTTTCGCATCAGTATCGATGAGCTCATAACTGATAGGTTCATTATTAATCCCGCTTACAAGCAGGCTTACCTGGCTGTGGGCCGGATTTGGCATCAGCGAAAGCCGAAGTGATGATTGATTGTCACCGGAGATCCCGGTGCAAGGATCAAAGCTGATATGTTTGACAGCGCTCGCTGAAGTCGTACAGGGATTCAGAGGAGATGCAGTCAGGGTCAAGTCAATTCCGGGGCCTGTTTTATCGTGCATCCCGGGATAATATATGGTCGAAAGCTGAGCGGGTGTGCTGAATATGCCATCGCCACTGCTCGTCCACAGTACACTGAAGTAGTAGCTTGAAGCGCCTCCCAGCCAGAACATATCCGCCCAGGCACAAACTATGGTATCGGGCCCTGCAAAAGCCTCAGGGGAAAGCTGAACGCTCACATCAGTATGGGCCGATGCCGTGCTGACCCCGTCATTGACAACCACTGTATACTCAGTGTTCACTACCGGCTGAACAACCGGATTCTGGAGTCCGGAGATAAAGCCTGGTGGTGAGGATGTCCATGAATACGTGTAGCTGCCGCTTCCTCCGCTGACATTGCAATTAAGCTGGGAGGTCTCCCCGCTGCATATTGCCGAAGGGGTTGCAGTTGCATTAATGCTCAGCACAGTGGAGGTTATTAGCGAGAATGAGGCTATACGTGTCCTCCAGTTACTGGTGCTGGTCGAAGAATAATATTCGGTTGTGTACCAGAAGGTGTTTGGGATAGAGGGGTCAACACTCATGCTGCTGTAATCACCCCAGCGGCCGCTATCGTCGTTTTGTGCGCCCGCCCCGTTAATGATACCGTGCTCGGCATAGGTCATAGTGTTCAGGGGATCTGTTTTCAGCCTGCCGGTATACCTTACTGAAGGAAACATGCTGCTGCCTGAGATGGAATATCCAAGTGCGATGGTTCCTGCTGTGTCCATAGCTATACTTCCCATCCAGCGGCATCTTGTATCAGGAGAATAAGTGGATTGCTGGTAGACTGACCATCCGCTCCCCGTATTCCTTAATTCATACCAGCGTATGCCGGCGGTATTGGTCCCGGTTTTAACAGTGTGGTTGCATACCATTGACTCGTAACTGCTGAATTTCCTGTACTGCAGCCGGTACATGAGCCGGTCGTCGATTGGATCAAGCTGCCGGGTTGATCCTTGCTGGGGAATACCGCTGCCTGAAAAATTGTCAAAGGTATTCACCGCCAGTGTCAGGAGGTTGCCAAAGCTGGAGTTGGCCGTGTTGGCCCAGTCAACATGAAATTCATAGATGCCGAGGTGGAGGGGTCCGGGGCCTGTATTCACATAGGTAAAGTAATTCGGAGTCCCGCTCGTCGGAAAGGGGCCGTCACAATCAGCCGGAAGAAGTGAGGACGCTTCGTCTGAAGCAGGAAGGGTAAAAAGAACCGACTGGGCCGTGGCATTGCCGGCTATCATCTGTGAACGGTTAAAAGCAACCGCGCCTGCTCCGGCCCAGTTCCCTGCACCGGATGTGAAGCGGTTCATCGACATATAATACCCGTCGGGCCATATCCCGAATTTGGGGTAGTCTGGCATATCGGTGAAAGAGTACTGGTAACGATACCAGGAACCGTTCGGGTCGTTGGTCATTGAAACTGCGATCATCTGGTAAAATGGGCCAACCGGATATGAAGGCAGAGAAAACTGGGAGATCAGCCAGCGGTCGGCCTGTTCATCATACAGCACAACTGCGTCCCCGCTGTTTACGTTATTGGGCATTCCAGCCCAGATCGTGCTGGTGTTATGGGTTCCGCTAACGTTAGTACCTGTCTTATTGAAGATGGCATAGGAGGCATTCACAACCTGGAAATAATGATTCGGTCCCACATCCCCGTCGGTATCGGGAGGCAGATACCCGTTTGGATTGGCAAGCCCGTCAAAATTCTGAACGGTGGTATCAGTGATGTTGCTTCCGTTATATGGCTGAATGCCGGGATCTGTATTCTGCCGGTATGAAAGTTTCAAATCCCTGTTTTTCCTGATGTTGAACCTGTTCTTCACAATCCCGTCCTTCCATGTGAGATCAGCTTTTGTGACAGGAAGGTCCTGAAGGTCTCTCAGAGGGGGTGAAACATCAAAATATACTGGTTTCAGAATAACCGGTTTGCGGGCCGGATTCTGGGTCTTTCCCGCAAATGTAATGAAGAGCAACAACAGAAGTAAATAACCCCGGTTCATGGTTTAAAATAAAAGCAGGGATTGTACTTTACGCGTACCATCAATGGTTACGCTTAAAAAATACAAGCCTTTGGCATAATCTGAAAAATCAAAGCTATGGGTTGTTTTGCCTTCGTTAAGGATGAGTTCAGACTGGTAAACTGCTTTGCCTGTGGCATTGCAAAGGCTGATGCTGGCAAGCTGGCTGCCCTTGCCGGCAATGCCTACATTCACGATGCCGGTTGAAGGATTCGGGCTGAGGGTCATGCCTGTACCATCTGCAGAGGGAACTCCCTGTGGGTTTTGTACATTAATGGTGACACTACCTGAAACGACATTGGTCAGATCGGAGACTTCACAGGCAAAGAACGTGGTAACGAGAGGTTTTACCCAGGGGTTCTGAATGGTCGAGGTAAAACCGGCAGGCACTGAACTCCAGGTATAAGTATATGTACCACTTCCACCGCTGGCTGTGGCATACAGGTGGGTTGAATCTCCGAGGTTGATAGTCATTGGGTTTGCAGTAACATCAACAGTCAAGGGAGCTGTAACATTCTCAGTCACCGTAATATTTTCAAGTTTAGTAACGGGTTTTCCGATACAATATGCAGCATAGAAGGTGACATTGCCTGTTCCTGCAGCAGGGGCTTTCCAGGCGAATACCCAGGTGGCCGGTGTAGTGCTGATCTTTGCACTCTGGGTAACATATTTTGTACCACTTACAAGATGGTTGTTGGTTCCAGCGATCAGAGTTCCAAGCTGCGTTCCTCCGACATTCTGGGGTGAAACTTCGAAACCCTTGGCTCCGCTTCCTGTAATGGTTACAGTAATCTGATATATACTATCTGCAATATATCCTGTCGGAGGTATATTGGTGGAAATCATTCCGGTGACTGCAGAGGCAGACCCCCCGTGACAGGAGGTACAATTATGCCCGTCTCCGGGAGAACCTGTGTAACCTGCGGGTGACCCGTTGGGATAACCGCCGAATGCCATTAATACTGCAGCAGCTGAAGATATGACCGCCAAAATAATGAGTAATCTTAATTTCATAGTTTCTGGTTGTTGGTTGTTGGTTGTTGGTTTTTAGATCAAAATATTTCCTTTTGGTGATCGATAGCATATGCAGAAAACCACCTGCATGATGACATAAAAAAGACTTCCGCGGTTGTCTGCGGAAGTCTTTCGTTATCTGTTAATTATTTACTGGACGATGATCTTTTCTATTTGGCTCCTGGTTGCTGTTTTAATCTTCAGGATGTAGCTGCCTTTGGGCAGATACGAAAGGTTGAGATGATCGTTCAGCTTGCTGTTACCGTTCTGGTAAAGGTGAGTGTAAACCGAATGGCCCTGGAGGTCGGTAACCTCAACTTCGGCCGACTGGTTTCCAAGATTGTCGATTGTAAGATCAAAGGTTCCGTTGGAAGGATTCGGCTGTACCTTGATGCTGAGCTCTTTTGCAAGCACATCATTGATCCCGGTGCAGGGATCGAATGTAATATGCATGGTATCGCTGACAAGGCCATGACAGGGTTGCAGCGCATGAAGAGAGAGAATCAGGTCTACTCCGAAGTTTTTATCGTGGGCCATTGGATGATACTGGGTTACCAATGCTGTAGGATCATCGAAATAGCCATCGCCTGTGGTTGACCAAAGGTTCTGATCATAATTGGCGCCTGACCCGAAAACAGCAAATACCGGTACATAGTTGCAGTAGGTTGTATCATTACCGGCATTGGGAGTTGGAGGAGCCTGCACATTTACAGAAGTGGTAGCAGTTTTTGTAAGGGTTCCGTCATTGACAGCGACCGAGTAAACCGTTGGTACCAAAGGACGTGCCCAGGGACTTTTCTCCGTTGATGTGAATCCAGCGGGGACTGAGGTCCATGAATAAGTGTAAGTACCGCTGCCGCCGCTTGCAGAAGCATCCAGGTGAGTGCTGTCTCCGAGGCAGATAGGATTCGGTGTTGCAGTTGCGCTTGCAATCATGACGTTTCCGAAAGAAAATGAACCGATACGGGTTTTCCATCCCAAAGCAGATGTAGTCTGATAGTATTCCTGTGTGTACCAGAATTTACCAGGGGTAGAGGGATCAGCATTCAATGCGCTGTAATCTCCCCATCTTGATCTGCCGCCCATGGTTGAAGTCTGAGAACCACCACCGGCAATAATTGTTGTTTCACCGATGGTCAGTGTGTTAAGAGGATCACTTTCAACACGGCCTGCATAGCATACCGAAGGAAACACTGTTGAACTTGACAATGAATAGCCAAGCGCGATGCTGCCTAATGAATCGATTGCAATACTTCCCATCCAGCGGTAATTATTATCGGGTGAAAAGGTGCTCTCCTGGTAAATTGTCCAGGCAGCAGGGTCAAGACCCGGGTTGCGGAGTTCCCACCAGCGAATGGCTGCATGCCCGCTCACGTTAACTGTTGCATTGGCTACCATGGACCAATGGTCATTGAACTTCCTGAATGGAAGGCGGAACATAAGGCGTCCGGCGATAGCATCAACCTGGGTTGTGGTACCTTTCTGCGGAATTCCGCTAACTGTTCCATTAAAGGCTGCAACATTAATCGTAACAAGGTTGGTATAGGAGGAATTTCCAGGTGTGGTCCAGTCACAATGAAAAGCATAGAGCCTGATATGACCTGACTTCAGGTATCCGAAGAAATTCGGAGTGCCTGCGGGAGGATAGGCTCCGTCGCAATCGGAAGGAAGGACAGCGTAAGCTTCGTTTGAACTTGGCAATGTGAAGAAGATCATGGCTGCAGTTGCATTGCCGGCATACATGGCTGCCTTGTCAAATGCAGCAGCTCCTGTCCCGACAAAGGATACGGTACCTGAAGAAAACCTGTTGGTGGTCATGTAGATGCCATCATTCCAAATACTGAGTTTGGGGTAGTCGGGCATATCGGCGAACTGGAACTGGTAACGATACCATGAACCTGTGGGGTCGTTGGTCTGGGATACTGCCACATTTTCATAAAACGGTCCGTTAGGATAGGAAGGTAGTGAAAACTGGCTGAAGATCCAGCGGTCTTCCATTTCATCATAAAGTACAACGGCATCACCGTCATTGCTGTTATGAGGAAGACCTGTAAAAATACTGCTGTTTGTATTGGGTCCCATCAGTTTGTTGCCAGCCTTGTCATAAATCGCGAAATGAAGGTTGACAACCTGGAAATAATGATTCGGGCCAACATCTCCGTCGGTATCAGGAGGAAACAGGTTGTCGATATTGGTAACCCCGTCATACGAAAGAAGCACGCTGTCGGCACCGCTTTTCCCATGGTAATTCTGAATGGTACGGTCAGCAACAACGTTTGGCTCATCCTTGGGAAAACCAAAAGGATACAGGTTGTTTTTAACAACACCATCTTTCCAGGTCTGGTCGACTTTCTGGGGCGCATTCTTTACCATATCCCTCAATGGAGGAGATACGTCGAAATACACAGGCCTGAAGACCTGAGGTTTTAAGGGAGGTTCGGTTTGCGCCATAACACTTCCAAGTGCAAGGCTGCAACAAATCAAAAACGTAAGAATTTTTTTCATAATAGCGTTGATATTGACTTGATGTTACTTGATGAATATTTCTTTTACAGAATATATTAAAATACAAAAGTAGTGGAAAGTTCAGTAAGTAAATACAATTCAGCCTTTTTTTTTCATAATTTTAACTCCCTAAAAAAGACATTCACATGAACATAATAGTTACCGGAGCAGGAAAAGGGATTGGATATGAAACAGTTAAGATTCTAAGCCGTCATAAGCAGAACCATATCCTGGCAATTTCCCGAAAAATGAGTGACTTAAAGGAACTTGTCAATGATTGCCTGAAGCAAACACCAGAAGCGAAAGTCACACCCTATGAATTTGACCTGAACCAGTTCGATTTCTACCCCTTTATTGCTCAAAGGATTGAAACAATCCTGCATAAGGTTGATATTATAATACACAATGCCGGAAGGCTGATCAACAAACCGTTTCAAAAAACCGAGCAGGGTGATTTCGACGAGCTATATAATGTAAATGTAAAAGCCCCGTACTTTTTCACCCAGGCGCTTATTCCACTCATGAACCAGGGCGGACATATTGTTATGGCAGGAAGCATGGGAGGCATCCAGGGTTCACAAAAATTCACCGGACTCTCAGCCTACAGTTCAAGCAAGGCTGCGATTGCAGTTTTGTCGGAATGTCTTGCGGTTGAACTCTCCGACCTTGACATTCATGTGAACTGCCTGGCACTTGGAGGAGCCCAGACTAAAATGTTCGAAAAGGCTTTTCCTGGTTCAAAAGCCTCACATTCTCCACAGCAGATGGCCGCGTTTGTTGCTGATTTTGCGGTCACGGGGCATAAGTATTTTAATGGGAAGGTCTTACCGGTTTCGCTGGCGGTGCCATAGAGGTAACAAAGTAACAAAGTAACAGAGTGACAAAGTAACAAAGTAACAGAGTGACAGAATAACAAAGTAAAAGGGTAACAAGGTAAAAGAGTAACAGGGTAATGTTGATAAGTTTTATGGGTTTTCTATATCACTTTTTAATTATTGGCGGATTAAGTACAAAAATTTAATCCGATGAAAACCCATAAAGATCTGGACGTCTGGAAAGAAAGTACAGACATGGTGATAAATATCTACCTCCTCTCAAGAAAATTTCCGAAAGAAGAATTGTTTGGTCTTACCCAGCAACTGAGGAGAGCTGCAATTTCAATACCTTCCAACATAAGTGAAGGGGCCGCCCGCAACCAAAAGAGAGAATTCATAAGATTTCTTCGTATTTCAATCGGGAGTCTTTCGGAGGTTGAAACCCAACTGTTGATTGCAGAGAAACTTGGTTACATCTTCGAGAAGGAATTACTTAAAATGAGTGGACAAATCATTAAAATCCGCGCCCAACTATCAGGATTAATTAAATGCCTCGAAAAAAAAATCAATTAACCTGTTACTCTGTTACTCTGTTACTCTGTTACTCTGTTACCTTTTTACCCTCTCACAAATACCCCCCATTCTCCTGTCTCCCGACAAAGGGCTCAATCGCCCTCTGGTAGATTCCGTGCACCCAGGCAATAGCCATACCATAGTTCGTGATCGGGATCCCGGCATCTAGTGCAGGTTTCAGACGGTTCAGAAGCTGTTTGCGGGTAATCATGCAACCTCCGCACTGGATGAGCATGGCATAATCAGTCACGGGGCGTGTGAGGGCACTGAGTCCGGAGACCACATCGAACGAAAGCTCTTTACCGGTATAATTACTCAGCCACCTGGGGATCTTCACTCTCCCGATGTCATCACAGGAAACATGATGTGTGCAGGATTCCAGAATCAGGATTCGGTCACCCGACCTGAGTTCATTGATTTTCGGCGTGCCTTTCAAATAACTTTCAAAATCCCCTTTCTGCCGGGCCAGCAGGATACTGAAGCTGGTGAGAGGAATCTCATGCGGAACCGAAGCGTCTGCTTTTGGAAAAACCTGGCTGTCGGTGATTGCCAAAACCGGTTTAGGCTGCATCTTCCTGATATAAACGTCGACCTCCCTCTCCTTGCAAACCACGCAGATCCCGTTATTATCGAGTACATCCCTGATCACCTGCATCTGGGGAAGTATCATCCGCCCCTCAGGGGCCTCGATATCGATGGGAGTGATCAGTAAAACAGTATCACCATGAGAGATCAGGTCGCCGACGAGAGGCCGCTTCACATAAGCCGATTCGGGCATGTTTTCACGTATAAGGCGGATGACATCCCCGGATTTATCAGGCTTCAGGGCAGAGAAATCCAGGACAGGGACATCATACCTCTCCTCAATCACCCTTAACAATCCAGCATCCAGCATACCGACATCCGATTTGTTATGGATAATGAAATACGGCAGGGAAGCTTTTTTGAAATCCGCAATGAGTTCCTTTTCCTCATCATCGAAGCGATTTCCTGCAATGAGAAGGATGGCCAGGTCAACCTGGGCCAGGACTTCCCTGGTTTTTACGATTCTCTTCCCTCCCAGTTCACCGGTATCATCGATACCCGCAGTATCAACAATGATCACAGGTCCGAGCCCGGCAATTTCGATTGATTTCTTCACCGGGTCGGTGGTGGTACCGGCGATCTCAGAAACTATCGCAACTTCCTGGCCGGCCAGCACATTGATAAGGGAGCTTTTACCGTTGTT
>SESA01001744.1_pt1 | contig 10867 bp, 14 predicted proteins | sample 3171451 | NCBI WGS metagenome assembly SESA01 (sample SAMN06051862, study PRJNA518727) | freshwater metagenome | biome: subpolar coniferous forest; feature: holomictic lake; material: water; isolation source: holomictic Lake 227, 8 m depth | place: Canada: near Kenora, Ontario | collected...
ATGTCCAGTTAGGTAAACCCCAGGATGCTTCCGAGTGTTTCAAAAAAGCTCTTGGTATTGATCCCAATTTTGCCGATGCAATGAATAACAAGGAGAGCATGGTAGGTAAACTTCAGATAATAAACATCACCGGCACCATCACTCCTGTTGTCACAATAAGCCGGATCGGCACGTTTTACACAACAGCCACTCCCACTCCGCTGCCAACCGAAATTACGACTTCTGTACCCGTATTGACTCCGGAAGTCACTGCGATTGCAACGGCTGGAACAACCACTGTTCAAAAGAAAACAACCTATTCCCCGGTATCTCCAGTAACTGCTTTTGGTGCAGTCATCGTTGTCAGCGCGATTGTATTTGCTCTTAACCGGCAGAAAAAATAATTTTTTTACCTATTTTCAGTTTCTGCATATTTTGCCATGATCCCCTGATACACAAGCGATGCTTTTTCCAGCGAATCAATAGCAGTCCGCTCATTTACGGCATGTAGTGTCGGGATCTCGCCAGGACCATACTCAACCACCTTAAAGCCGGCAGACCGGAGATAGCGGGCATCGCTTGCCGCCCACTGGACGATTGGAAAAATTTCTCCTCCATATACACGTTTTACCGCATCACAGGTTATGGCAACCAGCGGGGACTTAGGGTCCGTGATCGATGGTTCGTGGGTTACCTTCGATACGATCTTTGCATGAATCGCGTGGGTCTGGATAGAGGAGATGATGTCAGGAATAAAACATCCCCATGGTACCCTGAGTTCAAGTTCAAGATCACAGCGCTGTGCAACTACATTGGATTTTTCTCCTCCCCTGATGACCCCCGGGTTGAACGTGAGTTTTTTTAGCACCTCACTCACCCCATCGATTCTAAACTCCTGCCCGAGCACTGCTGACGATTGTGAGATGATCTTCTTGAGCGGGGGATCAACGGGATACTCTTTTTTATTCAGATCCCTGATATGATCGAGCAGGGACATGGCTTCCATGATTGCGCTTATCCCCACTGCAGGGTACAGTGAGCCGTGAGCCGGTGTGCCGGTGAATGTCATCTCCAGCCGGCAGAGCCCTTTCTGGCCAATACAGGGATGCCGTGAAGGTGTAGGCTCGGCTATAATGCAGTCACAGGATTTAAGTGCACCATCAGAAAGAAGGCGCTGTATCCCATGTTCACCACCTGTCTCTTCATCGCAGACAAATGCAAGTGTTGCCGGTATCTCCTGATTACGATTCACCAGAGTTTCGCAGGCAGACAGAATGGATGCACAGCCCCCTTTCATATCGGTCGCCCCACGCCCGTGGACAAATCCATCCTCAATGATTCCTGAGAATGGGGGCCGGGTCCATCCTGTGTCCAGAGCAGGTACCACATCCACATGACCGCAGAAGAGGAGTGGTCTTAATTCACTCTTCCCTGTTGTTACAAGGTTACACATTCCCTGCGCATTTCCAGAAACTATGGAGCGGATGCCAATACCTGTGAGAAATGACCGGATATATTCAATAACCTCATCTGTTCGTCCGGGTGGATTTTCACTACGGATTTTGACCAGATCGGCACAGATTTTACTGACATCTCTCATAGGGCACCTAAAGGATTAATGGCTCGCAGAATACGTTATAAATAATTTTGATAGCGAAGCATCGCTATACAGGCTCTTTAAGAAATCCTGGTCAAAAAATTCGTCAATGACCGCATAGAAGAAATCCGGAGGGAGTGGGGATTTACTGTCAGGATCCGGCACGATCCGGAAACTCCGGTAGCTGGCGGGGTCTTCTGTATCATAGATCATCTGCCATAAGGATGGCAGGGTGGCAAATTTCTGCGGGTTATTCTCTTTGAGCCAGTTAATAAATCCCTTAAATTTCGTACGATCCCCTTTCTTCTCTTCATCTACGCGCCAGCGGAGATATTCCCCACCCATGATATTTTTAGGAGATTCGTAATGATAGGCATAGATGCTTGCTGTATAGTCGATATGGGCTAACGCGTCGATAAAGAAAAAATACAGCGTTTTGTTGAAACTTCCGGTATCGTGGAGCATAAGCGATTTCTCATACAGGTGATTGAGAACCGCCGGGTATTCATTATCATCCAACATAGCATCCGGTTCGTTATGGCATTGTAAATATATTCCCGTAAACCTGAATGAGGCCCCTTTTAAAAAACTATAATCTGATCTAAAAAAAGGATCCTTATTTGTAAAAGGGTTCGCGCAACGAGACTGCCTTTTCAAACAGAGCTTCCAGTTCCGTTCCACTCTTTCCCCGGATGTCAATGTGATTATCCGTGCGCAGGAGACATGGTTTGAGTTTCCCGTCAGAAGTAACTCTGAGACGGTTGCAAAACGCACAGAACTCTGTGTTGTGCAACGGTCGGACAACTTCTACTTCTGCCCCGTCAAGGCAGTATTTTTTCCGGTGATGCATCCTGCGGGTAATAATCTGTTTTGAACGGGCAGCAAGTGAATCTTCAAGAATATTGAGGTCTCCGTGATTGGTACATTCATTGAAGTGCATCAGCTCGATGAGCTGGAGGACAAGGTTCCTGTTACCACGGACAAATGCAAGGAAGTCATCAATCTCGTGATCGTTTATCCCCGCAAGCACAACCATATTCAGCTTTACAGGTGTGAGACCCGTTTTAAGTGCTGCGGTAATGCCGTCCAGCACCGCATCGAGCTTGTCAGTGCCGGTGATTTTTTTGTAGGTCTCGTGGTTCAGGCTGTCTATACTGACATTCACCCGCCGTAATCCGGCCTGCTTGAGATCAGCGGCAAGCCCGGCAAGGAGCGTGCCATTGGTAGTGATGGAAGATTCCATACCTGCAGGCACAGACCTGATAATCTCCAGAAGATCGGGACGAAGCATGGGTTCGCCACCGGTAAACTTCACACTCCGGATCCCAAAATGTGCTGCGACCCGTAAAATTTCAGCTATTTCAGCAGCCGACAGCGGTTCTTTTGGTGCTTTTTCCCCTTCGCGATGACAGTATATGCAGGATAAATTACACTTTGAGGTAAGACTAATCCGCAGGTTGCTGACCGGGCGATTGAAGGGGTCTTTTAAGGTCATGGAACTGTTTGGCCTATGAAGTTCTTTGCTACAATGTAGAGCTCGGTGCTTCCTTTCCGGGTGGATTTCGTCATACAGGTTTTTACTGAATAGAAGTTCTTCTTGCAATCTTCATAGAGTTCAGGAAAGTCTGTTCCCTGGAATGATTTTACCACAAAATTACCGCCCGGTTTTAAGACTTTGCAGGCAAATGCGAGTGCCTGTTCGTTCAGTGCAATAATACGGGCCTGATCGTAACTTCTGTGCCCGGAGAGTTTTGGTGCAGCATCGCAGAGTACGATATTGACAACTCCTAAAGTAGATTTGACCTGTTCTACTACCGCAGGATCATTGATGTCACCTTCGATTGTATCTATGCCATCGAGTTCGGCTATCGGGTTAAGATCAATACCGATAATCCGGGCATCGGTGAGTGTCCGCTCAATCTGGAGCCAGCTTCCCGGTGCCGCACCTAAGTCAACAATGTTATCATCCGGTCTGATAACAGCAAATTTTTTCTGGATTTCCATGAGCTTATAGGCTGCCCGCGAACGGTAGCCTTCATGTTTTGCACGAAAATATGTTTTATCCTGTCCCCATTGTGAACCCATTGTCTTAATCGTTCCCCTTAATTGTTCCGGGTTAAACCCAAAACGCTATTATTAAAGTATGACGATATACTGTATAATACAATTTGTTAAGGGGTAAGCGATGTTAAAAGCTACGATTGATGCAGATATTTTCAGGGAATTCATCGATGCGATCTCGGCTCTCATCCCGGAGTGCCGGCTGCATACGGATGAGAATGGCATATCCACGCGGGCTGTTGATACCGCAAATGTTGCCATGATCGGTCTTACGCTCAAGAAAGAAGCATTCGATTCGTTCAGTGCGACTGAAAGCCAGCTGGGTATTGACATATCCAAGATGAAAAACATCTTTGGTATGGCAGGAAAGGGTGATTTGATCAGCATTGAACTTCCGGACAATGCCCAGAAGATGTCGGTTTCGGTTCATGGGTACCATTATTCCATCACCCTTCTTGATACGAATACCATAAGAAAAGATCCAAGTCCTCCAACGATCAACCTCCCGGGAAAAATTGTAATAGCCGGAGAAGATTTTAACAACGCCATGAAGGCGGCAGCGGTAATTTCTGATAAGATTGCACTCGGGATCAATCCAAAAGACCAGACATTTTACCTTGTTGCTGAAGGAGATACGGATAATATAAGGCGCGAGTTCTCAAAAGACGAGCTCAAATCACTCACTCCAGTGGAGGCCCGGTCGCTCTTCTCACTTGATTATTTAAAAGATATGGGAAAAGTGATGGCAAAAGCAGCAGAGGTTGAGATCTTCTTAGGTATCGATCATCCTGTCAGGTTCTCGTTTGACATTGCCGGTGGTAACGGGCATGTCGAATACCTCCTTGCACCACGGATCGAGGCCGATTGATGGATTTTTCCCCATCTGCAAAGGAACTTTCCCATTTTCCCTTTTTAAAAAATGCCCAGGTGCATATCAAGGGCCGTTTTTCTTCACTTGATTCTTTGTTTAACGATAAAAAGGGTGAACTGCTAATTGATTGTGCACTGGGGCGCATCCAGGATGCGATCACTGTAAAAAAATCATTCGCACCACAGATTACCGGATCTGCTGAGGATGAAATTGCCGGCTATGCGCTGGCCCGGATCATTGTTTCCTGCGTTCATGACAAAACACTTATTGATCGCTTGACGCGATACGAATCGGAACGTGCATATTATTCTCTTGTAAATGAAGAGGAATGGAACCAGAATTATCATCAGGGTGATGGTGAATACTCGCGCTTGTGCATTGCCATTGCGCACGAACTGGGAATTCAGATAACAAAAGATCGGCTTCCCCTTGCTGATTATGTAGAACTGGTAGCCCCCCTGCACCAGGACCGGTTTAATCTGGTGAACCGCCGGCTTGAACACGGATTTGTGGATATTAAAAAAGATGAACGATATGAGTTGATAAGGGAACGCATCCGCGTACTCCTGCGACGGGATTTACCGCATAAGGTTCCCTCTTCTGTCTGCGAAAAACTAGGGCCACGGGTTGCCCTGATAAAAAAAGTCTACCAGGAACAGATGCTCGAGCAATTCGGAACAATTGAAGAGAGTTCATTTCCTCCCTGTATGCAGGCACTCATTACTGCTTTAACTGCCGGGACAAACCTTACGCATGCAGGGCGGTTTACCCTGACCACGTTTCTGCATACGATTGGCATGGATGTCAATGGAATTTGCCAGCTCTATGCCCGTTCACCGGATTTTGACCTGGAAAAAACAATGTACCAGGTTGAACATATCACGGGCAGGGGGGGATCCGGAACGGAATACACAGCCCCCGCATGTGCTGCCATGCGCACCACCGGGCTATGTATCCACTCAGATGATCTGTGCGAGAGGGTCAACCATCCGCTCAGTTATTACCGGGCAAAACAGAGAGATTTAAAGAAAGGCCCAATGAAAAAAACATAAAATATATGACTCAGGCTTTTTCTATGCTATTTTCTCATTGACGAGGTACCCGGCTCCAGAAAGGAAGAGGATGAATACAATTATTGCTGCAAGGTAGGCGATACCCGCTGTAATAACCAAAGGCAGTATGGCGAGCAGTGCAATCAGGATTAAAAATGCGATCACACCGATGATCACATCAAGAAGTCGGGCATCCATTGGTAAAATTTTCGTTGCTGAAGAATATAGGCTTATCCGATAATTATTCTCACCGTGCTCTACACGGTGATGAGACATCATTATGTTAAGTCAAGTCCATTGTTATACACGTGAAGGATCCGGCACAGGAAAGAAAAGAGGTACTTTACCGGCTTGATTTGGCAGTTGCTCATCTGGAAGCATCTATGAGTCCCCTGCTCATTCCCGATTGTGGTGCATCTCTTGTATACGCGATCAAGGGGGCACGGGATCGTGATGGTGTTGCCGCAGTTCCGGGCGGGATGGTGTTCCGTGACGGAAAGGTAACTGCCGGAAGCCCGTGCGCGTTTGGTGCCGATGAACAGTGCGCGCGGATTGTACTGACTGCGATGAAGTTCGATCCCGACATGCGGAGTGCAGCAACCATCCGTTTTTCAGAAAACGCGCTTGCCATGTTTAAAGGAATGCTCCTTGAATGTACACCCATTGACTGCACCAGGAAAGCCCCGGGAATCAGTACTCTGGACTGGGATGTTGCATCCTGCTGCAACGACGGTGTACCGGATATTATTTATGATTTTGGCGGGAATAAAAAATCAGGAATTATGTATATTTTTGGCGAGGATCCGGTCGTCGTTACAAACAATATTATTATCTGTTCAAACCGCATTTAAGATATAGAAATTTGAGGAATCATTCATGGGAATCAAGCCGTCATACATAAAAAATCTCGGTAACGCACTACTGGCTAAACAGCGGGATTATTTTTCCCCCAACTTCGATGAGAACAAAGTACAGCTGGGCGCTTCAGCAATTATCTCAAGCAAGCGTGTCCGGAATCGCGTTGCCGGCTACATCACTAGAAAAATAAATACCAAGAGACGCTCATAATCTAATTCATGTTTGAAGGTGTCCTTCCGGCAATCATAACCCCTTTTAAACGGAACACTGCGATGGGCCTTGATATTTCAGGTCTGGAACGCAACATAGAGTTTCTCATGTCCTGTGGTATCCACGGGATTGTTCCGTGTGGATCGACAGGTGAATCCGCAACACTCACGTTTGAAGAGCATGAGAAGGTTGTCCAGATAACTGTCGATAAGGTCAAGGGCCGGATTCCTGTTATTGCCGGCACCGGATCTAACAACACAGCTGAAGCGGTACGGTTAACAAAGGCAGCAAAGGACATCGGTGCGGATGGTGTGCTCGTCATCAGTCCGTACTACAACAAGCCGAACCGTTCCGGGTTAATCAAGCATTATACAAAACTGGCGGATCTCGATATTCCGGTCATTATGTACAATGTTCCGGGAAGGACCGGCCAGAATCTTGAACCCGATCTTGTTGCCGAACTGGCACAGCATCCTAATATCGTAGCGATTAAGGAAGCCAGTGGTAATATCAGCCAGATATCCAGGATCATTGAAGATACGCAGGACGATGAATTTGCCGTCATCTCCGGTGATGACAACATTACACTCCCAATCATGGCACTGGGTGGTACTGGTGTCATATCTGTTGCAGCAAATGTGGATCCCAGCCGTATGGTTGCCATGTACGAGGCAATGAAACAGGGTGATTACCAGAAAGCACTGGTGCTGCATTTCGCTCTGTCACCCCTGTTCCGCTCGATGTTCATTGATACCAATCCCATTCCGGTAAAAAAGGCAGTGGAACTTTTGGGAATGGCGGGAGGACCCGTGCGGCTTCCCCTCGATGAACTGGATACCAAAAAGACTGAACAACTAAGAAAAGTGCTGGCCACAATACCGGCAAAAACCCGCGCAAAATCGGCGGTATCGGTAAAGAAACCGGTAACAAAAACCGGAACAAAAAAAACTGCGGCATCGAAACGGACAAGGTGAGCTGAACCATGATCAAAGTGGTGGTATGCGGGGCATCAGGACGGATGGGACAGACGATCGGCAGGATGGTCAATGAGTCTTCCGATCTGGAACTGGTTGGAGGGATAAACCTCAAACCCAGCTCATTCTTTGGCGCTGAAATTGTGGAAGCGAAGAATGCCGAATCTCTAATAACAACGACAAAGGCTGATGTGCTGATCGATTTTACAATAGCAGCTGCAGCTGTTGAGAACGTGAAGATGGCTGCGCGTAACAATGTCGCGCTGGTTGTCGGCACTACAGGATTCACCCCAGAGCAGCGCGCAGTGATGGAAAAGGCAATCCATAACAACGTGCCTGCAGTGATATCAAGCAATTTCTCTGTGGGTGTCAATATTTTCTGGCAGCTTGTCAGGGAATCCGGGAAACTGTTAAAAGATTACGATATCGAAGTTTTTGAAGCGCATCACAGAAATAAGAAGGATGCACCGAGCGGGACTGCAAAGACCATCCTGCAGATTCTTGAAGAAGAGGCAGGTCCCCGCCAAAAAATGTACGGGCGCGAGGGAATGACGGAACGGAAAAATGAGATTGGGGTCCATGTAATCCGGGGAGGAGATATCGTCGGTGACCACAAGGTCATGTTCTCAAAGAATTTTGAGACCATTGAACTCTCTCACCATGCGTCCGATCGTTCTGTCTTTGCAAGCGGTGCCCTTCATGCAGCCCGGTGGGTTGTGGGTAAAAAACCCGGCATCTACGGCATGAGCGATGTGCTCAATCTTAAAAAATAATCCCTTTTTTTGTCTGGATAAACTGGTGGCAATATCGAAACCTATTTTTTGTCTTTTGTAAAACATATACGATGGAGTGAACTAGTTGGTAGCAATAGTTGACAATACGAAGTGTACCGGATGCGAAACCTGTGTGAGTGAATGCCCTGCGTCGGCAATAGCCATGGAGGATGACAAGGCCAAAGTGGATAAGGACCAGTGCGTAGACTGCCAGACCTGTGTTGATGTCTGCCCGTCAGAAGCCATTCACATGGAATAATTACAGATTTTTCCGTTTCGTTTTTTTTTCGGGTATTCTTTCTGGAGGGGCAACCATTTCCTTATACATTTTGTTATGTTTTTCGCAATATCGGAATTTTGCAGTTTTTTTTAGTTCTCTTTTTCGAAAGTCCGTTCGGGAGAAATTGTTCTCATTACCGTATTTTGTAAATCGTTTTGAATGGTAAGAAAAGAAGATTTTTTGGAACGTTCATGTGAAATATTAAAAAACAATGTTTTTATTATCACAGGAGAAATGGGATTTTATAAACCCGCCACCATCGCAAACGGGAAAAATCACACACAAACAGGACCTGATAACTATGATCAATGTTGGAGTGCTCGGAGCAACGGGTGCGGTAGGTCAGCGATTTGTTGAACAACTTGCGGAACATCCCTGGTTCAATCTGTCGACGCTCGCCGCATCCGATCGCAGCGCGGGAAAACCCTATGGAAAGATTGTGAACTGGCGTCTTGATACACCATTTCCCGAAAAGATTGGAAAAATCAAAGTCGTCCCTACTTCGCCCAAAGCGATGAAGGATGTAGACTTAGTATTCTCTGCCCTTCCCGCAGAGATTGCCATGGATGTGGAGAAAGAATTTGCCGATGCCGGAATCGCAGTCTGCAGCAACGCGAGTTCTTACCGGATGGAAAAGGACATCCCTCTTGTTGTTCCGGAAGTGAACCCGGAACATCTGGGTCTCATTGATGTCCAGAAAGATGCGGGCAGGGATGGATTCATTGTCACGAACCCGAATTGTTCCACTATTGTGATGGTGACTGCACTTGCACCTCTCCGCCAGTTCAAATTCACGGATCTCCGTGTGGCAACAATGCAGGCAATTTCCGGAGCGGGATTTGCCGGTGTTGCTGCCATGTCGATCTATGATAATGTGATCCCGTATATCGGCAAAGAAGAAGAGAAGATGGAAACAGAGACGCTCAAGATTATGGGTACCTTAAAGGGCAACAAAGTTACCAACGCTTCGTTCAAAGTGAGTGCAAGCTGTCACCGTGTGCCGGTGATAGATGGGCATACTATGGCAGTCTGGGTAGACATTAAAGAGCCGGTTGAAAAACTCAAAAAAGCCTACCGGGATTATAAACCCTTAATCAAAGGACTGCCGACACAACCCGTTGAATCAGTTCATTTCTTTGAAGAGGAACCCGATCGCCCACAACCCCGTCTTGACCGGATGCGGGGAAAGGGAATGACCGTTTCAGTTGGACGCCTTAGAGAGGGTGTGCGTTTCGTTGCAATGGGACATAATACGATCCGTGGCGCTGCAGGAGCAAGTGTACTGAATGCAGAACTGATCGTAAAGAAGAAGTATCTTTAAAAACTGGTGAGACATTATGCAGCAGCCAAGAGAGAACACCGTATTTGTAGGGAATAAACCGGTAATGAACTACGTACTTGCCGTAGTTACACAGTTTAACAATGGTGCAGATGAGGTGGCAATCAAAGCCAGAGGCAAGGCAATTTCCCGGGCCGTTGACACCGCAGAGATCTCTTTAAACCGGTTTTTAGTGGGGGTAACAAAAAAAGATATTGTGATTTCTACTGAAGTCATTGATACCGATTCCGGCAAGACCAATGTCTCAAGCATCGAGATCATACTGATGCTTAATAAATAATCTTATTTTTATTTGATCGAACGTTATTTCGGGTACGAATTCATGAAAACCGATGTATCACTGCCAGAAATCACCCAAAACGATTTAAGCGGCATTCACGAATTTGTATTGCTATGCGAGCCCGTGCTATCGCGCTGCTGATAATAATTATACTGGGCCTTGTCACTCCTGCGTTAGCCGCAAATGAAGACCGTTATGGATACATCAAGGTTCAGGATGTGACTGTACAGCTTGACAACGGCACTGCAGCAATTCATGTGAATTATGCGGTGGATGAAGGCACGCGATTCATCTTTTTTTTACTGGGGAAACAGGATCTCAAGAAAAAGTTGTTGAAGATCCTCAATTATGAAGATGCCCAAATAACCCGCATCGATCTTTCGAGTGCAGACTTTATTGTTGATGATGCTGCATTCTCGTATGGGAATGGAATATACTGGTACCCTTCCCATGAATTTAATGTGGCAATCCCGAACCTCACTATCCACACTCCTCAGGCGACACGTAACTTTACTATGGCAAAAGCGTTCCCGGCCGGTATTGGTTTTTTTGCAATGAATAATGTTGAACCGGTTCCAAGAGGGCCTTAAACC
>SESA01001745.1_pt1 | contig 10862 bp, 8 predicted proteins | sample 3171451 | NCBI WGS metagenome assembly SESA01 (sample SAMN06051862, study PRJNA518727) | freshwater metagenome | biome: subpolar coniferous forest; feature: holomictic lake; material: water; isolation source: holomictic Lake 227, 8 m depth | place: Canada: near Kenora, Ontario | collected 2013-06-25...
TCAATTCCATGCTGCCATTAATCTGCTCCACCAGTTTGACAAGCAGTGAAAGTCCCACCGATTCCGTGTTTCTGAAGTCTATATGAGCCGGGAATCCGATGCCATTATCTGAGACGGTGAGGATTACAAGTGGAGAGCGTGGAGCTTCGCTGTTTTCTGCCATTGCTTCGTCAGCAAAGATAGGCTGGGGAGCCGGGCATTCTTTCAGGGTAATAGTTATCTTGCCCTTTCTGTCTCTGTACGGCTGTCCTGTCCCCTTGTCCTCTACCCCCAGGGAAGGGAATGCATGTTTCATGGCATTGCTGATAAGTTCGTTCACGATAAGACCGGTAGGGATTGCGGTATTGACGTCGATGGAGATATCTTCTACATTGGTGATCATGTTTTCAGGAGGGAACCCGTAGGAGCGGGAAAGCTCCCAGGCAAGTTCCTCTATATACCCCTTGAAGTTGATGCGAGAATAATTGTCTGACTGATAAAGTCTGGCATGTATCCTTGTCATTGCCTTGATCCGGTTCAGGCTCGTGATAAAGATATCCTTCGACTCCCTGTCCTTTATACTCTCTAACTGGAGGGCAAGGATACCCGAGATGGTAAGAAGATTATTCTTTACCCTGTGCTGGAGCTCCTTCAGGAGGACCTCTTTTTCTTTGAGGGAGGATTTGACCTGTTCCTCCGCTTCTTTCTCCCCCGTTATATCGCTCAGGATGCCGAGGGCGCCATTAAAGTTTCCCTCATCATCATAAAGCGGGGTGGTGGCAATGCGGGTCAGCACCTTGCTGCCGTTTTTGCGTATGAACAGGAATGGATGGGGCTCTTTAACGCCGCTCACCCGACGCTCTTCGAGTTCTTTGGCACGGGCAACCCATGCAGGATCTCCGAAATCATACCAGCTTCTACCAATCAACTCTTCTTTTGCATATCCAAGCAGATTCTCCAGTGCGCGGTTCACATAAACAGTCAGGAACTCTCTATCAAGGAGCCAGAAACCTTCGGAAGCCATGTCGACCAGTGAGTGATAAAGCGCTTCTTCTCCAATCTTGACGTTCAGCTCGTGCAGTGCATTCTCCACCTGCTTATGTTCCGCGGTGATGTTGCTCATCGCAGCGCGGCATAGAGTTGTTCCGTCATCATCCTGCACTACGGTAGTCTCCATCCGCGCCCAAATCGATACGCCGTCCTTTTTCACCATCCCCAGCGCCCATGCCTGCGGCTCACCTGTCTCGAAGAGCAGTTTACGGTGCTCATAGTAGATGTCCTGTTCTTCCTTGGCGATGAACCGGCTCAAAGGCTGCCCGACCAGATCGACTTTCCTTACGCCCAGCATGGTCGCGGCGGTAAGGTTGGTCTCCATGATAATCCCCTTCTCGCTGACGGTGAAATAGCCCACCGGCGCCAGGTCATAGAGGTCGAAGTAGCGCGCCCGTGCGGCTTCCAGTTTCTCCTGCGTCAGGCACAGTTCGTCGTTCTGAATCTCCAGTTCGATCTGATGCACCCGCAGCTCATGAAGCATGTGCCGGGTTTCTGCGGGCGACGGGGCATCCTGGTTTCCCGGAGCGTGGGCGGCCTTTTTCTCTGCTTCCTTGCGTAGATCGGTCTTTTTGTCAGTCATGTTTTTGGTCCACCTCAGAGATGGTTTGTTCGGGTCGGCCATTGTACTCTCTGTCGCCGTCTTGCAAGGCGACTAATCCGAGAATCTGGCGGCTATTTGCGACCATTCCGTATGAACCGCCCGGAAAGCTTTCAGGACAACCGGCGAAAAGTGCTCGGGCCGGGTGCGTCCATCGCCGTTGTTAATTACATCGAAGGCCCTCCGGTGTGAGTAGGGAGGTTTGTAAGTGCGCTGGCTGATGAGGGCGTCATAGATGTCGGCGATGGCCATGAGACGTGCGCTCAGAGGGATCGCTTCCCTTTTCAGCCCATGGGGATAACCGGAGCCGTCCCAGCGCTCATGGTGGAATTCGGCGATTTCGCGGGCCAGGCGGAGAAAAGAGTTGGCCCCAACAAATGCCTCGGCCTTGCGGATGACCTCGCTGCCGATGAGGGTGTGAAGCTGTATTTCGGCGAACTCGCTCAACGTCAATTCCCCGGGCTTTAAAAGGATGGAATCGTGAAGAGCGACCTTGCCAATATCGTGCAATGGGGCGGATTGATAGAGGAGATCAATGTTTGCGGGGGTGAGTTCGTCCGGATATTCAGCAGATAGGGCCTGAGCAAGTGAGCGGACATAGTGCTTCGTCCGCTGGATATGTCCGCCCGTCTCGGGGTCCCGGTATTCGGCCAGCAGCGCCATCCCGGCAATGGTGGCTTCCTGGGTGCGTTCCAGATCGGCGGTCCTTTTTTTAACAAGCTCTTCTAAGTGGTTCCGGTGTCTTTTCAGTTCCAGATGGTTCCGGACGCGCGCCTTGACGATGGCCGGGTTGAAAGGTTTGGTGATGTAGTCGACGGCGCCCAGTTCCAGTCCGCGCGCCTCGTCGGCATCCTCATTCAGGGCGGTGAGAAAGATGATCGGAATATCCCGTGCTGTCGGATCATCCTTCAGGCGGCGGCAGACCTCGAAGCCGTCCATGACCGGCATCATTATGTCTAAGAGGATCAGATCGGGCAGGGCTTTTTTCACGCTGCGCAGGGCGGCGGCGCCGTCAGCGGCAACACGCACGTTATAGTCTTCGCCCAAGGCCTCGATGATGATGTCGATATTGATGTCCGCGTCATCCACCACCAACAGGGTCGGTATTGTATCAATCATTGTTTTCATTCCTTTTCTCTTCATCCGATATCGCCATCAGGGTTTGATTGTTATACACAGTCCTTTGGCATAGCTCACATATTGCGACATAACCCCTGCCAAAAGGGATTACAGGTACGACATTCATGCAAAAGGGGCATTTTACTGAATAATGCCCGTCATTTTTTCTCACTTCAACCTCTTTTTTCTTGTTATTGTATCAAGAGGTCTTTTAATTGTCTGTAGTTGAAACCAGACAAATCATGTAGTGGAAAGCTGACAAATGAATGTCGGGCAATGTCAGGAAGGGCTTTACGGGAAAGGCTATTTCAGATAGATAATCCCGCGCTGGAGGGCAAATTTAATCAGGCCGGGAAGATCGGAAATGCCCAATTTCTGCATGAGGCGATAGCGGTATGTCTCCACCGTTGAGGGAGCAAGATGCAATGTTTCCGCTATCTTAATGGATGGCTTTCCCTCTGCAAGCATTTGGAGAACCTCACGCTCCCGCTGGCTGAGAAGACGTAGGGGGTTATCTTCGTCAGATTTCTCGCGGCTTTTTATATAGTCATCGATCATGAGCGAAGAGATATTGTCGCAAAGATAGCGCTTGCCTGCATGAACGGTCCGAATGGCCTTTATGACCTCGGCGCCGGCCAGTTCCTTGAGAAGATAGCCGTCAGCCCCCGCCTTGAATGATTGATAGACATGTTCTGTAGTTGCATACATGGAAAGAATGATCACTTTGATACGTTGATTGAATTCTTTGATCTGCTCCGTGGCGTCGATACCGTTCAACTCCGGCATGAAGATGTCCATGAGAACCATCTCCGGGTTGAGGGTCTTTACCATGCGGACGGCTTCCCGCCCGTCGGCAGCCTGGCCGACAACCTGGAGGTCGGTTTTAATTTCCAGGAGCAGCTTCAGTCCTTCCCGAAACATGGCATGGTCATCCACCAACAGCACCGAAATGCTCATAAGGGCGCCTCCACGGTTACGCGCGTCCCCGCTCCTATCCGGGATTCAATCCGGCAGCTCCCGCCCACAGCCAATATCCTTTCCTTCATGGTCATAAGTCCCCACCCTTTCATATTGCCGCCTGTGACATCCTGATGATCATCATATCCCACACCGTTATCTTCCATGATGATCACAACGGTTCCCTTCTTTTTCTTCAGGCTGATCATTACTTTGGTCGCCTGGGCGTGTTTGGTAATGTTGGTCAGCGCCTCCTGGGCAATACGGTAGAGGGCGCTTTCAATATGAGCGGGCGGGCGTGGGTGAATATCTTTACCTTTTATAACGATTTTGAGTCCGCTGCGGCGGCAGCATTGATCACTGTAATGTCGAAGCGCTGCCAGCAACCCATAATCATCGAGAACCGGCGACCGTATATCCGCCATCAGATTCCGGATACGAGAGGATGTTTCCTTGATTATCGACTGAGAATCATCAAGGCGGGATTTTACTATTTCCGGGGTCGATTCCCAAAGCAGCGATTTGAGCAGGGTCAGGTTCAAGCCGATGGTGTTCAGATTTTGGCCGATCTGATCATGAAGTTCCCGGGAGATCATCTTCAATTGATGCTCCTCCGTTTCCGCAAGGCGTCCTGCCAAGCGTTCCAGATCGGTGGTTCTTTTTTTGACGAGTTCTTCCAGGTGGTCCCGGTGCTTTTTTAGCTCCAGGTGATTGCGGACGCGGGCCATGACAATAGCCGGGTTGACGGGCTTGGTGATGTAATCGACAGCCCCCATCTCCAAGCCGCGCGCCTCGTCGGCATCCTCGTTCAGGGCGGTGAGAAAGATGATCGGGATGTCCCGTGCGGTCGGATCGTTTTTCAGGCGGCGACATACCTCGATGCCGTCCATGCCCGGCATCATAATGTCCAGGAGAATAAGATCGGGCCGGGCTTTTTTCACGCTGTTCAGGGCAGCGGCGCCGTCGGTGGCAACGCGCACGGCGTACTCTTCACCCAGGGCATCAAGGAGAATATCGATATTGGCGGCCGCGTCATCCACCACCAGCAGGCTCGGTCTCGTCTCAATCACCGGTTCTGCTCCTTTCTTCTTCATCCGATGTTGCAATCAGGACCATCTACATCTCCACCCGGGTTACCACGCCGTGAAGCTTCCGGGAGGGAAGCTTGTGAAACTGGACGAAATTCGGCGACAGCTTCTTGATCACGCTGAAGACCTGCCAGAGGGGGTTCTTGGTGGCAATATCCTCGACGCCGTAGAAAATGATCTTTTCCTTGACATCCTTTTCCTTCAGCAATTTTTCAATGTCTACGACTGTCATGTAACCGGCCATGATATCGAGGAGATGGAGGCCGGGAGCGAAATTTTGCTGAAAGCGGGTTTCGACGCCGAAAGGCTCTTCCGTCCGGGTTATTGATACAAAAACATTGTTTTCATAAATGATGCTGCTCCCAAGGATGCAGTGGACGATATAGGGAGGAACGACCATCCCCTGGCGGGTGAAAAAGAGCGCCGTGCCGGCGATGTTTCTCCCCTTCCCGTAGACCTGCTCGTAGCTGATGAGAAAGGTTTCCATATCCAGGGGCATCAATCTCCTAAAGAGCATCTTCTGCCCCTTGGTAAAGATGAGCATGATGATGAAAGGCACGGAGGCAATGATCGGAGACCAGTAAGCGCCGTTGGGAAGCTTGGTAAAGGTCGAGGCGAGATAGATAAAATCGATCAGGCAGACCGCAACGGCGATGGGAACCTTCCATCTGGTGGTATGATAAAAAACCATGATCATCATCAGGCTGGTGATCGTCATGGAACCGGTAACCGCCATCCCGTAAGCCGCCGCCAGGTTCGACGATTTCTGGAAGATGATCATGATGAAGATGACGCTGATCATCAGCGCCCAGTTGACAGCGCCGATATAAATCTGCGATTGCAGTTTCCGGGAGGTATAGTCGATCTTCATCAGCGGCATCAACCGCGTGGTGATCCCCTGATAGACGATGGAAAAGACGCCGCTGATGATGGACTGGGAAGCAATGATCGTGGCCATAACCGTCAGCAGGAGGAAGGGAATATAAAGGAAAGACGCCTGATTCTGGACCATACCGAAGAGATAATGTTTGGCTTCCGGGTGCTCGATGGCGAAAACACCCTGCCCCATATAATTGATGATCAAGGCGACAAACACAAAATACCAGGCCCGGAGGATGGGCTTTCTGCCCAGATGTCCCATGTCGGCGTAAAGGGCTTCGCCGCCGGTGGCGCAGAGAATGACCTCGGAGAGGACAAAGAAGGCGGCAAATCCGTGGTGCTGGAAGAATTTTACGGCATACCAGGGATTAACGACTTTGATGATATCCGGCATTGTCAGTATGGAGGCAAGGCCGGACAGGGCGAGGGTGGAAAACCAGATCAGCATGATCGGACCGAAGGCTGCGGCAATGCGGTCCGATCCCCGGGACTGAACGACGAAGAGGGTTATGGTAATGGCGGCGGCAATGGCAATCAGAGCCGTCTGGTTCATATTTTCCATGCCGGGAATGAGCAGCATACCTTCTACGGCGGATAGGATCGTAATCGCCGGAGTAATGACGCCGTCCCCCAGCAACAGGGACACCCCGATAAATGTCAGAAATCCTGCAAAAGCAATGGCGCGGCCCGATTTAAGACATGAGAGAAGAATTTCCCGGAGCACGATCTCACCACCCTGGCCTTTGCGGGACAGGCTTGTCGCCAGCCAGGCATATTCGACGGTCACCAGAATCGTTAAGGTCCAGACCACGAGGGACAGGATTCCCAGAACGTTATCGTAAGTCGGTTTCGTCAGGGCGAAAATGACGGTCAGGGTATATATCGGGCTGGTGCCGACATCGCCAAAGACCAGCCCCATGGATTTGATCACCCCGCCCCAGAAGGATTCGGTTTCAGGTTGTTTCAAAAAAAATTATCCTCATTTCAAATAATATCAATAGTCTTGTCAACCATATAGAATCGGAATTGGCGTGTCAAATATTTCTGTAGGAGTTAGAGTTTGTCCGCAGAAATAATAACATATGTAAGGACGGTCTTCGATGTTCATGTTGAAAACAGCCGGACGTTCTGTTAAGGTATCCCCCGATATTAATGGTTCGACTAAAAAATACGGAGGTAGGAGATTATGTTGAGAAAAATAACTTTTTTGCTGCCTGCTTTAATTTTAGGGCTGATAATTGGTGCTTGCGGCGGCGGACAGGACAAGGCGCCGCCCCCCAAGGGGGAAGGCAAAATCACCTTCAAGCTGGCGTCGATGACGGCTATGGATCACACCTATAACCAGGGGGCAGCCCGGTTTGCCGAACTGGTCAGGGAACGGAGCAAGGGCCGGATCGAAATTGCTATCTTCCCCGACGGCAAGCTTGGCAAGGGAGAAAAGGAGCTTCTGGAAGCTGTCCAGCAGGGGACGATCGACTTTTATGTCGGCTCTACCGGCCCTGTCGCCGGTTTTAGTCCCTCCATGGGCATCCTCGATCTTCCTTTCCTGTTCCGGGATTACGCCCATGTGGATAAAGTTCTTGACGGACCCATCGGCCGCCAGCTTCTCGATGACTTGGGGAGGGCGAACCTCAAGGGATTGGCCTTCTGGGAGAACGGTTTCCGGGACCTGACCAACTCGAAGAAAGCCGTGAAGGTCCCCGCCGACGCCAAAGGCCTGAAGATCCGGACGATGGAAAACAAGATACACCTGGCCGCCTGGAAAGCCGTAGGGGTCAATCCTGTCGCCCTTCCCTTTGGAGAATTATACGGCGATTTGCAGAAGAAATCCATTGACGGCCAGGAAAATCCCATCGCCGTCATCTACACATCCAAATTCAACGAAGTGCAGAAATATCTCTCCCTAACCCAGCACGTTTATTCCCCGGCCCTGATCGCCGTCAGCCCCAAGACCTGGCAGACCATCGCCAAGGATGATCAGGACATGCTTTTGAAGACAGCAGCGGAAGTCGCTCCATACCAGCGCAAGCTCGGACGGGACAGCGAAGAGAAACAAATCGCCGACCTGGCCGCCAAGGGCATGATCGTTACCAAGGACATCAATAAGGGGATGTGGTACAAGGTCATGGAAGGGGCGATGGGTGAATTTATCCTGTCATTAGGCAAGGATAAGGTGGAAGCGATCATCAACACAAAATGACCATGTTTGAGAAGACGAAAATGATTGAGATACCGGCTTCTTGGTAAAACCCGGTATAAAGGAGCCGGAATGAGAGAAAATGAAAAACGCTAAAATGCCAGACCTGACCTCCGTCTTGACGGAGGTTCAGGAGATACGGCGGACCGTTGAAGAGATCAAGAAACTCGAAACGGATCGCATATTTGAGGAAGGACTCTTTCGAACCCTTGAGAACAGTTCCCTCATGGGCATCTATGTGGTCCAGGACGGCATCTTCAAGTTCGTCAATCAGCACACCTCCAATTACTGGGGCTATGCCCGGGAAGAGCTCCTCGGGATGGCCTCCATGTCCATCGTCCATCCTGAAGACCGGCACATCGTCAGGACATGCGCCATCGACATGCTCAAGGGAACCCGCTTCTCCCCTTACGTCTTCCGGACCATCGCCAAGAACGGAAGCATTCGCTGGATCACCGAAACGGTTACCACCATCCACTATCAGGGCAAGCGGGCCGTGCTCGGCAATTCCATGGACATTACCGAACAGATCAACGCCCGGAACAAGCTTGCCGAACTCGAGGCCCTCGAGGCGTCCATCCTCGAAGCCATCCCCCACGCCGTTATCGGCCTGAAGAACCGGCGGATCATCTTCGCCAACGAAGGGGTAATCTCGGTTTTCGGATGGAAAGCCGAGGAACTGATCGGACAACGGACGCGGCGCCTCTACCGAACCGAGCGGGACTTCGAGGAGATCGCCGGCAAGCTCTATACAACCCTGGAGAAGGAGCGGACCGTCTCCCTCGAGTTCCCCTGCCGCCGCAAGGACGGCAAGGACACCGTCTGCATGATCAACGCCTCCCGCATCGGCGAAACCCTGACGGAGAAGCAGATCGTCATCACCTACGAGGACATCACGGATCGCAAGCAGGCCGAAGAGGTATACAAGACCCTGGCCAACAGCTCCCAGGCGGGGGTCTACGTCGTCCAGAGCGGGGCCTTCCAGTTTGTCAACCATCACGCCGCCGCTTACGCCGGCTACGGCGAGGAGGAACTGGTCGGCATGGACTCCATGAGCCTCGTCCATCCCGAAGACAGGGCAACGGTCCGCAAAAACGCCAAGAATATGCTCTCGGGGAAGCGGAAGGCCCCCCACGAATTCCGAATCATCACCAAAAACGGCGATACCCGCTGGATCATGGAAACGGTCACGATGATCCCCTTCCGGGGGGAAATGGCCGTCCTCGGCAACTCCATGGACATCACCGAACAGATCAGCTCCCGGGAGAAACTTGAAGAGCTGGAGGCCCTGGAGGCCTCGATCCTGGAGGCCATCCCCCATGCCGTCATCGGCCTGCAGGACCGGCGGATCATCTTTGCCAACGACGGCGTCCAGACCGTCTTCGGCTGGAAGGCCTGGGACCTTATCGGCATGAGCACCCGGGTTCTCTACCGGACAGATAAGGACTATGAAGAGATGGCCAAGGCCCTTTACAGCGCCCTGGAGAAAAAACGTACCGTCTCCCTCGAGTTCCCCTGCCGCCGCAAGGACGGCCGGAGCATCGACTGTATGGTCACCGCTGCCCGAATCGGGGACAGCCTGCGGGAAAAAAACGTCGTCATTACTTATGAGGACATCACGGACCGCAAATTTGCCGCCACGGAGCTGGAAAACTCACGAAAACAATTAAGGAATCTCACGGCCCATCTCCAGTCCGTCCGGGAAAAGGAGCGGACCCGCATTGCCCGGGAACTCCACGACGAACTCGGCCAGCTCCTTACCGCCATCAACACGGAGATCATCCTCCTGGGGAAAAAGATCCCCCCCGAGCTTACATCGCTGGTGGAGCGGACCCAGACCCTCTCCGGCCTTATCGACATGACCATGGAAACCCTCAAGCGGATCTACATGGCCTTAAGGCCGGGAATGCTGGACCATCTGGGACTGACGGCCTCCATAGGCTGGCAGGCGGAGGAATTTGAAAAACGAACAGGCATCCGTTGCCAGGTCAGTTTCGCCCCGGAAGACATCGTCCTCGATCCCGATCTGACGACGTCCCTGTTCCGGATCTTTCAGGAAACCCTGACCAATATCTCCCGTCACGCCGAGGCCTCCCGGGTCATCGCATCCCTGAAGGCCACGGGCAGGAAGATCCAGCTTACAGTCAAAGATAACGGTAAGGGAATCACCCTGGAACAAATGACCAAACCCAATTCCTTCGGGCTCCTGGGCATCCGGGAACGGGCGGAATACTGGGGAGGAGAAGTGACCATCAAAGGGAAACCCGGGGAGGGAACGACGGTCAGCGTCACCATTCCCCTGCTCAAAAAAGGAGACGCATCATGAAAAAAATCAGAATTCTAATCGCCGATGACCATCCCATTGTCCGGGCGGGATTCAAGCAGGTCATTTCCGACACCCAGGATATGACCGTCGCCGATGAAGCGGAAAACGGCCAGGAGGTCCTGAATCTGATCAGGAAAAAGGATTACGACATCGTCCTCCTCGACATCTCCATGCCGGGAAGAAACGGACTGGAAGTCCTCAAAGACCTCAAAGTGGAAAAGCCCAAACTGCCGGTGATGATTCTGAGCATTTATCCCGAAGAACAATACGCCGTAAGAGCCCTCCGGGCAGGGGCATCGGGATACATGACCAAGGCCAGCGCCCCCAACGAACTCATCGCCGCCATTCGCAAGATCTCCCAGGGAGGCAAATATATAAGCTCGTCCCTCGCGGAAAAACTAACCGATTATCTGGGTGAGGACGCATCCAAACCCCTTCACGAAAAACTATCGGATCGTGAATACCAGGTAATGATCATGATCGCCTCCGGGAAAACCGTCACCGACATCGCTGAGCAGCTTTGCCTGAGCGTCAAGACGATCAGCACGTACCGGAGCCATATCATCGAAAAAATGAGACTGAAAAACAACGCCGAAATCACCCTCTACGCCGTCCAGAACAAACTCGTAGAATAAATGGGGACGGTTCTATTTATAGACTTGAGAA
>SESA01001747.1_pt1 | contig 10855 bp, 10 predicted proteins | sample 3171451 | NCBI WGS metagenome assembly SESA01 (sample SAMN06051862, study PRJNA518727) | freshwater metagenome | biome: subpolar coniferous forest; feature: holomictic lake; material: water; isolation source: holomictic Lake 227, 8 m depth | place: Canada: near Kenora, Ontario | collected...
ATGGATGTTAGACGATGGTAAGTTGTTGAAGACCTATGTATTTATGGATTTCAAGGCGTCCCTTGTTTTCATCAACCGAGTGGGGGAAGTCTCCGAAAAGATCAACCATCACCCGGAAATACTCAATATTTGGAATAAAGTGACCCTGAGGCTAAGTACCCATGACGCCGGTAACCGGGTTACCGAGAAAGATTTGACGCTCGCCCGTGCCATCCAATCCCTTGCCGTGTCGTGATTGATCCCGTCGAAGCCCTAGATGCCCTCTTGGAGGAACTGAAGCGCCAGAAGGCGGCGGGGGTCCGTCGGGTCAGTGTGAGCGATGACTCCTTGGCATCCTTGAAGCGCCTCTCGGGGGCCCCGGCCCCGGTGGCCGCTTCTGCGTCTCTCGCCCGGGCTGCTGCGCCGGCGCCTTCGGCCCCGTCTAGCCAGGTTCGCCCGGTCGCCGTGCCGGCAGTCGTCAAGGTTTCAGTCGCCCCCGTCATCCCGATCGCAGACCCTCCCGTCTTCACTTTGGCCGCCGGCACGAAGGAGCAACGTCTGGAGGCCCTCGCCCTTTTGGTGAACGCCTGCGTCGAGACCAAGAAGCACCTGGTCGACAAGCAGCGTCCGTTGCTCGGCCAGGGTTCCGTGGGCGCCAAGATTGTCTTCGTCGGCGAAGCCCCGTCGTTGGAAGAGATCGAGGCCGGCCGGCCCTTCGCCGGTCCGGCGGGCGAGATCCTGCAGAAAATCCTAACGGCGGCGGCTCTGGCGCCCTCCGATATTTATCTTATGCCTGCGATGGTCTGGCGCCCCGAGCCGCCGACGCCTTATGGTAAGCGTATCCCGACCGCCCAGGAACTGGCTTTCAATCTTCCTTACCTGCGCGCGCAGATCGATATCGTGCAACCGAAAGTCGTCGTGGCCCTCGGGGCGATCGCCTTCCAGGCTTTGCACGGTCCGGGGCCCCTCATCACGCAGGCACGTGGTCAATGGTATGATCTGGCCGGCCTACCGCTGATGGCCACGTATCATCCGAACTACCTGCTGCATAACTCCAGCACTGCCACGAAGCGGGCCTTCTGGGAGGATTTCCTGCTCGTCTTGGAAAAAGCCGGCCTGCCCATCACCGAGAAGCAGCGGGGTTTCTTCACCGCGAAGTAAATCAGCGCACCGAATCGCTCAGGCGGCTCAAGGAGAAGGCGAGCACCTGCGAATGACGGCCGCTCTTCTTGAGCTCCTGTCGCCGCTCGGCGGGTAGGTCGGCCGCCGTGGCGACCGTGAAGCCGCAGGCGGATTGGAAGAACCCTTGGGTCTGGGTCGTCAGGGCGATAAGTTTCTTAGCGCCGAGCTGCTTAGCCCGACGTTTTGCGAACTCGACGAGTTTCCGGCCGACGCCGCGGCCATGATAGAAAGGCTGCACGTAGACGGCGCCGAGCTCCATCATCTTGCCGCCAGGATAGGCCCGCAGCGCGGCGCAGCCGATGATGCTGTCGTCGATCTCGTAGACGTAGAAATCGGCATAGGACTGCTCGATCTGCTGGCGGGTGCGCGAGACGAGCGCATCGGTCTTGGCGCCATGCTTGGCGAGATTGTAGAGAGCCTGGGCGTCTTTCTTCTTTGCCTGGCGGATGCGGTCATAGTCGTTGGCGTGCACCATCGTGCCCAGGCCGACCTTGTCGAAAATCTCGGTCAGGAGACCGCCGAAGACGCGGCCATCCAGGATGTGCGCGCGCGGAACATCCTCGTCGAGGGCCTTCGCGGCCTGCACGGCTTTGCTGCGGATGCGGGGGTCGAGTTTCGCCGACTTGTCGGCGAGGAGCCGCTTAAGTTCGTCTTCCGGCAGATTGAGTTTCACGACGCCGTCGACCTGCAGGCCGCTGAACGGCGTAAGGTAGATGAGCTTCGAGGCGCCGAGCGCCACGGCCAGTTCCATGGCGAGGTGATCGCTGTTGACGCGCAGGGACTGGCCTTCGCGGTCGCACACGATCGGCGTGACGAGCGGTAGGATGTCCTGCGCGAGCATCGACTTGAGAATCGCGGCGTCCACTTTCTCCACTTTACCGGTATAGAGATGATCCCGTCCTTTGATGCGGCCGATCTTGGTCGAACGCACGGCGTTGGTGATCGCGCAGCGGAGACCTGCCTGCGAAAGATTTTCCAGGACGGACTGCGACACGAGCGCGGAGGCTTCGCGGGCGAGCGACATGGTCGCCGCATCCGTCGGGCCTTCGCCTTGGATATCAGACAGAGCAATATTGTGTTCGCCAGCGAGGCCGACGAGCTGCTGGCCGATGCCGTGTACGAGGACGACCTTGATCGAGAGGCTGCGCAACACCGCGATATCGGTCACGATATTCGGGAAGTTCTCGTGGCTGATGATCGAACCATCGACCGCGATGACGAAAACGTGGTCACGGAACATCGGGACGTAGCGGAGGATTCCCCGCAGGTCGGTCGGTTTCATGGCGCGCTCTCGCTGGCTGGACATGCTCAATCCTTATGGACTCCTCGGGCGTCGGGGCAATACTGATGACGCATGTCCCCGAAGCCCCGAGCCCGTCGCGACGAGGTGCCGCCCGACCTGCAGGAGGCGGTCGACGCCTTTCTGGCCTATCTCTCCTTGGAGCGTGGCTCCGCGAAGCTCACGACCTCTGCCTACGAGTCTGACCTTCTGCGCTTCGCCGCCCATTGCGGCCGGGCAGGTCGCACGAGCTGGACGGAAATCGGTCTGGCCGAGGTCGACTCCTGGGTATGTGCACTGGATCGCAAAGGACACGCGGCGGCCTCGCTGGCCCGCCGGCTCTCGGCCGTCCGTTCCTTCTCGGCGTACCTCGTCCGCTCCGGCCTGCGGCGCGACGACTTCACTGAGCTCGCGCACGGCCCCAAACTTCGCCGCAAACTTCCCGGCATGATCAGTCCGGCCGAAGCCGCCAAGGTCGTGTCCGCACCTGACACCTCGACACCCCAAGGCCTGCGCGATCGGGCGATGCTGGAGATGATGTACGGCTCCGGCCTCCGCATCTCCGAGTTGTGCGGGCTCGAGATTCAAGCCGTTGACGCCGACTCCGCACTGGTACGTGTCACGGGCAAGGGCTCCAAGGATCGCGTCGTCCCGGTCGGCGAGATGGCGTTGGTCGCCCTGCAGGCCTATCTCTCGCACGGACGTCCCAAACTCGTCCGGCCTAAGACGGGGAGTGCTTTATTCCTCAGCGCCCGCGGGGTGGCGATTTCCCGGAAAACTTTCTGGCTCGGCGTGAAACAGGCCGCGCAGCGGGCCGGCGTGAGTGTCCCCGTGAAGCCGCATCTGCTTCGTCATGCCTTCGCGACGCACCTGCTCGAGGGCGGTGCTGATCTGCGCTCCATTCAGGAGATGCTCGGTCACGCCGACATCGCCACGACGCAGATTTACACATCCGTCGACCGGACGGCGCTTTCCGATGCGCACCGGCGCCATCACCCGCGCGGCCGCGGGAAAGGGCGTTAGGCGAGGATCAACAGGCCGCCCAGCAGGGCAGCCGTAGCCAAGGCGCCAATCAGGAAGCGGGCGCTGAAAGAAATCTCGAGTGGAGCTAAATCTTCACTGTCATCGCTCGGGCGGACGACGGCTTCCCGCAGGATCGAGAAATAGTAATGAATGCTGACGGCCACGCTGATGAGGGCGGCCCCGAGGACCCACCAGAGCTTGGCCTTCACGAGCAAGCCGAGCACGAGGAGCTTGGCGATAAAGCCGACTGTGGGTGGCACGCCCGCGAGCGAGCCGATGCCGAAGCCGAGCGAGGCGGCGAGCATCGGGGAGCGACGAAGTAGGCCGCGCAGCGCAAGCTGCGGGCGGCGATGGTCTTCGGCGGCGGGGAGTGAGACCAGGGCTTGCGAGGTGAGGAAGGTGCCGGCGAGGTAGGCCAGAAGATAGAAGACGACAATCTGCTCGGCGTTGTAATCGTAGGCCGTGATCCCTGGGACGACCACGGTCGCGGTGACGGCGGCGAGGATGAAGCCCGCATGCGAGACGCCGGAGAGCGCCAGGGTGCGCTTGATATCCGTCGCGGCGAGGGCGCCGAGATTGCCGACCAGCAAGGTCAGCACGGTGGCGATGGCGAGTAGCGGGCCCACCTTGACGGCGAGCGGGGCGAACGGTCCGGTTGCGAGCAGTACGAGCGTGAAGGCGCCCGCCGCTTTGGAGGCGGTGCCGAGGAAGGCCGTGGTCGGCGTTGGCGCGCCTTGATAGACGTCTGGAATCCACGCGTGGAACGGGAAGGCGCCGAGCTTGAACGCCACGCCGCCAAGGATGAGGGCGACGCCGGCGAGCGTCAGCGGAGAGAGCGTGTGCGCGGCGGTCTGCAGCGCGAGGGTTTTGCCGATCTGTGTGAAGTTGAGCGAGTCCGCCACGCCCACGGCGCCCAAGGAGCCATAGACGAGCACAATGCCCATCAGCAGGAGCGCGGAGCTGAGTCCCCCGGCCACAAGGTATTTCACGCCCGCTTCGAGTGAGGCGTCGCTGCGGCGAAGATAGCCGACGAGCACGTAGAGGCCCACGGCAGCGGTTTCCAGCGAGACGAAGAACGTCACGAAGTGGTTCGACTGGGCGAGCAACATGAAGGCCGCGGTCACGACCAATAGAACGTGGTGATAGTCCGCGACGGCGGCCTTGCGGTCGCGCAGGAAGCCCGCGGCGAGGAAACTGGTGAGTAGTGCGGAGAACAGGAAGACCGCGCGCACGCCGGCGAAGGGTAGGTTCTGGCGGAGCAGGCCGGAGAATGATTCTAGATCGCTGGACGGGGCCCAGGGAGCAGGCGTGATGAGTGACATCACGATGACCAGGCAGAGGCCGACGCGGGCGGTGGCGGGAATCAGGTAGCGCAGGGCCTTGGGCAGGAGCATCGCCTGCACGAGGCAGAACAGGGCGAGGCCGGCCACGGCAATCTCAGGAAGGATCGACTGCCAGTCCGTCGCGCGTGGTGCGAGGGTTTTGAAGGCGAGGTCGATGTTGGCGATAAAGGCGGTCATCGGGCGAAGGGGGTCAGCGTTGGACGGGCTCGGCAGCCGGGGCTTTCGCGGCGTGCTGAGCGTGGACGGTGATTTCGGCGGTCAGGGGGTTCGTCGACCGGGTGATCAAAGAAGGCATGAAGCCGATCAGGAGCGAAGCGCCGAGCAAGACGGCGGCCGCAGCGCGTTCATTCCAGCTCACATCGCCGAAAGGCGCGGAGGCGAAACGCTTATCCAAGGCTTCGCTACTGGGGCCAAAGAATGTCGCCGCCACGGCGCGCAGGGCGTAGATGGCGGAAATGACCACGGTGGAGGCGATGATGCCCTGGAGCCAGAGCGGCTGGGCGCGGAGTGCGAGGAAGATGCCGATCTCGCCCCAGAAGTTGCCGAAGCCAGGCAGGCCAATCGAGGCCATGGTGGCTGCGATGAACAAGGCGGCCAGGATCGGCGCGCGCGTGGCGAGTCCTCCGAGTTCGTCGAGGCGGTAGGTGCCAGCGCGCGTGCGCACGGCATTGGCCAGCAGGAAGAGCGCGGCGCAGGAAAGGCCGTGTGCGACCATCAGGAAGACCGCGGCATCAAGGCCCTCCGCTTTGCCCGAAGTGCCGCAGACCCAGAGGCCGAGGAAGATTGGACCCATGTGCGCCACGGAGCTCCAGGAGAGCAGCTGCTTGAGGTCGCGTTGTACGAGGCAGATCAGGCCGACGATAAAGACATTGGCGACGGCCAGCCAGAGGAACCACTGGCCGAGTCGGCCGCCGGTGATGTCGAGGCTGCTGAGGCCGATGATGATGATGCCGTACAGACCGAACTTCTTCAGCGCGCCCGCGTGGATCATCGAGACGGGCGTGGGGGCGGCGGTGTAACCAGGCGCGGCCCAGGAATGGAACGGGAAGAGCGAGGCCAGCGTGCCGAGGCCAAAGAGCACCAGCGCGCCAGTCGCGGCGGGCAGATGTTCGACGCGGGCGAGAGCTTCGACAAGATTCGCGAAGGTGGCGTTATCGAAAGACAGGCCCGAGGCGTCGAGGGCGATGAGGATACCGGCGAGCGAAGCCATGGCCCCAGCCGTCAGGTAGATCGCCATCTGCATGGCCGCCGGTCGACGTCCTTCGCCACCCCAGAAGAGCGTGAGAATGAAGGTCGGGATGAGTGCGAATTCGTGGAAGAAATAAAAGCCGACGATATGGTTGGTGGCGAAGACGCCGAGCGTGCCTCCCAGCATGAAGAGGATCAGGCCAAGGTAGGTGTTCCGCGCTTCGACTTCCTGGGTGAGGGCCTTGATGCCGGCGGCGAAGCCGACGAGGGCGGTCATGGCCAACAGGGGGGCGCTGATACCGTTGAGCGCGAAACCGAAGCCCCAGGGGCCAGCGGATTGGAACTGCGCCGGGGCGGTGGGCGTGCACCAGAGTAGCAAGAGCCAAGGACCGAGCATAGCCGGGATGGCGAAGCCGCCGAAGGCGAAACCTGAGGCGAAGCTCCGGGGTAGGTTGCGTCCAGTAATCAGAATCAGGCCAATCAGGATCGGCGCCGTGACGGCAATCTGCAGAAGGGTGGCGGGAAAAGTATCCATGGATTAGCGGGCGATGAGGAACCAGGCGAGGAAGAGAGTTCCCAGCACGATCCAGAAAGCGTAGGCGCGGACCTGGCCGCGGTGGAAGGTGCGACCGGTGAGGTAGCCGAGTACCGCCGGGACGCCTCCGCCGATCCAGCGCACGGCGACGCCGTTGATGAACAGAAGGTCGAGGAAGGCTACGAACTCAGCGATGCGGCGCTGCACGGAGTCGATATACCAGCGGTATAGGCCGTCCATCCAGCGATGCTCGAGCAGGTGGTAGGTGCGCGGGGAGAGAACTTGCAGCGCATCGGCGCCGCGGACGGCGCCGTAGAATTTCAAAGCCCCGCCGAAACCGATGAGGAGCGAGAGCAGGCCGACGATGGTCGAGGGTGCCGTCAAGTGGAAGGAGGCTTCCTTTAGTGCCTCCCCTATCGGCTGGAGCGAGCTGGCGGGGATGATGGAGTGGGCGAGGAAGCCGCCGGCGACGGAGTAGACGAGACCAAGTACGATGAGCGGTAGGGTCATCAGCCAAGGCGACTCATGCGCGTGCTTGGCTTCTTCGGAGTTGGCTTCGCCAAGGAAGACGAGGCGGATCATGCGGCCGCTGTAGAGGCAGGTCGCGAGCGCCGCCAGGGAGAGGAAGGCGAAGATGGCGATATGTTCGCCGTGGAAGGCGGCCTCAATGATGGCATCCTTCGAATACCAGCCGGCGAGGAAAGGAACGGCGCAATTGGAGAGCGTCGCGGCGATGAACGTCGCCGCGGTGAGGGGCATCTTTTTCAGCAGGCCGCCCATCTTGAGCATATCCTGTTCGTGGTGGCAGCCGTGGATGACGGAGCCGGCGCCGAGGAACAGCGTAGCCTTGAAGAACGCGTGCATCGCCATGTGCATGAGCGCGAGCTCCGGGTGGCCGAGGCCGATCGCGCAACCCATGATGCCGAGGTGGGCGAGGGTGGAGTAGGCCAGCGATTTCTTGATGTCGGTCTGAGCCAAGGCACAGAGGCCGGCGAGCGCGGCCATGCCGGCGCCGGAGATTGCGATGAAATGCAGGACATCTGGGGCGAGCAGGAAACTCACGCGAGCCATGAAGTAGACGCCCGCGGCCACCATCGTCGCGGCGTGGATGAGGGCGGAGACCGGTGTCGGACCAGCCATGGCGTCAGTGAGCCAGACGTGCAATGGGAACTGCGCAGACTTGCCGAGGAAGCCGCACATGAGCAGTGCACCCACGGCGACGGGGATAGTTTTGGCGGCGGCCGCATGGTCCTTGAGCGCGGCGAAGTCGACCGTGCCGTAGAGGGAAAGGCACATCGCGATACCGAGGATGAAGCCGAGGTCGCCGATGCGATTGGTGATGAAGGCTTTCTTCGAGGCGGCGGCGGCGAAATCTTTGTCGAAGTAATGCGCAATCAGCATGTACGAACTGAAGCCGACGAGCTCCCAGAAGATGAACGTCATGAGCAGGTTGTCGGCGACGACGATGCCCAGGATGGAGAACATGAAGATTGAGAGACCAGCGAAGAAACGGCCGCGGGCCGAATCATCCTTCATGTAACCGACGGAGAAGAGGTGGATCCACGCGGCGACGAACGACACCACGAAAAGCATCAGGCGCGCGTTGGCGTCGATGAGATAACCAAAGCCGAGCGAGAGGTCGCCGAACTTAGCGAGTTCGACGTGCCAAGTGACGTTGCCTTCATGCCGCAGCAGGTTGAAGGAGATCGCGGCGATGGCGAAGGCCGTGGCGGTGGAAAGCCAAGCGGCGAGGGTGCCTTGTTTGCGGAGGAGCAACGCGGAGAGCGCGGCGGCTCCCAGCGGCAGGAAGAGGATCCAGTGAACCAAACACGAATAGTCGGAAGGCATCGGAAAAGCTTAGTCGCGAAGGGTGGTGAGGGCGTCGGATTGCACGGTGCCGCGCTGGCGGAACAGGGCGACGATCAGCGCGAGGCCGACGGCGACTTCCGCGGCGGCGACGGTGATGACGAAGAAGACGAGCACCGCGCCATCCATGGTGCGGTTGAAGCGGGAGAAGGCGACGAGCGCGAGCGTCGCGGCGGCGAGCATCAACTCGAGGCACATGTAGACGACGAGCAGGTTGCGGCGAACGAGGACGCCGGTCAGGCCGAGGGCGAACAGCAAGCCCGCCAGGATCAGGTGGTGGGCGAGAGAAGTGTGTTCCATGGCGGAAAATCAGGCGTTCTCTTCGGTGGAAGCCTTGCTCAGTGACACGACGCCGACCAAGGCGACGAGGAGTAGGAAGCCGGCGATCTCCAGCGGCAGGAGATACTTGGTGTAAAGCAGGCGCCCAAAGGATTTGGCGGCGGTGGTAAACTCGATCGGGTTGACGGAGAGTTCGGGAGGGGTCGCGCCAGCGGCGGTGGCGGGGACGGCGCCCGACCAATGGAAGAGCCAGAGCACGCCAACACCGAGCAGGAAGAAAGTAGCCATTCCGAGCGCCGCGGTTTTCCACGGGTACGCCCCTTCGGGATCCTCAGTATCCAGTAGCATGATGATGAACAGAAATAGGACCATTACGGCGCCAGCGTAGACCAGGACTTGGAGCACGCCCAAGAAGTAGGCATCTAGGAGAAAGAAGTCGGCGGCCACCCCGACCAAGGCCAGGATCATTCCCATGGCTGAGGTCACCGCGTTGCGGCTAAGGACCAAGAGAAGGGCAGCCCCGAGAGTCAGTGCTGCGAAGAAAGTAAACAGGCCGTCCGGCATGGCTCGGACGGTAGGGCGGGGGGAGGTATTGGAAAGGAGAAAACGCCCCTAAACGCCCTTTTTGGCCACTTTATGGGGGTCATTAGCCCCCTGCCACCTCCGACTATCCTAATATGAGCGAAACCAATCAATACCTCAAAGGGGCCGATGTCGCCGCATCACGCAAGTGGGGTGCTGGGCGATGATTTCTCCAGCATCAAATCGTGCGGTCCAATCCGGGAAAAAGGCATCCGCCTCCGGCTCCATGTCCACATGGGTGAGAATCAGCTCAGAACACCAAGGCAGCGCTTCGGCGTAAAGGGCGCCGCCGCCGGCGAGGAAAAGGGTCTTCGTGGGTTCGACTGAGGCGGCTTCCTGCCAATCGCGGGCCACGATGATGCCGGGAGCGGTGAAGCCCGAGCGACTGAGCACGACGGTGGTGCGACCAGGGAGCGGGCGTCCGATCGATTCGTAAGTCTTGCGACCCATGAGCAGCACCTGGCCCATCGTCGTGGCTTTGAAGAACGCGAAGTCCTCCGGGATTCGCCACGGCAGCTTGTTGTTCAAGCCGATGCCGCGGTTGCGGGCGACGGCGGCGATTGCGATGAGCGGGCGTCCGAGATTCACGGAATCAGATAGCCACCGGTGCCTTGATGGCCGGATGCGGATCGTAACCTTCGATGACGATGTCCTCGAACTTGAAATCGAAAAGATCCTTTACGTCGGGGTTGAGCACGAGGCGGGGCAGGGCGCGCGTCTCGCGGGAAAGTTGCAATTCGACCTGCTCGGCGTGGTTAGAATAGATGTGTGCGTCGCCGAAGGTGTGCACGAAATGGCCTGGTTTCAGGCCCGTGACCTGTGCGATCATGTGCGTGAGCATCGCATAGCTGGCGATGTTGAACGGCACGCCCAGGAATAAGTCGGCGCTACGCTGGTAGAGCTGGCAGCTGAGCCGGCCGTCGGTCGAGACGTGGAACTGAAAGAGGGTGTGGCAGGGCGGCAGCGCGACTTGGTCGGCTTCCTGTGGGTTCCAACCGGTGACGATGAGGCGTCGGCTGGAAGGGTTGCGCTTGATTTCTTGGACGACGCGGCGGACCTGATCGACGCCGTTGTTCGCGTAGGTACCATCGGGCAGTTTCGTCGCGCCGAAGCGGCGCCATTGGTGTCCGTAGACAGGACCGAGATCTCCTTCGGCGCGGCCAAACTTGGCGCACTGTTCGGCGGTGGCCCATTCGTTCCAGATGGAAATGCCCCGCGCGGTGAGCCACGCGTTCTGCGTGCTGCCGGAAAGGAACCACAGCAACTCGTGCGTGATGGACTTCATGTGGACCTTCTTGGTCGTCAGCAGGGGGAACCCTTCGGCGAGGTCGAAGCGAAGCTGGGCTCCGAAGATGCCAATCGTCCCTGTGCCGGTGCGGTCGCTCCGGATTTCTCCGTGCTGCCGGACATGGCGAAGCAGGTCGAGATACGCCTTCATGGGGTTCGGTTATTCTCCGTAAAGGTCCCGCCGCAACACGGAAAGCCGAACCTTTCGCCCTTGCCACCCCGCCTGCTCGGAGGCACCCATTTCGGGGTAGCCCCTATGAGCGAAAAGCCCGACCTCAATGCCATCTCTCACGACCTCTTTGCGGTCCGAAA
>SESA01001749.1_pt1 | contig 10823 bp, 8 predicted proteins | sample 3171451 | NCBI WGS metagenome assembly SESA01 (sample SAMN06051862, study PRJNA518727) | freshwater metagenome | biome: subpolar coniferous forest; feature: holomictic lake; material: water; isolation source: holomictic Lake 227, 8 m depth | place: Canada: near Kenora, Ontario | collected 2013-06-25...
TTTTACCTGTCAGGGTAATGATAGTTCGCCCGCGTTAAGCTGGTCGCAGCTTCCACAAAACACTAAAAGTCTGGCATTAATTGTTGATGATCCTGACGCACCTGATCCTGCTGCACCCAAAATGACCTGGGTACATTGGATTCTTTATAACATTCCAGCCACTGCTATGGAATTACCTAAAGCCATCACTGAAAGTGACTTACCCTTGGGAACACAACAAGGCAAAAATGACTGGAAAGAAACCGGGTATAAAGGCCCCTGCCCGCCCATTGGCCGGCATCGGTACTTTCATAAACTTTACGCACTGGATATTGAACTGCCGGATCTGCATCACCCCACTAAAACCCAACTGGAAAAAGCCATGACCGGACATATCTTGGGGCAGGCCGAGCTGATTGGCACCTACCAAAAAGAATAGCTAAAGCCACGTCAATAAATACATGCCCTGACCACCTCTAAAAAGCTATAGGATCCTGAATTAATTAAGTATGTATGTATGTATGTATGTATGTATGTATGTAGGGCGTGCCGTGCGCGCCTTATTTTTCAAGGCACGCACGCACGCCCTACAGAAAATAATGTCGCTTAATCAAGGAAGGTCTCTATACAATTCACTCTATTTCAAAATAATTAATAGCGCCAATTAAAGGTGTACGCGGGTTTAACGACAATTTTACTGATAATTTACACAACAAAGGTGCAAAGCGGCCTTTGGCTTTAAATGTGTCCATAAAGTGTCCATTTTGTAGTGCCGGCAATATTTTTGGACCAATACCCCCGCCGATATAAACCCCGCCGGTAGCCATTGATTTTAATGCCAAATTGCCGGCTTCTGCGCCATAAAGCGCAACGAACAGTTTGACTGCTTCGGCACAACAAGGGTCTTCACCGGCAACACCCAATTTGGAAATAACCGCATTTCTATCAATGTCGCTGTTGTTATCGGGCACATCAGGGCAAGGTGCAAAACCCTGGTCACAAAGAAAATCATATAAATGGCTAAAACCAATACCGGACAAAACGCGCTCGTAACTCACATGCTCAGGCGTTTGTTTTCTAAGATAAGCCAATAACAAATCCTGCTGACTATTTTGCGCGGCAAAGTCAGAATGACCGCCTTCGGTAGCCATTGGGTGATGCTTGCACCCATCCCAATAAAGAATGGCTTCACCCAAGCCGGTGCCAGCGGCTATCACTGCAATATTGCCCGTTTGGGTTTCTGCCCTGGGATTTAACTCAATTAAATCGTCTTCAGGCAGATACAACATGCCCAGTGCCATGGCTTCCAAATCATTTAACAGTTTTACTTTTGAGGTGCCCAGTTTTATTTTTAGTGCCGAGGCATCCAGTAACCACGGTAAATTGGTCGTGTGACAGCGTTGCTTAACAACCGGACCGGCTACACCAAAACAGGCCGATTCGATAGCAACGTCGGCCGGTAAAAAGGCCGTTAGAATATCATCAAATTTGGGGTATTGTTGGCTTGGGTAGGTTTTTTCCTGCACGCAGGTCAACAAGCCGCCAGTCTCTCTGAGCAAGAGGGATAATACCGTCTTTGTTCCGCCTATATCGCCTGCTAGTATCACGGTAAAGTCCTTTAATTAGGGTCAAGTAAATGTATTAAAGCATCAAGAATGCCATTGGCAACTTTATGGGGTGGTAATTGATAAAAAGCCTGCCATGCCAGGGACGTAACTTCTTCATAATTTTCCAGGGCTTCTGGATGAGCTTGTAACCAGCTAATTCTGACGGCATGGCCGATAATAATATCGGTTAATAAGGTATCGTCAATATGTAAGGATTTATTATCCCTAAAAATAGACGCCATTGCTTTTAAAGCTTCTACCGTTAGTTGTCGATAAACGGGTGCCTGAATTTTGTTAAGCAAATGATTGACGTGTAACTTAAAGCTTTGTTCACCTGCGGTCATCTGCGACAGGGTATTCTCGCTATCCAGCCTGTTTTTGCTGTTGAGTTTGCCACCCATCATCAAGCCTTTGCAATGATGCAGTATATCCCAAACACTGGCATAAAAAGCCTTGTTTTCCCGGCCGACACTGCCCTGCTGTTCACGCCATTGATACCAATCAACAATGTCTCCGGAGTCTTTGGGGTTCATGCTGTTTAAAAAACGGGCACTGGTCAGTTTACGGCAATCACCTTCATAGTGCAGCGTTTCAGCCAAGCCCAATTGATCTTCTGTATTACTGTAGTCTTGCAGGGTTTCCTTTAATTTTTTGGACACTTGATAAGGCGGCAAAGAAAGAATTTCGTTAAAAGCCTGATCCAAGGTGCCGCAACCCGATTCACGTTTTTGTCTGACGATAAGCAATTGCAGAATATGCCCCACTCTTATCGTGTGCATATCAGTGAATAATTCCGGGTTGGCTTTGATTAACATCCCTAAATAAAGAATCAATTCCTGAATAATAATACGCTCACTGGCCTCCGTATTATAAGTACGGATAAGCTGCAAAATTTCTGAAGAATCGGCGGGGCGCGTCAACGTTGCCTTACCACTGTAAGCGCGTCCTAAAGTGAGTGAGTGTTGACGAACCAGTATTTCGGTGGCGGCCTGTTCCAGATTAATATCATATTTACCCAGTAAACCGGCACAGCGTCTAACAATCGTCCATTCATGTTGATCGCCAGCCCGCTCATAAACTTCTTCAAGCAAGTCACCCACACAAGCAACCGTGTCCGGCATCGCCATTAAGACGGGTTGGTAATCCAACCCATGCCGAAGGCTTAGTAATGTTAATGCTTCAAGTTGGGCATAAAGATTGGTGTTGGTTTTTAGTTGCGCGATAAGCACTTCATCGGGTGCAATTTCCCATTCTGTTAATAATAGCGTATCCAACGGTGCTGATAGCGCGGTATTTACAGGTAATGCCTCAAAAAAGGGTCTAATGCTTTCTTCCCAAGAGGCCTTGGAGAATTGAAAATCATGCAAATAGTTAATTTTTTCATGACTGGCCGTTTCTGCAAAATCCAACAGTGTCCCCAGTTGTAAAGCGATACCTTGCGATAATCCTTGTTGCAGTTCCTTGATAAATTCAATCAGCACTTCACAATGATGACTGTCCAACATATTTTGTTTTATCGTCATCACCAGCAAAGGATTACCCTGTCGGTCCCAATGCTTATAAATATACGACAATTCCAGACGCAACCGCTGGATAAGCAAGCGGTTATCCAACGCCAGATAAAAACCTTTTTGATTGAGGCATTGCGGTAAAAAAAGCAGTGGCTCGCCTGCCAAATTATACATTTTAGAGGTTGCCAAGGTCCGCAACTGCCTCAGTGGCCGACCGCTTAAGCCAATACGGTCATTTCTGCCGACATGCGTATAAGCCTCGGCCAGTTCGCTGGCTTCCCTTATCTGAATGGGGGCTATTTCAGCAAGGGTTTGCGTGGCAATTCCATAGTCCGTTAAGTGGTTCTGTACGCTTTCATCCTGAGCCAATAACTGAATTTGCAACTTGCAATCCTGATTTTTCTTAACGACTTTGTGTCGTCCCAACGGATCGATATCGTCACAACTGAGCAGACCGTCCTGAATAAGACAACCCAGCATAAACAGACTTTGTGCCCAAACCAACGGTATATTTTCGTTGGGAACCCGCTCCTGACTGTGTGGATCGGCTTTTTCTGCGGCAATCAAATCTAGCGGCACCACATACAGTTCGGGTAATAAATACTGTCCATTTTGCTCAACCAGTAAAGCTTCCAGTTTCTGACGATAAAGCAAAGCCGCTTCGTCATCGCCTGTGCATAAATTATTAAGCAGTAAATAAGTAAAAAACAACGGCCATTCAGATTCAATAGCCATAAATTGTTTAAGTTCATGCGGGTCGTAATGGAGACGCTGACTGTCTTCTATCACGGTTTGATGACCATCCAACAAAAAGCGTTTACAACCATAGCGGCCTTCCAGTTTTTCGCAAACCAGCGCTTCTGTTTTTGCACGGATGGCCTGATTATCAACTGCAAAAGCGGGAAATCCGGTGATACTAAGAACTGCCGAATCCACCTCTTTAGAAATGGATTCTCTGGGTAACAGCGACTCCAGGGTAATGCGGGTTCGGGCAATGTCGTCACTAATGACATGGACAACAGACGCTTGCCCACCGTCTTTGCCAAACAAATTAAAACCGGACAATGCTTCCAGCGCCGCTTTAGCCATACCAATGGAACTGGCATTTAACTCGGCAATGCCATGATTAATCTTGTGGCCACGCTCCCAGATACCATAATCGGGGGTTCGGTAAGTGCGACTGATATAGTGAACCAGATTTTGCACAAAATTGACTTCATCAATGGTAAAGACAATACGCAAACCGGAGGCCGTCATTTGCGCCAACATCAACAAAAATAAAGAGGTCGCATCCAGCTGTAAATGCCCCCATTCATTATCGCCCACCACAATCCCGCCAGATTTGGTGTCATATTTGGCATGCAAGGCATCCAACGGATTCTGGGATTGCTTAAATTTTTCAACTTTCGGTGCCTGCCGCATCATTGCCGTTAACAAGCCGCGCATCAACTTGACTACGCTTTGCTCCAAAACGTAAGTGCGTCCCTGTTGTTCATCCACGCGCCGATAAGCCAGCGCCAAACCCCATGCCGCAAGAATACTGTAAACATTATCCCTTACCCAAGCATCGGTGTAATTGCCATGTACAGTAACGGCGGTACTGGCAGGCAGCAAACCACTCACCCAATCCTGTCTGTTAAGGATAATGCCCTGCACCTGCTGGTAGTAAGCATCAAGTTTGTCGTGTGAATCATTTAGTTTCATGGGCTGCAAGGCGTCTATTTTTAGTGATCTATTAGTATTATAGGAAAACTATCAAGCAGATATTATGCCATTAATGATATTAACAACAGTTGCCGCTTGATACTGACTTATTTGTCTTTTATTCGGCAAATAATGCCTTATTTTTAGCGGCTATCTGCTTGGCTTACGATGAGTCTATCCGGTAGTTTGCCCGCATAAAAAGCCAACAAAGGCTAAAAAAGGGACTTATGCCGGTATTAGTTGCACCAAGTTGGTTTTAACTGAAACCCTTGCACTGAAAGAGTGCTAAACAAGGAGGGCTTAAAAAGTGGCAGCACCGGTTCTTTAACGGCTACTCGTCTGGCAATTTCAGATTTAAAGTGCTTTTAACAGGCACTTCATTTACACTGCCATACTTGGCGGTAATGTTTACGGAATTTATGATCGGGTTATTTTATTCGAGAGCAAGGCGAAAAGACAGGCGCATAGCCTGGCTATGTAACTGTTTTTGCAACGCCGCTATCGGATAAAATGGCCGATCACAAAGCCGAAAATATGACCGCACCGAGTATGGTCTATTAAAATCAGTCGACAATCAATAATGTAAGCGCTACCGCTGCTGATTAATCCTTTGTACCCCCTCCCCTCATCTTAACCAAACGGATATTTCCAATGAAACAGCTTACGCCGGAAGGCCAGCAAATAATCAACAACATTGCACAACGCTATAATTTTAGTCCCGATGCCGTCTTCAGCATGTTGCTGTCGGTCATCAACGGCAACGGTTCCATGGCCCAGTTTAATCATCGTGAGTTTGGCGGTTCCGGCCAATGGATGAGGGGCGGCATGATTATGTTGGGCGATATGTTCAATAATGGCTTAAAAAACTCAGTCAGTGGACTGTGTCAAGAGCTCGCGAATCTAATTGCCAATCAACCGGATCTCATTCAAACAGGCAGCTTTCAGTCACAGAGCCAAGGCAATCAACAACAAAACAACTTTGGTGGCGGACAGCAACAAAACAGCTCTGGCCCCACCGGTCCGGTTAGCTTGTTTGTACCGCCACCGGCCGGTAGTTCAGGTAACTGGTGGCCCGTCGGCCTGCAATTTCCAACCAGCACCGGTTCTCAAAATAACGTGCGTTATGCTTATTTCGCCAATATTCACAGACTGGCTATCGACGTCAATGGACAAGTAACGCTATACGACACCCTGGATCATCAGATTGGCGGTTTTTCCCAGCAGCAATCAGTAGGGGGTTCGATTACCTTTACGAGTCAATACGGACTTGTCGATGTTAGCACGCTACCCATTATTTCTATCGACAACGTACCCTATCAAGCACCGGTTCAATTCCAACCAGAACCTGCCTACGTCCAACCTGCACCGGTCTTCGTTCAACCCAGCCCTGTCAATACCCAGGAACTCATTCAGGACTCGGATATTTTTGGCGCACTTGAAAAATTGGCCAATCTAAAAGATAAAGGCATTTTGACGGATTCCGAGTACAGTGCCAAAAAAGCGGAATTATTGGCCCGCTTGTAAGGTAACTCGCGATAAATAAGCCCCCACTTAATGGCAGTGACGTACCCGACACTTTGACGATTTGGAGTGCAAACCTAGGTTTGTACTCCGACCTTTAAGCAACTCGCAATAAATAACCCCAGCCCCACTGCCCACAGTTGCGGATGAACTGTCCCTTCTCCAATGTCGTTAAATTAAGCATTCAACTGGAGTAAAACCGCTTTAGCTGTTTTTACAGGCAATAGCTGAAGCGATTGCACTCCGGTTTTTTAATGTGGCAACTTTTGCAGGGAGTATTGTTTGCGGGTTAGCCACAATCAAAATATCAACCTTGAGTCTCAAGTTCTTTATCACCCAATCGAGGCCAGGCCGTTAAAACGGCTTTAACAACGGTTGCCAAAGGAATGGCAAAAAATACGCCCCAAAAACCCCACAAGCCGCCAAAAAATAAAATAGCGACGATAATTGCGACCGCATGTAAATTGACGGCTTCTGAAAATAATACCGGCACCAGGACAACCCCATCCAAAGCTTGGATAATGGAATACGCGACAACCATATACATAAAATCATCACCACTTAAGCCCCACTGAAAATAAGCGACACCCAGGACCGGAAAAGTAACCAATGTTGCGCCTATATAAGGAATAATTACCTGCACGCCCATCAATACCGCCAACAACATGGCATAATTTAAGTCCATTGTGGCAAAGGTTGCGTAACTGACAAACCAGAGAATAAATATTTCAGCAAATTTACCGCGTACATAATTACCCAACTGTATATCGACTTCTTCCCAGACCCGCACGGTTAAGTTTCTGTTTTGGGGCATAAACTGCAAAAACCAGGAAATTAACGACGCTTTATCTTTTAAAAAGAAAAACACCATCATTGGTACCAAAAACAGATAAATCAAGGCACTGACGATACCCACCACGGAGGCCGCAGAAAGCGACAATACGTTTTGACCATAGGTTAGCAATTCTTGCTGAACAGCAAACATCATCTGTTGAATTTTGCTCTCTGAAATCATTTTTGGGTACATTTCCGGCAAGCGCAGAATACCGGTTTGAGCACGGCTAATAATCTCGGGAATATTTTGAATCAGCTCGACCGCTTGCTGCGAAACCAGCGGCATCAAATAAAACAGTAAAAATCCCAAACAAGCCATAAAGCCGGAAAACACCAGATAAACCGCTGGCAAACGCGGCATTCCCAACTTTTCAGACTTACCCACCAACCCTTCCAGTAAATAAGCCAGCACAATTGAAGCAAAAACAGGCATCAATATACCGGACAAAGAATAAATCAGCACAAAACTGACAATTAAAATAATGGCCAGCGAAACAGCTTGGGAATTAGGCAAAAAACGTTTAAAGGACTCAGAAAAAAAACGTAAATTTGAAGAGTGGGTTTGAGTTGTCATCAATAACAGAATAGTTGTTTTTATTGGTAGCATTCTACAGGCAATACTGTTTTTACAGGCAAGATGTTTTTCATAAGCCCTATTCATCGCGTAAAATAAAACATAACATGAAAAAATCAGGGACAAGCCATGCAAATTGATGTGTTTAACGGTGATGCCGATGGTATTTGTGCGCTTGTGCAGTTACGTTTGGCAAAGCCTGTGCAAGCCAAACTGGTTACCGGTGTAAAAAGAGACATCCATTTATTGGAACATTTACACGTCCAAAAAAATGATATTGTCACGGTACTGGATATTTCCTTAAAAAAAAATCGTACGGCTCTGGATAAAATTCTCATACAAGGTGCCTCGGTATTTTATGTGGATCATCATGAATCCGGCGATATTCCGCAACATCCCAAGCTACAAGCGCTTATCAATACCGCTGCCAATACCTGCACCAGTCTTTTGGTTGATCACTATCTTGGTGGAAAATATCGTGCCTGGGCGGTCACTGCGGCGTTTGGCGACAATCTGCTTGACTGCGCAGAACAAGCGGCCAAAACCCTGTCTTTATCTGTAAATCAACTTAAACAACTCAAAGACTTGGGGGTGTGCATCAATTATAACGGTTACGGTAACAGCATCACCGACCTGCATTTTGCACCGGATGCACTTTACCGTGAATTGGCGCGTTACTTGTCACCTTTTGATTTTATCGCCGATAATTATAGTGTCTACGAACAATTAGCAAGCGGATATGCTGAAGATATGATCAAGGCAGAGACGATCAAACCTGACTATCAAACAGATACCGTGGGTGTTTATCTATTGCCGGATGCAGTTTGGGCCAAGCGCATTAGCGGCGTATTGGGTAACCAACTGGCCAATCAAAATCCGGAACGCGCTCATGCCGTGCTAAGTCACAATGCCCAAGGCGGCTATCAAGTCAGCGTTCGCGCACCCTTAACCACTAAAACAGGCGCTGATGAATTGTGCTCGTCATTTGCAACCGGAGGCGGACGCAAAAGCGCGGCCGGTATCAATCATTTGCCTCTTGATGAATTACCTGCATTTATTGCTGCCTTTGCAAAAAAATATGCCCGGTAAGGAGCAAAAGTTGCCACAGATTAACTGATTACAAATAGATTGAATCTATCACAACACCGACCTTGCCCAAGCTAGCGATAATCATCCGACATTTAAAACTGTAAATACTTGCTTAAAGCGTCCCGATTAAGTAGCACAATCTGCTGAACCATCGCATCCCGCATTAAATCATCCGTGCCAATACGCATCATTTTCAAAAAATAAAACAACAAAGCACCTCTTACCTCACGTTCCAAAATGCCATTGACCATTCCGTAATCAAACTCGATCACCGCTTTTTGAGTGTCGCTCAAACCCGGATGTGCGCCTATTTTAACCGACACAAAAGTATCCCAGCCTGCATCTTCAAAAGCATCCATCTCGGCAGGCCCCAACGTTTCCGCTGAATGAATGCGTGCCAGCACAAAATCCCGAAACTCATGATGGGTATAACTAAAAGCCCGCGTATGCCAGCGCAAACCATCAAACACCAACGCATGAGGACACAACTGATGCTCAACCGGTTCAGCACGCGACATGGACTGATAACGCACCTTAACCACCTTGTCCGACAAGATCGCCTGATTGATCGTTTGTAAAATCATGAGATCAAGCAGTTATTTGCCATTGGCTATGTAGCCGAACAATTGCATAAACGTCTTATGCCAAACCAAGAAAAGCAATCAACTGCAACTTTTATAGCGGGTTGTCTACATGACTTAGGAAAAATTGATCCTTGCTTTCAAAGTTGGGTAAGAAATCCTAAGAAAAAAGACTTGGTCGCGTATTTGTTTTAACTGGGGCATTCGGCCCCAAACCCCGGGCGGCATTTTCGCCTCACTTCCGGCTTTGCCTACCGCTCAAACAGCGGCCTTTTTTTAGGGTATTTATTTTTATACCCCGCTTACAACGGTCATTAAAAAAGTCAGGTAAAAAAATAGTTAGCTTATTAACTAATATATGGGCTAAGATTGCACATGAACCACATTAAACCGGAGTAAAATTATGGCAACCGAAGCATTCACTATCAGAGCCGAAACAGAGATCGTCCATAAACTGGATAGCCTGGCCGGATCACTGGACAGATCACGTAATTATCTGGTTAATCAGGCCATAAAAGCCTATCTGCAAGCCAACGCTCCGGCATGTGACAAGATCAACCAGGGCATAGCCGCAGCAGATCGCGGCGAAGTCATTGCCCATGATGACGTTATGCGTGAAATGGACGATTTGATCGCAAGCAAAGCCCAAGGTCATGCATGAAAATAGTCTGGACTCAGCCAGCCCGTCAAGATTTACGCGATATTTTTACTTACATTGCCGAAGACAATCCCAAAGCAGCGCGAACGCTACTCAACGAAATAAAAGAGCGTGCCGTTTTACTCCAGGATAATCCCTTAATAGGTCGCCTGGGGCGCATTGAAGAAACCCGCGAATTGGTGCTGACCGGTACACACTTTATCTTGCCCTATCGCGTAAAAGACCAACAAATACAAATATTGGCGGTATTGCATGGCGTAAAGCAATGGCCGGAAAGTTTTACAGCTATTGCCATTAATGACCGAAGCTGATGAACTGATGGCCATTTTAACCACCTGCGTTAAGAAAGTTAAGGCGAGGCAAAAGGCTGAAGGCGGAAAGATGAAGGCTGAAGGCGGAATGCTGAAGGATGAAAAGAGTGCGCAATGACTTCATCCCTCATCCTTCCTCCTTCAGCCTTAAATAACGCATCCCTCACCCTTCATCCTTCATCCTTACATAACGCATCCTTCATCTTTCCGCCTTCATCCTTGGTTTGTAAAGTTTTACCGAAAAGCAAAATATACGAACACTCTAAACCTACGAGTGCCGTTAAAGAACTATTCGTTAAGCAAGTCGATAAGATTATATGGCAATACAAATTAGCGCCTGAAACCATTAATATACCCGCCAAACCCAGTGTGCCGGAAATTCAGGTCTTTACCATTGCCCTAAAAACACCGGAACTCAGCGAAGACGTTTTACGCTGTATTGATCAAGCCATTC
>SESA01001753.1_pt1 | contig 10799 bp, 6 predicted proteins | sample 3171451 | NCBI WGS metagenome assembly SESA01 (sample SAMN06051862, study PRJNA518727) | freshwater metagenome | biome: subpolar coniferous forest; feature: holomictic lake; material: water; isolation source: holomictic Lake 227, 8 m depth | place: Canada: near Kenora, Ontario | collected 2013-06-25...
TTATTCGTGAATGTGCATTTTCTCTTATTCGTTTAAATCTCATCTCTGTTAACAAATTCAAACGGAAAGGGAGTTTTTCATTCTCAATATCAAACTTTTCAATAAACATTTTAGTTAGGTTTAAGGTTTGAATAAGGTCTTTTTTTTCAAAACTTAAAACAAAATCATAAATGCCTTTTGAAATAGAAATACTCTTTGATATATTTTTCACATTCATTCCAAACTCCTATTAATACACACAACTTTTTACATCTATTTATGCACTAAGAAATACCATTACCTTTCATTTGTCAAAACAAATCAAGGCGCAGAACAACTCCACGCCTTGATCTTATAATCTTAAACTCCTAATTTCGACCTGCGAATAAACTCAGCATCCGTAAAGTTTTGACCAGGAACATATCCTGCCAAAGGCTGAATGCGTTCGTTAATCATATCGAGGAACCAGCTTACTTGTGGGAAGAATGAATCTTCCAATTCGAATGCTGGCGTAATCCAGTTGCGTGAACCAAGTACACAAACCGGAGCATCCAGATAGTTGAAGCAAAGGGTGCTGATGTTCGTTGCAAAGTCGTTGAGGAACGAACCACGTGCGCAAGCGTCGCCGGCCACAATGATTTTACCTGTTTTCTTCACTGACTCAACCACTTGTTCGTAGTTGAATGGCACCAACGAGCGAGCGTCAATAACTTCTGCACTCAAGCCGTATTTTTCTTCCAATTCTTTAGCAGCAGCCAAAGCTGGATATAAAGTGTGACCAACGGTCAGGAACGTAATGTCTTTACCTTCTTTTTTCACGTCCGGCTCACCAAATGGAATTTCGTAGTAACCTTCCGGCACACCATCTTTGTGGAATTGCTCACCAATTTCGTAGATGCGTTGGCTTTCGAAATAAACTACAGGGTCAGTTCCTTGCAAAGCCGAGTTCATCAAACCTTTTGCATCGTAGGGAGTTACAGGGAAACAAACTTTCAAACCGGGGATTTGAGTTACTAACGAAGTCCAGTCTTGCGAGTGTTGTGCTCCGTATTTTGAACCTACCGATACACGCAATGTGATAGGCATTTTCAAAACGTTACCGCTCATCGATTGCCATTTAGGCATTTGGTTGAACACCTCATCGCCGCAACGACCCAAGAAATCGCAATACATAATTTCGGGAACCACACGACCACCACACATGGCGTAACCAATGGCAGTACCCACGATAGAGGCTTCAGCAATAGGTGAGTTGAATAAACGGTGATAAGGAAGTGCTTCGGTCATACCGCCATAAACGGCAAATGCTCCACCCCAATCGCGGTTTTCTTCACCGTAAGCTACCAATGAGGCATCTTTGTAAAAACGATCCATCATGGCTTCGAAAATACCGTCTCGCAACTGATATTGTTTCATTTTGCTGAAAGGTTTTCCTTCGGCATCAAACGCAAAACGTTCTTTGGCAGCAATTTTCTTTACACGTGAATTATCAGCTATTGGCATCAAAACATCAGGTTTTGCAGTTGACATAGAATCAACCGAACCGTTCGAGAACATCATGTCGCCAATGATTTGGGCGTTGTTCATACGTGGAGAAACTTCATCGTCGATCGATTTCAGGAACATATCATATACCAATGCTTTCACATCAGTCCACGTTGCGTCCAAATCCGCTTGCGTAGCTTCGCCGGCTTCAATCAATTGTTTTCCGAAAGAAGCAATACAGTCTTGTGCTTCCCATGCTTCCACTTCTTCTTTGGTACGATACGAAGACGCATCCGAAGGTGAGTGACCGCTGTAACGATATGTCAATACGTCCAATAAAACTGGACCCTTTTTCTCTTCAAGAATAACGCGTTTGCGTTTGTAAGCGTCGATAACTGCCAATGGATTGTAGCCGTCAACACGTTCAGCATGCATTTGTTCCGGATTTACACCTGCACCAATACGAGCTGCAATATCATAACCCATGGTTTCACCGGCAGTTTGTCCGCCCATACCATATTGGTTGTTCATGATGTTTATAATCACAGGCAATCCACCTTGCATATCACCTTCCCACAACTGACGGAACTGATCCATCGAAGCGAAAGTAATACCTTCCCAAACCGGACCACAAGCCATAGAAGCGTCACCAATGTTGGCAACAACCAACCCTTTTTGGCGGTTGATTTTTTTGTATAATGCAGCACCTACGGCAATATCACCCGAACCACCAACAAGAGCGTTGTTAGGATAAACACCGAATGGCGTAAAGAAAGCGTGCATAGAACCACCCAAACCACGGTTGAAACCAGTTACACGGGCAAAAATCTCAGCCAATGTTCCGTACACTAAAAAGCGGCGAGCCAATTCCTTTGTAGTACCTGTAAAATCTTTTTTCACAACATCAAGTACAGCTCCGTCGAAGAATGATTCCATTACTTCTAACAAATATTTGTCATCCGATTTGTGAATAGCCGACATACCTTTAGCAAGGATTTCGCCGTGTGAACGGTGACTACCAAAAATATAATCGTCAACGGTCAATGTCCACGCCATACCAACTGCTGCAGATTCTTGTCCGATAGACAAGTGAGCAGGGCCGGGGTGGTTGTATGGAGTACCGTTGTATGCACCAGCAATTTTAATCTGGTTAATCATAGTTTCGAACTCACGAATCAACACCATGTCGTGATAAATGGTTTTGAACTCTTCGTTGGTAAAATTACCTTTTTCGTCTTTGACGGTTTTTTGATACTGATTTACTGGAATTGGTTGAAATTCCACGAATCCCGGTTTGCGGGCTTCTGCCGGGTCAATAAATTGTACTTTTGGCATTGTATTATTGGTTTATTTGTTTTATATTTATTATCGTTTGTGTAGGGACAGGTCGCGACCTGTCCGTTGATGTGATATTTCAGGACAGGTCACGACCTGTCCCTACGATTAAAATGCAAAAATTGTTTCTTTAAATATCTCGCTAACGGTTGGGTGTGGGAAAACCACTTCTTCCATTTCCGCCAGTGTCATTTCCTGCTCGATAGCCATACAAGCTCCGTAAATCATTTCGCTGCAAGGATTACCAAGCATATGAACGCCGATTACTTCGCCGTGTTTAGCACCTACCAATACTTTGCAAAGTCCCGAGCCACCTTCGTTTTCGGCTACGAAACGTCCGGCGTAAGCCATTGGCAACTTAGCCACTTTGTAATCGATACCTTTTGCTTTAGCTGATTCTTCTGTTTCACCAACTCCGGCAACTTCGGGATTTGTATAAACCACGCCCGGAATAGCATCGTAACGCATCTTGTCAGCACGTCCGGTGAGGTTGTTCACCACCACTTCGCCTTCGCGACTGGCTGTGTGAGCCAACAAAGAGAATCCGGTTACATCACCTGCTGCAAAAACATTAGGCACATTAGTCCGCATTTTTTCGTCCACTTTGATACCGCCCCGGAATAACTCCACGTTCAGATTTTCCAATCCGAAACCTTTTGTTACCGCCCGACGGCCAACGCTGACAAGGATTTTTTCGCCTTCTATAGTTTCAGTTTTTCCGTCTTTCTCAAAAATAACTTTGTTACCATCGATTTTCACCACTTTGGCATTCAGGTTGTATTCAATTCCTTTTTTGCTGTAAATATCGCGCAACATAGCCGAAATTTCGAAGTCTAAGCCACCCAAAATTTCAGGAAGCATTTCCACGATAGTTACTTTTGTTCCAAGGCTGTTGAAAAAGCTTGCAAACTCCATCCCGATTACGCCACCACCGATAACTACCAATGATTTTGGTTGTTCTTTCAAGTCCAGAATTTCGCGGTTAGTCAGGATAATATCTCCTGCTTCGGCCAATCCCGGAATAGGTGGAACGAATGCTTCGGAACCGGTACAGATAAGTAGGTTAGTACCTAAGTAGCTTTCGCCACCGGCAGTAACCTCCACACCTTTCGGGCTGCGACCAACAATCGTAGCTTCGCCTTTTGCAACGGTTACATGGTGCATTTTCATTTTGCCTTCAACACCGGCAACCAGTTTGCGAACCACTTTATTTTTGCGGGCAACAATTTTTCCGTAATCAAAACGGATATTGTCACCAAATACGCCATATTTATCTCCGTGCAAAGCGTTTTCGTACGTTTTAGCACTGTAAAGCATGGTTTTTGTTGGGATGCAACCTTCGTTGAGACATACGCCACCCATGCTTTTTTTTTCGAACAACAACACTTTCAGTCCTTTATGCCCTGCACGTTCTGCAGCTACATATCCGGCCGGACCACCACCGATAATGATTAAATCAAACATAATTTCTAATGTGCTAATGTGCCAATGTGTCAATATGCCAATGTTGGTAAATCAATCACATTTCGCAATAATATTATGGATAAATTTTAAAACTATAAATACGCCTGCAATTTACGCAAAATTCAAATTATTTCATTGGCAAATTGGCATATTAAATTATTGGCATATTAGAATATATCCAATTCCAATGTTTCAATTTCAATGGCAATCTGTTTCAGGAAGCGAGTTGCTTCGCCGCCATCCAACGAACGGTGATCGTAGGTCAAACTCAAGCCGATATAAGGTACGAAACCATATACGCCATCACCCAAATCTTTTGGACGTGGAACAATGGTATTTACACCCAAAATAGCCGATTGTGGTAAGTTGATTACCGGGGTAAACATTTCCACACCGTAAGCACCAAGGTTTGAAACAGTAAATGTTGCTGCTTCGGCGGCTAATAATTCAGGAGAAATAGCACCTTTTTTACAAGCATTGGCCACTTCTTTCAACTGATTTGAAAGTCCGATAATCGATAAATCGTCGGCATTGCGCACAGCAGGAACCATCAAACCACGTTCGGTATCAACAGCTAGTCCAAGGTGAACTTTGTTGAACAAACGCATCGATTCGCCCAGGAAGTGTGAATTTACGTTCGGGAATTTCTTCAATGCTTTTACAACTGCAAAGCATACAAAATCGTTTATAGTCAAATTGGCAGACAAAGTTCCGGCTTCGAAAGCTTTTTTGGCTTTCTTGCGTAAATTTTGGATGTTGCGTGCATCTGCTCCCAGGTGGTGTGTAAGTTGTGCTGAATTTTGCAACGAAGTATGCATCGCTTTTGCAATCAACTTGCGCATGTTAGACAACTTCTTATCTTCATAATCCACACCATAAACAGCATTTACAAGCGCAGCTAAATCAGTTGATTTCGCAGTTCCGGCAAGGCCAGAACCTGCACCTTGTGGTTGAACACCTTCTTCGGCAGCAATTTTCTTAGCCAATGGAGTCAGTTTCGGACGGTTTTCCAACGCAGCTAACACGTCTTTTTCAATCACACGGCCGCTTGGTCCTGAACCATTCAATTCACTTGCATTCAAAGCTTCTTTTGCGGCTAAGTTTTTAGCGCGTGGACTGATAAAGGATGATTGGTTGATTTGTTGATTTGTTGATTGGGTTGGTGCAACAACTTCAATCTTTGCAGATTCTTCAGCTTTAGCAGGTTCAGGGCTTACTGCTTGCTGCTCACTGCTTACTGTTGGAGTGCTTCCGCTTTGCAATAATCCTACATAATCGTCACCGGGTTGACCGATAACCATCATGTCCAACAACACTGCAACTTCGTCGCCATCATTATAAAAACTTTCAAGTACCACTCCATCAGCAGGTGATTCTTCTTCGAACGAAGCTTTATCGGTTTCGTATGCGAACAAAACTTCACCTTTTTTTACTGTATCACCTTTTTTCTTTTTGATTTCGGTGATGATACAACTTTCAACCGATTGCCCCTGTTTAGGCAGAATAACTACTACAGCCATATTTTCTATTTAAAGCCCCCTAAATCCCCCGAAGGGGGACTTAGGATTAGCTATGTTTTAAATTTATATCTATAAAATAAGTCTTTTTTTTATGACAGAACAAGTCTTTAAGTCCCCCTTCGGGGGATTTAGGGGGCTTTTATAATTTAGTTACTTTCACAAATTTTTTATAAGCCTCTGCCCATATTTCAGCATCTTGTGGTAAGAATTCGTCCAATTGAACCGATTCACCGATAATCTGACGCATTTCCTGCAATGAATCTACGCATCCGGCAGCTTTTGCCTGAATCATAATATTTCCGATTGCTGTTGCTTCAGAAGGTCCTGCAATAACAGGTATTCCAATTGAATTGGCAGTCCATTGATTCAACAATGGGTTTTTTGATCCACCACCAATCACGTGCAGTTTTTCAATTGGAAATGGAGCTAATTCTTTCAAAATATTAATCACATATTTGTATTTCAATGAAAGACTTTCGAAAATACAACGAACAAATTCAGCATGATTTGACGGAGCAGTTTGTCCGGTTGCAGCGCAATACTCAACAATTGCACTAGTCATGCATACCGGATTTGCAAATGAAGCATGGTCAGTATCAAGCATTGACTGAAAAGCAGGAACAGTATCCGCCATTTGCACGAGTTTTTCGTAAGCATAGGTAATACCTTCTTTTTTCCATTCTTTCAGACATTGTTCGAGCAACCACATGCCGGTAATATTTTTCAGGAAACGGGTAGTTCCTTCTACACCACCTTCGTTGGTAAAGTTCAGCGCAAAAGTTTCTTCGTTGATAATGGCATTTTTTACTTCAATACCCATAAGCGACCATGTTCCGGAGCTAAGATAAGCAAAATTTTCATTCGAAGCAGGAACCGCAGCCACAGCCGCACCTGTATCGTGTCCGGCAACAGCTACCACTTTTACTTTACCCAATTCGCTCTCTTCAGCTAAATCGTCGCGCAAAGTGCCAATTTCATGACCCGGCATAACAATTTCACCCAAAATAGTTGCTGAAACACCAGCCTTTTCGAGTAATTCAGCTTCAAACTGTTTGGTGCGTGGATTTAAAATTTGTGAAGTAGAAGCAATGGTATATTCCACGACTTTATTGCCTGTCAGCATATATGCCAATGCATCCGGCATAAATAAAATCTCTTTGGTGGCTCTTAACAACGAATTGTTAGCTTGACTCAATGCAAAAAGCTGGTACAGACTATTGAAATTCATCACCTGAATTCCAGTCAAATCATATACTTTTTCGCGGGGAACTATTTCGAAGTATTTTTCGGGAGCACCAACAGTATGCGGATCACGATATGCATACGGAGCACCAAGGATAGAACCATCTTCTGCAATCAGTGCAAAATCCACTCCCCAAGTATCAATACCAATGGAGGTTATTTCAACTCCTTCCTTTTTAGCAGCTACTAATCCCGCTTTGAGATGTTCAAATAAAGAATAAATATTCCAATGAAAATGCTCACCTATTTGAATAATTTGGTTAGGAAATCGAGTCAACTCCTTCATTTGGAGTCTGTCATGTTCAATAGTTCCTAAAATAGAACGACCACTCGTTGCACCTAGGTCAAATGCAAGGAAAGATTTGTTTTTCATGTTGTAATTTTAAGGAGCTGCAAATGTATTAATAGATTGCTCGTTTTGTCGTGTAAAATTTGACATTAAAACTTTAGAATTTGATAAACAAATTTCATTTACCGATTACAAGACATTTTATTGCTTGTAACCCGTAAATTTGTATTTATTTATACAACGGACCGTAAGTCTGACAAGCCCGATAATCAGCACCTTCCAGATTCATTCCATAAGCAGACCATGCGCTCGGACGGAAAATGTTGGATTCATCAACATTATGCATACAAACCGGAATACGTAATACAGAAGCCAATGTAATCAAATCCGCGCCAATATGACCAAAACTAAATGCACCGTGGTTGGCACCCCAATTATTCATTACGGAATATACATCTTTGAAGTTACCTTCACCGGTCAATCGCGGAGCAAACCAGGTGGTAGGCCATGTTTTGTTAGTGCGGTCATCAAGTACTTTGTGAACTTCAGCCGGAATTTCTACTGTCCAACCTTCAGCAAGTTGAAGAACCGGTCCAAGACCTTTAATCAGGTTGATACGAGCCATAGTTACAGGCATTCCACCTTTCGAAATGAATTTAGACGAGAAACCTCCACCACGGAAATAACCGCAATCTGCAGGAAACCAGGTTGTTGCATCCAGTGTTTTCTGAACTTCTTCTTCCGTAATTTCCCAGAAAGGTTTCATAGCTGGTTTGCCATCAATTGTTTGTTGACCGCTTCCGTCTAATGCAGCAGAACCAGAGTTAATCAAGTGAATCAAACCATTAGCTCCCAATCCCTGTAATTTATGACCAGTTACACGTTCAACCGCTTCGGGACTCCAATAAGTACGCACATCGGCAAAAACCTGAGCGGTATTGGTCAATAATTTACCAAACAACATAGCCACACCATTCAGCGAATCGTTTTCGGTTGCTACCACAAAAGCTTCGCGAATGCCGTTCCAGTCGAACGAAGTATTCAGAATTGCTTCAGAGAAATCACCGTTTGGCATAAAGTCGGTCCATTGACGTTGTCCCTGGAAACCGGATGCAATGGCATTGTGTCCCAAGGCTTCTTCTCCATAACCAAGTTCACGCAATTTGGGATTTCCAACCATTAAGTCGCGGATAATCATGGTCATTTTTACCACAAATTCCCATTCACTGTCAAGTTGCTCACGCGATTTCTTTTTGTCATCGTCGTTGGTATCTTCGCCTTCATTCGATTTGCAATTTTTCGCGGTCCAGTCCATCGCTTTTTTAAATTCCTCCGGATCGTAAATTCCTAATTTCTCACGACGAATTATTTCACTCATATCAACATATTCGTTTCGCATTCCAAGGTATTCCTGAAAGAAATCAGCATTTACAATCGAACCGGCAATACCCATAGATACAGAACCAATTGAAAGATATGATTTTCCTTTCAACGTAGCTGCTGCAACACCGGCTTTAGCAAAACGCAATAACTTTTCCTGAACATCAGCAGGGATTGAATTATCTCCACCATCCTGAACATCACGACCATAAATACCAAATGCAGGCAAGCCTTTCTGATTATGACCAGCTAAGGCAGCTGCCAGATAAACTGCTCCCGGGCGTTCTGTTCCGTTGAATCCCCAAACAGCTTTAATCGTATGTGGATCTACATCTATCGTTTCACTACCATAACACCAACATGGAGTAACGGTGATAGTTACTGACACGCCTTCTTTCTTGAATTTCTCAGCACAAGCTGCGGCCTCATCAACCCGACCGATTGTTGTATCAGCCATTACACATTCCACAGGAGTGCCATCGCTGTATTTTAAATTTGAACTGAGGAAATTGGCCAAATTAAGTGCCATATTCATTGTTTGATCTTCCAATGATTCGCGCACACCACCCTGGCGCGCATCAATTGTTGGACGAATACCGATTTTTGGATTGTCACCTTGTAAGCGACCGCTTTTTTCTTTTCTGATTTGTGCAGTTGAAGTGAATTCTCCTGCAATTGAACCTGCTTTCATGATTTTTTATTAAAGTTTATATTTATTTTATTTCTATGCTGAACTGTGCTGTTATGTGATTGAGAAAAATATCTCATTTCTAAATTGAGTTTCGAAGAATCAATTCTGTAGGAAGATATTCCTGAATTGGGCGTTTGGTAGTTACAAAATTCGCTGCCATTTCTCCCATTAATCCAAAATCAACGCTAATTGCTGAAATTCCGTTTTCAATGACTTCAAGAATCGGATTATCATTATAGGCAATCAATCCAATATCACTTCCAATTGAGAGTCTGGCTATATCTGCATCTTTAATAATTTTTACCATATCTTCGGGAAGTATACACAGATAAACAGTTCCAGCTTCAACTCCATGCCAATCAGCATCCTTTCGAAAGACTTCAAATGCAAAATTATTTTCTTTGCAGAACCTTACAAAAAAATCAATGGAACTGATTGGATGGCAAAGTTCTTCAGGAAAAACAAACGAGAATTTTCTGTATTTTTTTAATAAATTACGACATGAACTTAGGCATTCATAAAACGATTTTTCAAAATCCTGACAAATATATGAGTACGAAGATTTTTCAAAATTCCCAAAATCCAAAAGTAACAATTTATTATTCGGTATCGACTTTAATGCATCTGAAAAATGGTCGTTTGAAAAATTCATAACCACGTACATGCTATATTTCCCAATAGTTTCACGTACAATAGTTTCAAACAAATGTTCATTATATTGATGGAAAATCAAGTCAACTTTGTAATTATCAGGTAAATTAGCTGCAAATCGGTGGTAAAGATTTTGCTTGAATGATGAGTACGTATCCAGCAACAACAAAATGTGATTTACTTCTCCCGTAATATAATACCCTTTTTGAGGAGTTGAGTCAATTAAACCTCTTTTTTTTAATTCATTATAAGCTTTAAAAACTGTATCACGAGATATTTTGTGGTTCGAACTTGCTTCATTGATTGAAGGCAAATTATCACCCACCTTCAATTTTCCCTGCATGATAGAAAGACTTATTCCATCTGCAAGGATTTTAATTTTTGATGACGAATTTGAAAACTTAATTTGCGGCATTACCCAATTATATTCTTTAGAATTTATCTGACTCTATGACCTCTAATAGCATAATATGCTATAAATGCAAAGAACGGTATGGGTGCTAAAAATCCAATTGACATCCCATAATTATCAGCAATTAAACCCATCAATGGAGGAAATAAAGCTCCACCTACAACGGCCATTACCAAAAAAGACGATGCTTTTTTAGTTTGTGGACCCAAATCTTTTATTGCCAACGCAAATAGTGTTGGGAACATGATTGACATTACAAAGAACACAGAATAGAGCGAAATTAAAGAAACCCATCCTAATTTCATGCTCACTACCGGAAGTAGAATAGCTGCTAAAACGGCGCAAATAGCC
>SESA01001761.1_pt1 | contig 10767 bp, 7 predicted proteins | sample 3171451 | NCBI WGS metagenome assembly SESA01 (sample SAMN06051862, study PRJNA518727) | freshwater metagenome | biome: subpolar coniferous forest; feature: holomictic lake; material: water; isolation source: holomictic Lake 227, 8 m depth | place: Canada: near Kenora, Ontario | collected 2013-06-25...
TATTCCTTCTCGCCGGGCCAGACGGGGCGGTGGTGGGGGTTTTCGGCTTTGAAGTCGCCGAGGCTCGACCAGTAGAGGCGCTGGGAGAGGTCCACTTCGGCCACGGCGACGGTGCCCCACTCTTTGGCCTGGGCCAACACCCGGCCTTCGCGATCGTAGATGGCCGAGATCATCCAATGCGAGGGGACGTCGGTGTAGGTGCTGCTGACGAGGAAGACGTGGTTCTCGCAGGCGCGCGCGGCGGCGAGCATGGGGTTGCAGCCAGCTACCGGGAAAGCGATGACCTCAGCGCCGTGGATGCTGAGTTGCCGGGCGACTTCGGGGAAGAAGCCGTCGTAGCAGACCATCATGCCGACTTTGCCGAAACGCGTCTCGAACACGGGATAGTCGTGCCCCGGCATGATGCCCGCCTCGATCTCGGTGCGCGGCAGCGCGACCTTGCGGTACTTGCCGATCAGCTTGCCGTCCGGGCCGATCAGCACGGCGGTGTTGTAGATGAGGTGTTTGTCGCGCTCGACGAGGCCGGCTACCAGATAGAGGCCATGCTGCTGCGCCAGCTCGCCGAAGTAATCGGTGGCCGGACCGGGGATCGGCTGCGCGGCGTCGAGATAGGAAACGCCGTTGCCGGTGGCAGTGATGGTCTCGGGCAGGACCACCAGGTCTGCCTTCTGCCGGGCGGCTTCTTCGACGAACGGCGCGAACTGCCGGCAACTGTCCATCGCCGTCTTCGCGCGTTTCGGGATGTAATGCACCGTCGCCAGGCGCACTTTGCGCGGGGCGGGCGGGTCCGACTCGGCGAAGACAACATCGCTCCACTCGACCTTCGCGCGTGGAGCCCAGCGCAGGTAGAGTTCAACGATGGCGTGGGTGGCCTTGGCCGGCGCACGGTAGATGCCGCCTACCTCAGTCCAGCCCGACGTGCCGGTGGGGCCGTCGTTGGGGTATTCGGGTTCAGAGGTGGGCAGGACGCCGGGGGCGTAGCTCTGCGCGCCTGGCTCGTCGCGGCGAGGCGCCTGGTCATGGTCATCGCGCCAGAGGATGCGCGCGAGTACCGAGCGCCGGGGTGAGGAGACGTGGTCCACGCGCCGCAGTGCGTGGAACTGGTAGCATTGGCCGCCCTGCACCGGGAAGGTCTTGGCCCAATGTCCGTCTAAGCCTTCCAGCTTGCCGGTGCGAATGATGAAGGCGCCTTTGCTCGACGGACCGGCTTTGGGATTGTAAGTGAACTCGGGGCGAAGCTCGTCGCGAGGAGAGAAAGTTTGCCAGCCGTTGGGAGCGGGCGGGAGCGAAGATGCGGCCTGGCCGGCAAGGACGCCAAAGGTCAGCGCCAGCAGGACGTAAGGCAGGAGAAACCCGAAGGCCGAAGACCGAAGGCCGAAAGAAGGGCGAAGACCGAAACCCGAATGCAACACAGGCCGCCGCTCGGCCCGGTTCAGCGGCTTCTTCGGCCTTCGGAATTCGGCCTTCTTTCGGCCTTCGGTCTTCGGTCTTCGGGTTTGGCGGCCTGATTCCACCAAGAGATTCGCGGAGCCGTCGCTTCTCATCGCTCCCTCCCTTCCTGCCGCGCAGGCGGCGGCAGCGGTGGCAGCAAGTAACGCCAAAGCGTCGGGCCGGAACCGAAATAGACTGCGTCGTCTGTTAGCGCGAAACCGCAGTTGATGGGGACCGGCGCCGAGGCAGTCCGAACCACCTCGCCTTTCAATGGATCGAACGCATACACCGCGCGGCTGGTCAGGCCGATTAGCAACCCGCTGCGATGCTGGCCCAGGGAGATTTGGGCCTGCGCCCCCGGGAGAGTGTTGGTGCGCACCACCTGCATCGTCTGCGGATCAAATTCAAACAGGCGGTCGCCTACCGTGGTAAAGACCTTGCCCGCCGCCGCCTCCGTGGCGGGGTAGCTTCCGGCGCCGGGCACGAGCGCAGCCTCGAACACCTTGCGCTTCAGCTTGGGATCGAAGGCAAAGAACTTCGCTTCCTTCTCGGTCGGTTGTGTGCCGCCGCCGCCCCAGTTGCCGCTGCCGCCGAAGAAGAGGCCGCTCTTGGGTTCGTAAGCCAGCGAGACGATGCTCTGGTTAGTGACGAGGTTGCGGTAATTCTTGACGGTCTTGTTCAGCTTGGGGTCCCACACGCCGAGCGCGCCGCCGAGCTGGCCGTAGGGCGGTTCGCTGCCGATGTAGATCAGCCCGCCCGGGCCGCGGATCATGGCGCGCGGGCGGAGGTGTCCGTCGCCTACGCTGCCGAAGCTGATCGGGTTGCAGTCTGCGCCGGTGCCGAACTTCCAGAACGGCTTGGCGGGGTCGTAGAGGTTCATGATCGCGCCGCCGTAGTAGCAGAGGTAAAGCTTGCCGGCCTCTTCGAGCATCGAATAGACCTCCCCGCCGGGCATGCCGCCCAGGTGCTCGCTCTTGCTGGAGCGCGGGTCATAGCGGAAGATCTCCATCGGCATGGCGGTGCTGCCGTAGATCGCGCCGCCGGGGCCCATACCGACTACGAAGATCATGTCTCCTGCGCCGGCATACTTAAAAGTGCGCTCGACAACCTGCCCGGTGACGGGATCGCGCAGCGAAAAGGTGCCGCGCCCGAAAGTAGTCACTACGCGACCGTCTCGCAATTTGAGCGGCGGAACATCCGGAGCGGTGGCAACGCTCGTCACGGTCTCGTCCTCGATGCGGAGCAGGTTGGTGCCATAGGTGGCATAGACGAGGCCGTCGCTTCGGCGCGACACGCCGACGGTGTTCCAGGCCGGGTTGCCGCGCAACCCTTCGGGCAGGATGCTTCGGTGCGATCGCGTGGCGGGATCAAACACCACCAGGTCGCCTTTGGCGGTACCGATGCCGACATAGACCTTGCCGTTCGGCCCCGCGGCGACGCTGCGTGAATACATTTCGGTCGGGTGCATGCGGCCCAGGTCGTCCATCTTGCCGGTGGACGGGTCAAAGCTCACCAGCTTTGCCTGCGGATAGGTGCAGGCATAGAGCTTGCCGTCCTTAGCGAGGTCATACTGCCAGAGATACTCCTCACTGGCCGAGGGTTTGCCGACGACTGCGATGCCCTTCTCCGGCTGGCGAGGGTCGAACCGCAAGATCAGGCCGCCATCCCACGTGCCGAGATAAATCTTCTCATCCGGGCCGGCAATCAGCGCCCACGCGCCGGGTCCTTGAGGGGCGTTGAACTGATGCGCTTCGCCGGTGTCGGGGTCCACTTGCACCAGGAACAGGGGTGCGCCAGCCTGGTTGAAGTTAAAGTACAGCGCCTCGCCGCCGCGGCCGTTTGGCCCGACCACGCACCCCATCAGCCCGCCCACACGCACCGGGATGCCGAGAGATTCGAACCGATTGCTCTCAGGCTGCGCGGCCGTCGCCCCCGCGACGCAGGCCAGCCAGAGGCACCAATGGAAATGCTTTGGGCTCATCAATGGCTTCTTTATAGGCCGCGGGCTTGCGACGGTGCAAGCGGGAACGGACCTGTTCAGTGACCGCTCAGTCGCCGCATTGACACTCGTCACTTCTGGCGCGACGTTCCGCCTGTCGTGGTGTATTATCCGAAGCGATATGGTTTAAGCGGTGGTTCAGCCTGGCATGCGACTTGACGAAGCTGGGCTGTGAACCCCATGCGCCCTTGCCTTCGGGCCGGCAACGGTGCGCGGATAAACTGGCCCGCACAGGAAATATAGATGAAGATGAAGCAATGGAAATTGACGGCGGCGCTGCTCGCCGTGACTGCGGGTCTGACGTTCACCCTGGCCGCAGGGCCAACCCTCAAGGTGGGGGACCCCGCGCCGAGGCTACAGACGGGCAAATGGGTGCAGGGCGACCCGGTGAAGAACTTCGAGAAGGGCAAGGCCTACATCGTCGAGTTTTGGGCCACGTGGTGTCCGCCGTGCCGCGCCACCATTCCCCACCTCAACGAGGTGTATAAGAAGTTCAAGGATAAGGGCCTGATCGTCATCGGCCAGAACGTCTCGGAGCGGGATGACAGTTTGGTGGCACCGTTCGTGAAGAAGATGGGCGACAAGATGACGTATCGCGTCGCACTGGACGATAAGACCAGCGACGGGAATGGCAAAATGTCCCAGACGTGGATGGAGGCCGCCGGTCAGGACGGCATCCCCACCGCGTTCCTAGTGGACACCAAAGGCGTTATCGCCTGGATCGGTCACCCGATGGAGTTGAAGGAGCAGGTGATCGAAAGCGTGCTGTCGGGTAAGTCCCCGGTCAGCAAAGGCGCGAAGCCGAATTGAAGCGACGCGGAAGCTTTGCTTGAATGCCCGCGCCAGTTGGTGCATCCAACCCGGATGCATTGTCTGACGTATTGTCTGTCGGTTGTCCTGCTCGCGGCCTCTCCGCTGCTTGGCGCAGAGGCTCCCGCTTCCTTTCCCACCGACCCAAAGCAAGAGCTGGAGCGCACCTCTTTCCAGACCGGCGGGCCTTGGAGCGCCATCGCCAACCTGCGCTCGGACGTCGCCATGGCTTACGGCATTGATAGCGGCTTGCCGCAGCGCATGCAGACGTGGCGCGAGCACGGCTATCGCATGCACGTCATGACGGGCGTTTCGTGGGGGTCCTATCAGGATTACCTGTACGGCCGCTTTGACGGCGTGAATCACGAAGACGAGGCCCAGACGGATCGGGAGGGGAAGAAGATCAGCCACGGGGGCGACATATATTATATGTGCCCCGGAACGAACTATGGGAAGTTCCTATGCGTGGGGATCCAGCGCGCGCTGGACGCGGGCGCGGAGGCGATCCACCTGGAGGAGCCGGAGTTCTGGGTGCGTGGCGGCTATTCGGAGGGCTTCAAGCGCGAGTGGAGCGCTTATTACCATGAGGACTGGCAGCCGCCGCACAGTTCGGTGGACGCCCAATGGCGCACTTCCAAGCTCAAGTATTATCTCTACCGGCGCGCCTTGCAGCAGGTGTTTGACCACGTGCAGGACTACAACCACCGGACCGGCCGACAGGTGCGCTGCTATGTGCCCACGCATAGCCTGCTCAACTACGCCCACTGGCGCATTGTCAGCCCGGAATCCAGCTTGGCGCGGCTGAAGGGCTGTGACGGCTACATCGCGCAGGTCTGGACCGGCACCTCCCGAACGCCGAACATGTTTCGCGGCGAGCGCCGTGAGCGCACCTTCGAGACCGCGTTCCTGGAATACGGGGCTATGATGAACCTCGTGCGGGGCACGGGCCGCCGGGTCTGGTTCCTGAACGACCCGGTCGAGGATAACCCGGACCATGACTGGACAGACTATCGCGTCAATTGGGAGTCCACGATGGTGGCATCGCTGCTCCAGCCGGATGTCTGGCAATTCGAGGTAGCGCCGTGGCCGGAGCGCGTATTTGGCGGGCGTTATCCGTCGCGGTCCAAACCCGGGGAACGTGAGCCGATGCCGCCGGAATACGCGACTGAGGTCCAAACGGTCATAAACGCACTCAACGACATGAACCAACGGCGCGTGGAGTGGGACTGCGGCACAACGGGCATCGGGCTGGTCATCAGCGATTCGCTCATGTTCCAGCGTGGGGAACCGGAGCCAAGCGATCCCCACTTGAGCAACGTTTATGGCCTGGCGCTGCCGCTGCTCAAACGCGGCATGCCGATAACGCCCGTGCAACTTGAGAATCTCACTCTGCCAGACTACCTGAAGGAGTTTCGCGTCCTGTTGCTGACGTATCATGGCATGAAGCCGCTCAGCGCCGAGGTGCACCAGGCGCTCGCTGCGTGGGTCAAGGGGGGCGGTGTGCTAGTCGTGTGCGATGATGACACCGATCCTTACAACGCTGTCCGCGAGTGGTGGAACAGCGATGGGCGCCAATACCGGACGCCGCGTGAAGACCTGTTCGTGCAACTCGGCATGCGCTCTGAACCGGCCGGAACGAAAGGTGGGGGCGCACCGGGTGCGGGTAAGTCATTGACCAAAGTCGGCAAAGGAGGCGTGATCTGGATGCACGAAAACCCCACCGGTCTCGCCAAGACGACCGAAGGAGACGCGAGGCTCGCAGCGACGATGAAACGGGCGGCGGCACGTGCCGGGCTCAAGTGGCGGGAGACGAACTACCTGCTACTGCGCCGCGGTCCTTACGTCCTGGCGGCCGGTCTGGATGAGTCGGTCGCGGGTGAGATCAAGACACTGCGTGGCCGGTTCGTAAACCTGTTCGATCCCGAGTTGCGGGTCCAGAAGACGGTTAGCCTCGTGCCGGGTGCGCGTTTGTTCTTGCTCGATCTCGACGCCATGCGGAGCAGCCAATCGCAGGTGCTCGCCTCCGCGTGTAAGGCGCTGCCTACGAAGCAAGGAGAGCATTCACTCTCAATCGCGGTCGAAGGGGTAATCAATACCCCGGCCGTTGTGCTGCTGCGAGCCGCTACGGCCCCGCGCTCCGTTAAGCTCGCCGGTCAGGCGCTGGAGAATTTCCAATACGATCGGGAAGACAAGCTGCTCTGGCTTCGCTTCACCAATGAAGCCAAAGCACGCGAGCTTGCGGTGGAGTTCTGATCAACGTTGATCCAAAGCCTGTAGCGCGAAGGCGTAGGCGCCGATGGCCGTGGCTTCACTGGTGCCGAGGCGCGACAGGCCCACGCCGGTGCGCTGCAAGGGGTCATATTGCAGCTTCTTCCGGCTTCCGGGGACGGTAATTTCACGCTGCTCACCCCGCAGGAACTGTTGGAGCTGAGCCGGGTCTTCGAGGTTGAAGGCGACTTGCGCGAGGCGGCGGTACGACTCGCCCTGCGGCCCCACATAGGTGCTGTTAATCTCGTCCACGAGTGCGGGGAGGAACAGCGGCGCGGCGCCGGAAATGCCGCCGCCAATCACCGCCAGTCCGTCCACCAGCGTGAGCGCCTGGGCCATGGCATCGCCGACTATCTCGCCAAGCTGGCGGAAAGTCCCGCCGGCGGCCGCCTGGTTGCCAGGCCGTGTCCCCATTGCGATTTCGAAGATGACCTTGGGCTCAGGCGCCTGCTCGGAGGGGATGCCGGCCTTCTCCGCATAGACGCGGCGCACGCCGCGGATACTGGCACTTTCTTCGACGTGCATTTGCGGATTGAGCTTGTTACGCAGCAACCAGATCTCACCGGCCATCGAGTTGTCGCCGAGGAATGGCTGGTTGTTGCGCACGATCCCGGCGCCAAAGCCGGTCCCCAGAGTAACGCCAAAGAGGTTTTGGAAGCGTTTGGTGCTGCCGGCTTTTGCGAGCAAGCCGTTCACGTAGGGCAGAAAGCCGGCCATGGCTTCGCCATAGACGAACATGTCGGCGTCGTTGTTGATGAAGGTGGGGATGCCAAAGCGCTCCTCCAGCATTGGCCCCAGGGCGACGCCACCGCGGAAGCCTGGCAGGGTGACCAGGTCCCCGATGATACCCAGGGGATAATCCGCCGGGGCGGGAAATACGAAGCTGATTGCCACCGGCGGCTCGGGACATTGTTGCTTCACGCGCGCAAAACCCTCGACGATATTCGCCAGGCATTTGTCCAGGTTGTCGCCGTTGGAAGGCAGGGCGACCGTTGGGGTGACGGGCTTGCTGCCTCGAACGGCGCAGAAGCGAAAGTTGGTTCCGCCGGCATCAAGCGTCATGATGACGCGCGAGTCGTGAGTGGGATCAATCATGGGCATGGGTCAGAGTAGTTTAGTTCGAAGGCCGACTTGAACCGCGGGATGAGGATATCGTTGAACGCGGTCATGAATCCCCACATAAAGAAGAGGATAATCGCGAACGGCCCGCGATAGGTTTGGCCGCTGGCCGGTTCGGAGGAGGGCACCGCCAGCCGGGCGGAGCTGCCATTGGTCGCCATAGTGGCGCTTCTTAGAACATGAATCGGCGGCCGTGTCCAGACTGGAGATGGGGCCGTCAACGAGCGACCTCGGCGTGCCAGGGTGCTCAGTCCGCCTGCGACGCTTGACCCGTGCCGCCGCCCTTATCCTGCTCCGGCGCTTTGGCTGGCTTTGCGACTGGGGCCGAAGGCCGGGGCATGGCGCGTTTGCGCTTTTCCAGGGCTTGCTTGAGCACCCATTCGATCTGGCCGTTGACGCTGCGCAACTCCGCCTGCGCCCAGGCTTCCAGCTCGGCCCAGAGCGCAGGATCAATCCGCATTAAGAACGGCTTGCGCTGTGCCATGCCGGCTCAGGAGTAGAGGGTGCCGGTGTTCACCACGGGGTGTACTCCGGACTCGCTGCACAGCACCACCATAAGATTGCTGACCATGGCCGCCTTCCGCTCGTCGTCGAGCTGCACCACGTTTTTCTCCGTCATTTCCTTGAGGGCCATGTCCACCATGCTTACCGCGCCATGCACGATTTTTTGCCGCGCTGCAATGACCGCCTCCGCCTGTTGTCGGCGTAACATGACCTGCGCAATTTCTGGCGCGTAGGCCAGATGTGTCAGCCGGGCTTCCTCGACCACCACGCCGGCTTTGGCCAGCCGTTCCTGGAGTTCCTTCCGTAGTGCCAGGGAAACCTCCTCTACGCCACTGCGCAGTGTGAGCTCGTTGTCCTCCCCATGGTCGTAGGCATAGCAGCTGGCCAGATGGCGCAAGGCCGACTCGCTCTGCGTCTCGACATACTTCTCGTAATCATCCACGTCGAAGGCCGCCTGGGCGGTGTCCTGCACCCGCCAGATCACAATGGCGGCGATCTCGATCGGGTTGCCGCGCTTGTCGTTGACCTTGAGCTTCTCCCCGTTGAGCGTGCGTGCCCGCAGGGACATCTTATTCCGGGACGGGGGCTTGGCGGAGCCGCTGCGCCCGCCCGCCTGCCGCGCCCCCTGCCCCGCAGCCAGCTTACCATCCATCTGTGCCATCAGGACGGAGAACTGGCCCGGGCGACTGCCGTTGGAATAGAAAGGGTTGCCCCACCAGAACCCGCTGGCGCGAACCGTGCCTTTGTAATCGCCGAACAGGATCAACACTCGCGCCTCGTTGGGCTGAAGACTGAACAGCCCCACGGAGAAGATGATGCCTGTTATCTCCATCAATATCCCCAGCACAAAGAGTCCCCAAACGGGATGGCCAATAGCGTTCACACCCGCAGCGATCGAGTAGATGAACAAGATCGGCCCGCCGAACATGAGGATGAGCACGACCGGGAGCATGACCCACCCGCTGAGAACCTGGACTGACTTTTCGCGATTGACTGACGTGATTTCTGCATTCATGGATTACCTTTCGTTCGTTGTGCTTGATAGAACTGCTAGCTATCGTATTGATATCATAATGCTATCTTCATCCTATGCAACAAGAAAATGCAAAAGAATCGTCGCCAGCCCTGGCAGCGGTCCCCTCGGTTCCCGGACTTGGCGGCAGCGTTGGCTTGGGGTTTTATAGCGTAAGTCAATATAGAAAAGCTACTTGTGTCACACGGCACGGGCACTTGGCAGGGACCTCTCACATAAGGGCGAACACACCAACCCGTTCGCCCGCCGATGAAACTGCCACACCGCCCTTTCCAACGCACCTGCGGCTCTCCCCCTGTCTCCCGCCCCTTCACCTGGCTTGAGGGTGGCTTGAGGGTGGCTTTGGGGTCGCATGTAGGTCGCATGTAGGTCGCATGTAGGTCGCATGAGGGTGGCTTTGTGGGAGCCTTGAGGTGGCTTTGGGGTGGCTACCGCCTGGCTAGCAACACGCATTGAAGTGGCTTTGATGTCGCACTGATGTGGCTTTGGGGGCGCATCGGTTGGCTATCAACCGGGGCTTTGGGGTGACTTTAGCCCGGGATGCAGCCGTAAGCGACCGCTAGTCGCTTTCCCTTCGTGCCGCTGGCGGCTACTATTCTCCCATGCGCATATTGATTGTTGGCTGTGGCTATGTCGGTCTGCCTCTCGGGGCGGAACTGGTCAAGCAGGGGCACGAGGTCTTCGGGCTGCGCCGAAGTCCCGGGGCCGAGGCCGATCTGCACGCGGCTGGCATCAAACTATTGATCGGGGACATCACCAAACCCGAGCAGTTGACCCAATTGCCTGCATCCTATGATTGGGTGGTCAACTGCGTATCCGCATCCGGCGGCGGTACTGATGAGTATCGCGCGGTTTATTTGCAGGGGACGAGGAACCTGATCGAGTGGCTGGGGGCCTCGCCGCCGAAGAAGTTCGTCTATACCAGCAGCACGAGCGTCTATGGGCAGAACGACGGTTCGCTCGTCAAGGAGACCAGCCCGACGGAACCGGCCGTCGAGACGGGGAAGATTCTGGTCGAGACGGAACGGGTGCTACTCGAAGCGGTGCGGGAGGGAATACCCCGGCCAATTGAGGCGGTTTGCACCCCGGAACTTCCAGGCAAAGGCGGCCCCCTCACCCCGGCCCCTTCGGAAGGGGAGAGGGGGAACACTCGGCCACTCTCTGGCAATCCGAGGCTCATGGGCACGAAGTTTTCGGCGGTGATCCTGCGCCTGGCGGGCATTTACGGTCCGGACCGCGGCCACTGGTTCAAGCAGTATCTGAGTAACGAGGCGCGGATCGAGGGCAACGGCGCGCGCATCTTGAATATGATTCATCGCGACGACGTAGTCGGGGCGATCATCGCGGCGCTCAAGAGCGGCCAGCCCGGTGAAATCTATAACGCGGTGGATGACGAGCCGGTCAGCCAGCTCCACTTCTTTCAGTGGCTGTCCGGCCCGCTGGGAAAGGAGCTGCCGCCCTCTGTGCCCGAAGACGTCGATGCCGTGCGCAAGCGCGGGGTCACGAACAAGAAGGTCTCCAATCGCCGGCTCAAAATGGAATTGGGTTACCAGTTCAAGCATCCCACTTTTCGCCAAGGTTACACGGCGGAACTCATACGGCT
>SESA01001763.1_pt1 | contig 10757 bp, 8 predicted proteins | sample 3171451 | NCBI WGS metagenome assembly SESA01 (sample SAMN06051862, study PRJNA518727) | freshwater metagenome | biome: subpolar coniferous forest; feature: holomictic lake; material: water; isolation source: holomictic Lake 227, 8 m depth | place: Canada: near Kenora, Ontario | collected 2013-06-25...
TTTAGGGCTTGCCCTGTTCATCGGTATCGTGACCGCTGTTGCCATTCATGCCGCTTTCAATGCATTGACCCAATGGCCTGTCATTGCGACGGTTTTCATCCTGATTGTAATTCCCTTTGCCCTTGTCCTTAGTTTCCAGTTCAACGAAAATGCCATCCGCAAGTGGCTCGAAATGGAATTTGACACCGAAGTTTCCATGCTGACCATGATCAGGAAAGGAAAATTTTCGGAGACGCGCACCGGGCAGTTCCTGTTATCGATACGCAGCCATTTCCCTGCAGAAGTTGTGTTTGACCTGTATTGTTTCATAAGTCTTTACACCGAACTGTCGATCAAGGCCAAGAGCCTGATGATGCTTAAGGAAAATGATTTCGTCCTGCCTCCCGACCCGGAGGTGCAGGAAAAACTGAAAGAGCTTAAAAACCTGAGAAAGCAAATAGGGAATGCCGGTTACCTGGCTATCTCGCCAGTGCTGAGGATGAACCGCAAGGACCTTTGGAAGCTTTCGATGCTGGCTTCCGGCAAATAACTTTATTATATATATGGGTTGGCTCCTCAGGATTTTTTTGTAAATTTTCCAACTTTTAAACACTATCACTGTAATTATGATAACGAAAGATGATAATGAGCTTGTTTATGAAGCGTTGCAAGGCAGCAAATCATCCTTCGAAGTCCTGATAGAACGCTATCAGAAAAAAATTTACGGCATGATACTCCAGATGACCGATGACCGGGAAACAGCAAAAGACCTCACACAGGATGTGTTTATTAAAGCATACACCAGCCTGCCGGGCTTCAACTTCAAATACAGGTTCTTCAGCTGGATTTACCGCATAAGCCTGAACGAGACAATTAACTATATCAAGGGACGCAGGTTCCATGAAAGCCTCGACAAGGGGTATGACATTCCGTTGCAGGACGATGACCATGCAGCAGCTTCGGAAAACAGCCACAGACTGAAACAGGCTCTGCGTGAAATAAAAAGCGCCCATCGTTCATTGATACTGCTGAAATATTACTTTGGCCTTTCGTACGAAGACATTTCAGAGACGATGGGGATCAGCGTTGCCAAGGTGAAAGACAGGCTGTTCACAGCCCGGCTTTCTCTCAGGGAAAAGCTTAATGATACCAGGTTTTTTGACAATGATTGATAAAAAACTCATAGAAAAAATTCACGGGGATCTCGATGGGATCCTCACACCTTCTGAACAGCAGGAGCTCAGGGACCGGTTATCCGCAGACCCTGAAGCATCAGCTTATTATAACGACTGGCAAAAGATCCAGAAAAACATTGCAAGCTGCAGGGAACTAACTCCCGAAATAGATTTTACAAAAGAAATTTTAAACCGTTTACCTATGGAACCACAGGCCGCTAAAAAACCTGAACCTCTTATCAGACCAAGTTTCTGGAACAGACCAGCTTTCAGGTATTCTTTCGTGTTCATAACAGGAGTGCTCATTGGTTTTCTCTCATTCACCTTTCTTTGGCAGGGGACAAAACAATCAAAAGCCCCGGCATTCAAACTCAAAGGAGCCCTTTATGACACAAGGGGGTTTGACCAGATGACCATGGCCGACAACCTGGTATTTGAAAACCCGATGGTGAAAGCCACTTTCGCTGTGAAGTATTCGACCAGCGTTGTTGAAGCCAGGATCACGATTTCCTCGCTTTACCCGGTACAGGCTGTACTCCTATTCGATTATAACAGTCTGCAGGCAATGAATGTCATGAATGTAAGCGTGAACGACCAAAGCAGCATTTCAGCCTCTTCGAATTTCGTGCAGATAAACAACTCGGGGAACAACCAGTATGTGGTACAGCTGCTCAACAAAAACAGTCTTCCCCAGCAGATCAATATTAAAATTCTTCAGAACGATGTTCCGATGTACCAGAATTCGGTGACCGTTAACAGGGAATAATTCATCCTTTCAAGGTATTGAAAGTTTAATCGCACAAAAAATAAAGCCATGAAAAAGCAAAATAAAATAATCATCGGGGTTATGGTGGTCATCGCCGCTGCAATACTCATCGTATCGGTCTTTTTCCCTTCTGTTTACAAAGGATTGACTTCCGGATCTTTTGGTAAAGCCGATAAATACCACCAGGACCAGATGAGCGACAAGGATGTGCAACTGAGAAGTGAATTTACCAAGGATACCGCCCAGCTAAGGCAGATGGTAACCGGGTTGATCTATTTCACCTTGTTCACCGATAACCTTTCGATGACCATCGACACCTGCATTTCGTATTACCAGGCCCAGGGGTTTGATAAGATTCCGATGAATGCTGAGTCAGTAAAACTCCTTATCGATTTCAACGACTACCTTAAGAACAACAACAAAATCCTGGCCAACACGACCAGGCTGCTTACCGATCTTCTTCTCGATGACACATCTTCACCTTCAGGTGATATCGATCAAAACATCAGGGATTTTGCCAATTATGTTTACCAGGTCAACAGAAGAGATTCAGTTCTCATGAATTCCATCACCAAAATGGATAATTACCTTCTTGGCAATAAACTTCTGCAGAAACAGCAGGAGCAGATTAGGGAACTGAAAGCCATTCGCGATCGCCTGGTCATCACCTCGACCCAGTTCATGGCTTTGACAGGGAATAAAAAAGGCGTTGGTACAATGCTTACATATGCTGTTCGGTCCCAGGCTCAGCTTTCAGGGATCGGACCTCTTTGTGTCGTACAGGACGGTGCTGCGGCCAGCCTTAGCTCGGGGAAGAACCTGAACGTACTTGAACTTAGTTCGGCCACATCACTGAGTGCAATATTTCCTGCTGTAACTTTGCAGGGCGGAGTATCTGAGGCAAAGATCATCGTAGGTTCCCAGTTAGGATATGGTATTTTATATGATAAGTCCAAACTGAGTTTCATTATTGGCTCTGCAGAAGAAATCAAGAGCGTATACGGATCCAGTGCTTACAATGCCGCACTCTGCGGCACAAATACTAACCTGGGCTACTTTAGCCAGGTCAAAGGAGGAGATTTAGCTGTCGTGTTGAATGCCGGCATTCTTTGCGGCGTATTGCAATGTGCACCGCTTTGTGCAGCACTCTCAGCCAGCCAGCTTAACATTATCATACCAGCCCAGGCTCTCGCGAGTGCAGGAGGTGGACAGCTTGGTATTCTATATTGCAGCCCCATTGGGTCTATGAACAATGTAGCTCTTCAGAAAATAATCCTGGGCAGCACAAACCTTCAGAAAATTTTAAGCAATGAAGGAGCCCTGAACGGGTTCAACGATCTCAGGAGTACCAGCGTGGGAATTTTCCCCCCACCGCCGTGACAAGCGGTTCCGGTTGCCGGACGTTTTCCAATGCAAACTTAAACATCCAATCCATGATATAAAACCCGGGGAATGAAATACTGCTACCGATGGCTGGCCCTGCTGCCCCTGCTCTTTTTTACAAGCATTCTTCCAGGCCAGAACAAACTTAAGATCACACAATTCCAGACCAGGCAGGTACGCCTGGTCTACATGGATAAGACCACTTCATATTTAGTTCCTCATACGGTGCGTTCCTTCGAGAACGCACTTTTGTTTCATAAGCATTTCTGGGATTACACTCCTTCGGGTAAGACCAATATTCTTTTTAATGATTTCACGGATGTGGGTAATGGGGGCACAAGCGTGATCCCGTGGAACTTTCTCAATATTGCAGTCTCACCCTTTGACTATACTTTTTCGGTTGTACCTTCGAACGAACGCATGCAATGGCTCATGAGCCATGAACTCACCCACCAGGTGATGTGCGACAAAGCCTCACGCGGCGACCGGATCCTCAGGGGAATTTTCGGCGGCAAGGTATATATAGACAACCGGGACCCCGAAACCCTTCTTTACAGCTATTTCACCACGCCCCGCTGGTATTCACCCCGCTGGTACCACGAAGGGATAGCTGTCTTCATGGAAACATGGATGAGTGGTGGCATCGGAAGAACACTTGGAGGATATGATGAAATGGTTTTCAGAACCATGGTCCGCGACAGCTCTTACTTTTACAATGTGATCGGCCTTGAAAGCGAAGGCACGACGGTCGACTTCCAGGTGGGTGTGAATTCATACCTCTACGGAACCCGTTTTGTGAGCTACCTGGCATACACCTATGGCATCGACAAGTTGAAAGAGTTCTATTCACGCACCGATACCAGCCGGAGGTTCTATGCCAGCCAGTTCCGGCATGTTTACTCTCTTAAGATTCAGGATGCATGGAATCAATGGATTTCATTTGAGCATGGCTTCCAGAAGTCCAACCTTGAAAAGATTTCGGCTATACCTGTAAGCCGGTATCGCCCTATCGGATCGAAACCTCTGGGTTCAGTGTCGGCACAGTTCGTCGACAAGGCAAAACGATACATGTATGTCGCCGTGAACTATCCGATGAAACTTGCGCATATTTCGAGAATAGACATCCGCAGTGGTGAAGAAAAAAAAATAGCCCCTGTCCCCAGTCCGGCCCTCTATTATGTGACAGGTATGGCCCTTGACGATTCAAGTAAAACACTGTTTATCACAACCCATAACAGCGACTGGAGAGGGCTGAGGGCTATCGACGTGAATACAGGCCGCAGCAAAGACCTTATTAAAATTGACCGTACCGGTAACCTGGCTTTCAACAGCCGTGACCATTCCCTCTGGGGGGTTCAGACCATGGCCGGAAGGACTATGCTGGTCAGGTTTCTTCCTCCCTATAAAACCTGGGATGAGATGTATTCACTGCCTTTCGGAAAGGAACTCTGCGACCTGGATTTTTCACCCGACGGGAAGTTTCTTGCAGCCACGCTTTCAGATGTTAAGGGAAGCCAGAAGATCGTGATCTTTACGATTGCCGACATGATCCAGGGGAAAAAGGAATACAGGGAGATCTATGAATTTGAAGATAATCCCGCCATGAATTTTGTATTCTCCCCCGACGGGAAATACCTGTACGGGAGTTCATATTATACAGGGGTTTCAAACATTTTCAGGGTCGATATCGAAACCCGCAAACCCGAGATCCTGAGCAACGCGACCAGCGGCTTCTTCAGACCCCTTCCGATATCGGCCGATTCGATGCTGATGTTCGAATATACGACAAAAGGCATGATCCCGGGCATGATGAAGATCGATACCCTCTCTGATGTGAATCCTATCACTTTCCTTGGACAGACGGTGTACAAAAAAAATCCTGTGGTTGAATCCTGGATACTCCCCCCTCCTTCCAAAGTCAACATCGACACCATGGGAATCAGCGAAACTAAATACAAACCCCTGAAAGAGATGAAACTCGCAGGAGCTTATCCAATCCTGCAGGGATATAAAAACTATATCGGCTTCGGCTACAGGATCAATTTCGCCGATCCTATGATGCTGAACAACCTCGTCATAAAATTCAGTTTCACACCTTATGAAAACCTCCCGCTGAAACAAACTGTGCATCTCTCTATCGACTACACCTACTGGAACTGGACCTTCCAGGCACAGTATAATTATGCCGATTTTTACGACCTCTTCGGCCCTACCAAGTTCAGCCGTGCAGGGTATATGTTCTCGGGGAAATACAGTCATGTGTTTATGCGGATGGCGCCCGCGAAGACCGAAATGTATGTGAAACTGGCTGCTTACGGTGACCTTGAAACCCTGCCGTTTTACCAGAATATCGAGTCTTCGTTTACGGAATTGTATGTTGGAACTGTAAATTTCCACCGCTCCTATCTTAGAAAATCCCTGGGAGCGATTGAAGCCGAGCAGGGCTATGACTGGAGCGCATATGCCTTTACCAGCCTCGCAAAAGAAACCTTTTATCCGCAGCTGATCAATAATTTTGATCTCGGATTTCTTCTTCCCATGAAGAATTCTTCGCTCTGGTTCAGAACTTCGCTCGGACAATCATTCGGTGAAACAGATAAAACAAACAGCTATTTCTATTTTGGAGGATTCGGTAACAACTGGGTTGACTACAGGTCGGTACAGCAATACCGTGAAATGCAGAGCTTCCCGGGGGTTCAGATCGATCAGCTCTCAGCCATGAACTATGCCAAACTCACCACCGAGATCGACTTCCCTCCCATCCGCTTCCGCAAATTCGGCTTGCTTGGGTTTTACAGCACCTACGCAAGGTTTTCAGCCTTCGGAATAGGGCTTTTCTCGAACCTGTTCAACAACCTCGAGAACCTGAATTATTATTCAACAGGGGCACAGGTCGACCTGGAACTCGTGCTGTTTTCATTGATCAAAAGCAATCTTTCATTTGGGTATGCAAGGGCTTACGGCCCAATGCTTCCTGCCGACCAGTTCATGCTTTCGCTTAAATTGTAGGATTTACTGCGGATGACATCCGCAGTAAAATCAAATATCCCCGTACCTGGAGTAAATCGCCTTCGATAGTTCGCTTACAAGCACAGTCTGGTGCTTTACATCCCTTCCCCTGGTCATGATGGTAAGCAGATACGGATTTGAATTATAATACACTATGGCTGATTCAGAGAAATTCACGTCATAGTCGATGGCTCTCTCCCCGAACTTATGTGCGGTAATGATCCCTTTCGGAAGTTCCTTTACAAGTCCATCCCTGAAATTACACTCTGAGAGAATGTTCAAAGCATATTCCGATAAACTCTCATTGAGGTATGAAGCATTGTAAAGTACCTTGAAAAATTTCGAATACTGCCTTGGTGAAATTGAATACAAGGTATTACTGACTTCATAGGGCGGAATGTCCAGGTCGGTATAAATTTTCCTGTACTCATCCCCATCTATATGGGTCGAAAGTACATAGGTGGCGTTATTGTCCGACTCTGCAATCATATAATGAAGAAGCTCGGAAACCTTATACTTTCGTCCGCTTACAATGGAATCGCCAGGATAATTCTGTTGGGGAAAACCGGTTCTTGGCCGTTCATAAACAAATTCTTTTTTGAGAGTACCGGGATGGTCCTGTTCCTGCTTCAGGTAATAGATCAGGATGGGTACTTTCATGAGGCTGCCTGGCAAATATGCATCATCGGGACCTATTCCCATCCCGCTCATGTCGTTCAGGGTTGTCATATATACCGAAACGGATGTGATGCTGCCGTCGGTTTCATAATCCCTGATCAATTTCTGAAGTTCATACCTCAGTGATGAAAACCTGGGAGATTCGGAATTGTCATCGGCCAGTAAAAGGGGATGTGAAAGCTGAGAGGGGTCTTGCCTCTCCCTGATATAACTTACCGGAGAAGGATTCCCAACCTGAGCTTCCCTGAATTTTTCTTTTTTGGCAGAGATTGTTTTGGCGCCAAGGTATACATTTAGTCCGACCGATGTAGCCATCAGGAAGGTAAGTGAAAACATGATCAGGTGCAGGAGTTTTTTAGGCTTCTTTTCAGTTTTAAATGCGGTCGTAGGGCGGGTAGGTTTTTTCATCACGGTCATGTCGGAGAATATACATGACAGTTTGCCAGGCTAGGGGTTGCCCAGATTCTATAATAAATTGAAAGATTTCTCCTGTTAGTTAAGTGAATGTCAGAACCTGAGTCCGGTAGTGATTGTGTAGCATTGTCTCAGGTAGTCAGGCCAGAAATGCGATGGTGTTGAGTTTGTAAACACCTCGTTGAATGGCTTGACGTCAGGCTGTCCGGTGGTGAGATAGCTGTACTGGACTCTTATATAAGCATCATTCCCCGGGTTGAATTCAACCCCGGCAGTAAGCCCGTATATGATGAAATCATTTGTTTTTCCGGTGTAACTCTTGCCTATCATGATATTTTTGGGATCATAGAAGACCTCCGCCCGCAGTGCAAGTGCAAACTTCGGAACAACATAGTATCTTGCTCCTATCAATCCCGAAACTACAGTCCCCATTTGTATCGAATCGACGTCTTTGCTCGACACCTTTTGAAATCCAACATCGCACTGGGCGATGAGATTCAGCTTTGATGTCGGGTTCCAGGTGGCATAAAGATTGTTATATGACAGATACTTGATATATGACGCTCCGCTCTTTGCAACATTTCCCATGAAATTATTAAAGCTGACCGTCAGTTTATCAGTAGGTGTGTACGAAACATCGATTCCATAGCTTATATGTATGTTCTTGCCGCTTGGCAGGGAAAAGGCATTACCGGCCCAGGCTCCGAGCATCCATACCTGGTCGTCGGTTGTATAGGATAAAAATCCTCCAAGAACAGAACTCGGTTCAAAATAGGTCCCCACGGTACAGGTGCTTAACAAATTATTTATGGGCATGGATGACTCTACTCCCAACTCACTGTCGAGGTACCCGAAATCAACCCAGAAGCCTTTGAAGAGGTGAAAGCCCAGGGATGCCTGGTTCAGGTAATTCGTCCATTGGGCCGTTGAATTCGAAAGCAGGAGGGGCTGGTCACCAAGCCTGAACTCTGCCATCATGCGGGCCCAGCTCAGATTATAGTTTATCAGGACATCGAACATATTCACCCTGGCCTCGTTGATATAAGGGCTGTTGGACTGAAATTCATAGGTATGGGTAGTGGGTATTGTACCGCCTATATTGCCCACATAGTAGGCATCAAGATACACCTGTATTGTAAGCCCCTTCAGCAGGTGTTTAATCTTCCATTGCTCAATTTTACTTAGAAGAGAATCCGGTTTCTGGGAATGTGCAGGAAGGAAAAGAAAAAGAAAGAGGATGGAAAGTAAGGCCAGATTTTTTTTCATGAATTTAAAAAGTCTTACTTTTTAACGACCAGTTTTCGTGCGCGACCGATAACTCCTGAACTTTCGGTGAAATAAATATATAATCCTGCTGCCAGAGATGACAGGTCAGCCCTGACTTCCGTTTCACCGGCAGGTATTTCTAATGAGAGGAGCCTGCTGCCTAAAAGGTCACTGATGATGATCTTTTCCTGGCCAGTTGGATTGCCTTCGAGAGTAAACACTGTATTGCCCGAACAAGGGTTCGGACTAGCCAGCAGGTTGGGAATCTTAACAGCATCCTCAATCCCGGTAAGGGATGAAACATAATGTACAATGATGAACGCTGAATCGCCAACCTCATTGGTATTCCAGAAAGTATATTTAATCACGGTTTCACCCTGGGCCTTATACGGATTGTAATTCAGATGGAAATCCTCTTCCCTGATCTGGCCGGGAATGAACTGAAGGCAAGCCTGGGATTTCAGGTCATTCTGGTTGTAACAATGGTCCCAGCAGAAAATATCTTTAAAGGGTGAGGGCATTTTTTGCGCATAGGATTTGACCAGCCATGTGCAAAATGTCCTGCTGGTGTTGTTCTGAATCCTGATATATTCATCAATTACATAGGTCGATTTACAGCTGAAGATAACCGTCCCCCCGCTTGGAACAGTCTGCCAGCTGCCGCCCGACTTATAGGCGAACGATAAATCCAGGGCATACACCCTGCCTGCTGCACAAAGAGCAAGCAAGAGGAACAGAATGTATATCTTTTTCATAAAATTGGATTTTGGATTCCGTTCTCTAAAGTACGTTAAAAAACGCAAAGTCAAACCGCTTCAGACACTTTTTTATTAAAAAGTTCTTGCACAACCCTTGTTTTATCCTTATTTTTATTGTGGCAATTATTATCACTAAACACTGATTTATGAAATCAATTACGTTGTTATTCCTGGCAGGATTTCTTGCATTTTCAATCAGTCTGCATGCACAGAACCCCAAAGTCCATGTACTCGAAAGGATAACATTCACGGCCTGCGGCGAATGTCCCTGCCTTGATTCTACGATTTACACCTGCATTGTTCCAAGCCTGAAAAACGCAGTTGTTTTCCAGTATCATACCGAAATGTCAGCTCTCTATTCCCCTGATTTCGATTCATTAAGCAATAATATCAACCGCGATGGTTCTGAACTGAGGACCAACCGCGACGGGAGGTATTACAATTACAGCTTTTTCAAGAACATCCACCAGGTATGCGACAGCTCCGTAAAATATCTTCAAAATGACACGGTTGCCAACGTAAAGATTGTTTTGAAATCGAAATCGTTTGATCCTGTTACACGCATTGTAAGTGTTTCTGCCGATTTCACACCTTATCTTGCCGATATCACAGGCACCTTTATGGTTAATGCAGCAATAACGGAAGATAAAATCATTTGCGAGCAATCGCATCAGGATACCTGCGGAACCCCCTTCGGAAAAGGTGGAAGGTATAAGGTGCCTCACAATGACGTTGGCCGTAAGCTTGCATTCATACCATATGGTGACATCCTCATTAACGGGAACTGGCTTAAAACGCAAACCCTCAACCGAACCTTCAGCCTGAAACTCGACTCCAACCTGATAGCTTCCAATTGCAACATTATTGTTTATGTTTATAAGAAAGCCGACAGCATTTGCAAATCGGTGATGCAGCAGGCGCTTAAACAATCCGTTGCATGGCCTTTAGGTACCGAAACCAGGTATGAACTCAGGCAAGGTGAAATAAAGATCATCCCCAACCCCGCGAGTAATCTTGCAAGTGCACATATTAAACTACCCGAAACCGGCAATGCCAGTTTTTCAATTTATGATCTCAATGGAAGGCTTGTTAAGAAAATTGCATCCGCCAGGATAGAAAACGAAAGCTACAATATTATTATGGACCTTGGTGCAGTAAGCAACGGACAGTATTTCTTTCATGTATCTGTCAATGGTAACACATATACGCAGAAGTTTACTGTAGTTAAAAGGTAACGGGGTAATGGGGTAACAGGGTAACAAAGTAACAAAGTAACAAAGTAACAAGGTAACAGGGTAACAGGGTAACAGGGTGATGGGGTGGATGTAC
>SESA01001768.1_pt1 | contig 10739 bp, 17 predicted proteins | sample 3171451 | NCBI WGS metagenome assembly SESA01 (sample SAMN06051862, study PRJNA518727) | freshwater metagenome | biome: subpolar coniferous forest; feature: holomictic lake; material: water; isolation source: holomictic Lake 227, 8 m depth | place: Canada: near Kenora, Ontario | collected...
TTTCCAATGTCGAACATTACTGGATGGGCGATATCGTGTCGCTTCCGGGGATGGTGAGCCCCGTAACGCTTATGCACCGGTGGGGTAAGTCGTCAATTTATAGCTCTGATTGCGACCGTGTATTTGTTGATCAGCGTGTATATCCTTCAGGTAATCATGCGCACGGCAGGGGTTGTCCCTTGAGTTATTCTGCCGATTCTCTCATTGTGAATTTAAAAAATGTAGCCGGTAGTTATGAGGGATTGAATATCAGAAACATGATGGGCGAAGGCTGGCTATATTTCGACATGACCTATCAGGACTCCCATAAAAGCATGAAAGGGCAGTACCTGGACTTATACAATCCGATTTACATCAACCCGGAGGGCCAGGTTATCATACCGGCAGCAACCACAACAAAAAGCCCTACAACGGTTGCAGCAACAACGAACGTTGCAGCATCTACTACGCCTGTGCAAACAGCTTCATTTCCTGTAACAGCGATATCTGTTGTGGCTTTTGTGGGTATTGCCGCCGGGTTTATTTATCAATCATTTAAAAACGATTAGCCATGTTTGGAAAATTGAGTACATGGGATTCGGGAGATGAGGGACGCAAGGACGGGATTATTTCTGATACGCTTTATAAAACGTTTGAGGCCGGAAAGAAAAAAACCATAAAAACGGGTTGGAGTTTAAGAAACCAATGGTGGGATTTGATGTCTCCGCAATATTCCTATGATACCTATGATAATTTCATGGCGGAAGAGGGATACTGGATTAACAACAGGATTCAGCTTCTTGAAACATCGTATGGGCTGTCTTTTGACAGCATTCCAAATCCCGTTGCCGATACTCCTGTCCCCGATCCGGCAGCGTCGGGACCGGGATCAGGTTCGGATACCGGGGCTAATGAGGGAACGACTAATAAAACAATCACAACAGTAGCCACTTCATCAGATTGGCAGTTATATGCCGGAATCGGTTTAATCCTTGCGGTTATCGGGATAGTCGTATACAAGAAAGTAATAAAAAATACATAAATTAAAAATTAAAGCTATGGGTTGTAATTGCAACAAAGGTCTCGGTGACCTTACGACAATGAAAGATAGTGTGGTAGCCTGGGTAACTGCAAATAAGATGATTGTTGCAGCCGCGGGGCTGGCAGCAGCCGGTCTGGTGATTTACATGGTTAAATCAAAATCCGGTTCAGGCTCAATTGGTACAAAGCCAAAGGCATTGCTCAGTGGAACATCACGACGCAAGCCCATTAAGCGGCATAAGCCCGTTAAACGCAAGAGAATTTTGTCCAAGAAAGGCAATTTTGGTAAAATAGGCGCGGCATCCTTGTATTAAAAGCAAACTAACAAATCAATTATACTTAATTCAAAAACAATGAAATCTTCACACAGAAAAACAATTGAAACCGCGAAATTATCTATCAAAAAGATGGTTTCCGATGTGCAAGCGCCTGCCGCGATTATCCTCGGCATGGTAGGTGGGAAAATTGTCGGCGATGCGCTTGACAATGTACTTCAAAAAACATCAACCGTTGCGGGCCTTGGCGCCCTGGGCAGCGCTGGTGTATATGTCAAGCCTGTTGCACTTGTTGCTATCGGGCTTGTGGCAAAGCAGCTCATTAAAAACGAGTTTGCAAAAAACGTAGGCATTGGCATGGCGGCTTATGGAGGCGCAATGGGTATCCAGAGCGTGATAAGTATCCCGCAGCTCAGCACCATTACCGGCGGAACGACAACGGTAACTACTCCCGCCATTGCTGCGAAGACCCCGCTTGTGGGATTCGGGTATCTTCCCCGTCCGGTATTGCCAATGGGATCACGCGCAAGGGTAACCAAGCAACCGGTGATCCTGTAAGGTAAAATCACAAAAATTTAAAAATCAATTCATTCATTATTCACAAAAAAACAAATTAATTATGACACTCAATGCGTTAGGTTCATTAGAACTTTCCGAGAAGAATCAGATTATCAGTCTTCTCAATTCCTTCACTCCTGCAAGTCAGGCTGCCATCAGTTCTGCGCTTGCAAATGGTTCGGGCCAGGTAAATGACAATTCAAATTTGTCAACCTCCCGTTCATCCTATATTTCGCGTCTGGATCAGATTGATCCCGTTGTTGCCGCGAAAATCCGCGCCGGCGATTATCAACTGTGCGATGCAGAGATCTACTCAGTAGTAGCGCTCGGAAATTCAGCAACGGCCATTGCCGATCTGTTCCCACAGGATCAGGCCAAATCAACCGGCCTGCGTAACATCGCTAACCAGAAGCTCCCGATTGAGCAATGGTTTTTGCTTCATGCGATCGAAATCCTTTACGGGATTGATGCCGCTAATTCGGGTGCATCCGGAACCTTTGGATTTGAACCGATCCCGGCCAAGTTGTTCAACGGCGAGATCGAACTCACCCAGAACGGCCGTAAGCTGATCAGCCGCCAGAGTATGGCTGCATGGTTTACCGGTGTTTCCGCTTACGGAGTTGCCGTAGGCCCCCTGGGAGCCACATTCAATGGCCGGTCAATATTCAGGCTGGACAATCCAAAGTTCATCAAGCCGGCAGAAGAGCTTAAAGGCAAGATGGAGTTTGTGGCTGCTCCTGGTGCCGCGAATTCGTATGTAAAAATCCGTTTAATCGGAACCGTGAACGAACGTTCGTAATCGTTCTTCAACATCATACCTCCGGCGGGGGCTTGAAGACCAAAAAAAGTACTTAGTACAGCATTAGAAATTGGTCTTAGCCCCCACTAACGGGGGGTTTAATCAGCAATCATAAAAAACAAAATGGAAGAGAACGATAAAATCAAAGCGGAAGCTATTGAATTATTTAAAGCGGCAATCGCCTCTTTAGCCGACAACGGCAGATACAACAATGTCGAGTTTGAGATGATTCAGATCAATGTCGGGGCCGGTACAACGGCATATAATGCCATTCATACTACTGCCAGCCGTCACAAGCGGATAATCGGCATTGCGCTGAATATTACAGATGAAGCTGTGCTGGAAGGCACGACAATGGCGTTAAGCATTGATTCCAGGGAGGTATTTCCATCCGGCACTGAAGCTAAATTGCTTTTTGCATCTACGGCAGTCGCGCCAAATCAGAAGTTCTACACATACGTAGACCGGGAGATCAATCAGTCCACCGTAAACGTGTCGTTCACCTCAAACGGATATTCAGCAGCCTATCAGGCGAATTTCTACTTAATGTGTCAAAACAGCTAAGATGACCTTTTTTCATTTTACAACCATAATTGTCCCTGCCTCCGGCGAGATAGTACGATTCAGCGATAAGCTCCCTGGTAAAGCAAAATTATGCCAGGGAGTTTACTTGTCTGCCAATACGCATCACGCTACCCGTTCGCTGGCCAATGTCTCGCTTTCGTTCAATGAAGGAAAGAGCCAGGTGATTAACCAGGCGCTGACAGTAAGGCAAAATATTACAAGGGCTAATCCGCTGGCAATAATTCAGCCGGTGGAAGAAAACGCCCGGATAAAGGGTTTTGTAAAAGACTTGGGTTGTGCAAGTGCATATCCATATACCGTAAAAGTTTATTATCAACTTAAAGATTAAACAAGTGGATATACTGAAATGGGTTGAAACGATACTTGGTGAGCGTGGCTTAAAAAAATACGGTATTTCTGCCGATTTAGTGAAAGTTCCCCCATCGTCAACCGTTGAATTTTCGCAACAAAACAACTATTATTTTCTGGCAAACGCGTTTAATTCCGGGTCAACTGCCATTGATGGGGAGATCATCGGCTCAGATGAGGCATTGCCGTTAAAGCCATATATCGTACAAACTACGTGCTATAAACATCAGCATTTTACCGGAAGGGTTTATGTTACCAATTTCGATGCAGTGCAAACCCTTTACGTTGAGTTTTTAATCGTATCTCCCCAAAAAGCATAATTGACAAAAAACCAAACCCCCGAAAAATGGAAGATTATAATCTTTTAATTCAGCTCACAAAGGATCGGTTCAAGGCATTCGACAAAAAGGGTTTCCCATATTGTTTTTCGATCACTGCCGAGTATGACGATCAGACAAAACAGCCGTTCACGGTTGCAAAAGCGCACACCGGCATTGCGGAATTCACCGACAAAATCAAGATTGCCGTAAATCAGCTCAAGGCCAATCGCATTAAGATTGTGACCTACAAGGGCAATAAGGAAAATGCAAATCAGATTGACGACACCACATATCTTGTCCTGCCCGAACCGGCAACCGAAAAACTAAAGGGTAGTGATATCCTGGATCGGATTGAAGAAATGCTCACCAGGCAAACAACGCTTGCGGGGATTGTGGAAGAAAAAACGGCTCAATTTTCAGATGAAAAAAACAAGCATGACCGCGATCTGATAAGTTTAAGGCATCAGATCGAGATTGATCGCAAAAACGATCAGATTGAAAAATTGAAATCAGATCATGAGGATCAGATTAAAAAGTTAACATCAGATTTTGACGAGCTGCAATTAGATTACAAAGAGGCATCAGAATCGTTAGCTAAGTTCCAGGAGATATACGACGATGAGCAGCAGATGCAGAGCTGGGGCAAAAAAATTGGCGGAGTACTGAAGGGTGTTGTGGCTGTGGTTCCCGGAGTGGTAAAATGGGCAGAATCAAAACCAATGCTTGCTGGGTTGCCCCAGGCCATTATGAGCGGCGGCGAATTGCAAGGCGACATGGCTTCCGCGCCGGAAACTCCTACGGTGGACTTTAGCAGCCCGCAATTTCAAAAAATGCAACGGATTTTGCAATTTGTTCAAACCTTAACGGATGAAGAAACAAAAATGTTCATCCAGATAATTGAAAAAATTGAAGCAGACAAGTCAACGCTATTGACATTGATTGAACTTGTAAAATAACCCTGATATGCCAAAGCAGATTATAATGATTCAGGTTGATGTGAGTGATCCGGCAGAATGCGAAAAAGTTACCAAGGCAATCCAGATGCTTGTCATGAAAGTAGGAAATAAAAAACTTATAAAACTCGCTGAAGCAGTTGTGAAAAATCCATCACTGTTGAATACCGCTCTCTCTTATATCTCATAATTGTAAAAATACCATAAATGGCAACAACATCATTAGTGCGTAGGGCGAATGTGCAACAATACCTTCCCGATATAAACAAAAATTATGTTTGGGGAGCGGTTCTGGTGTTGGCAGGAATGGTAGGGCTTTATTATTGGGGTAAGAATAACGGGACAATTAAACAGGCCAAAGCGCCCATCGACACACAGCCAGAAACAACCACTGACCCGAAAACAGGTATTACAACCGTTGTTAATCCTATTACCGATGCTGAAAGCAAAGAAATTGTTCGTCTTGCTACCTCTTTTAATACACAATTGGGATGGTGGGGAGATGTCGATACTGCGATATTAAGCGATTTACTTGGATCATCCGATCGGGTTTTTGTCGGCACGTACAACTATTTCAACACAACATTTTCTTCTCCTCCTGATACGCTTAAAACGCAAATTGACTTTTATTCGAACTTTAAAATTTGGATTGGAGAAATCAATCATTTAATGGATTCTATTGTCGCCCGCATGGACAAACTCGGGTTAAAATAAAAATAAGATGAAAAAGCAACTTTTTGGCGTTGACAGCAAATTTGATCCAAGAGTATTACTGGATGACGAGAATATTGGCGCGTATCTTCCGGGTAGCGCCATTACAATGAACACAGTTCCTACGGTCGTGCGTGTAGATAGTGACTCTACCGGCAATACGGTATTCTCCCTGGAGCCTGTGGTAGCAGATACTAATCCGAGATATTTAGGGCCGCCGATTTTAGATACTACGACGCTGACTGCTTCCGGGGATGAATCGTTGCAAAATGATCTGTTGACGCAAACCAATACAGATGCTTACGCCAAACCGCTTGAACAAACAAATCAAATTGAAGATCATGCCTATTTGGGGCCTCCTGTTTTGGCTGATACGGCAGCCGCTAAGGTGATTGATGCGCCTGCCGTTCAGTCCGCATCAATACCCTCCTGGTTGATATGGCTTGGAATTGGTATCGGGGCATGGCTGATTTTAAAACCAAAAACGAGAAAACAATAATGACCAGGGGCTACCGAAATAACAATCCGGGAAATATACGCAAAACCTCATCGGTTTGGATTGGTCAGGTATTGCCTGGTGATGATAAGGATTTCTGTACATTTTCGTCTATGGCGTATGGATACCGGGCTATGTTCGTTTTATTGCAATCGTATATTAATAAAGGATTCAATACTGTTGAAAAAATTATCAACCGGTGGGCCCCGTCAAGCGAAAATAATTCACAGGCATATATCGTGCATGTAGTGCAGCTTTCAGCAATACCTGCCGGACAGATTATAGAATACGCTGACGGCGAAACCATGAAAACGCTGGTAGCCGCTATCAGTTATCATGAAAATGGCACTTCTCCGAATTTTACAGATGTTGAAAATGGATATAAGCTTACCGGGCAAATACAAACTGTTACGACAATTGGAATTAGCACGGTTGCTGTTTTGTTTGTTTGCGCCATATCCTTCATTGTTTATAATCATTACAAAATAAAATAAAATGAAACCAGGTATTGTTAAAGGGGAAAATAAGCTCTATATGAACCTTTTGATTGGCGGCGCAGTGGTTGTGGCAGCAGTTGCAGGCTATTTTATGCTGACCGCAAAATCAACCACGGACACAACAAAGGGTACAGCCGGCCAATCCAAAAGCTCCGGCAACTCCACGTCAATTGATACATCGACCACGTCAATTGATACATCGAAGCAATGTAAAACGACCGCTGCTGAATTTCCAATGAGGTTAGGCAGCGGATATTCTGGAAATGCCAATGAACATTGTGAAACGGTTTATGTTCGGGTGATCCAGACTGTTATGAATAAATATTTAAAACAGGACGGAATGGAGCTGTTAACAGTAGATGGTAAGTTTGGCGCAAAAACTGCAACGGCTGTAAGCTATGTGTACAATGGCCTCACAGACAATATCACGAAACAAGATTATGACGATCTGGTAAATTACTTATAATAAAAACAACATATAAAATGGAAAACGATAAAATTGAAAAACAGTCTGGCGCGTCAAATATTCCCTGGGGATGGATTCTTGGTGGCCTTGGGCTTATTGGCCTTGTATATTATTTCATGTCAAAAAAGACAGCCGTTATAGATAGCACCACAAAGGAAGCTATTCTGCCCGATGGCACTACGCCTCCTGGATTTTACGATCCTACTGTTGAGAAATGGTACCGGCTTGGGTATTGGAAGTGGGAAATATTAAAAACCTCTGCCCTTATAATCGCAACAATTGCCAGGTCAAGAGCTGCTGGAAAATCTTTGTCGGTACAGTTAGCAACAGATGCACAGCTTAAGGTTGACAATAATGATGCTATTTTAAGTGATTTTCAATCATTTGTTGACTTGGTTAGCGCAAAAGTTGCACAAGATCAAAGCACATTGCCGATGGCAGATAAGACCAATACCGCCGTGTTATCTATTGTGGATGCAGCATATCGCGCGGCAGTTATTAAGTATGCGCCCAAAATATCAGTGCATCCAACAATAGTTATTAACACCTCAATCGCATAATTATGGAAACAAATGCAGTAGCAAAAAAAGAAAAATCCGGATCGCTTTTATGGTGGATCATGGGTGCGGCGGGCGTGGTGGCAATATTTCTGCTGAGTTCATTCACAGCCAGCAGTACAACCGGCGCAGCAGATGCAGTTTCCCCTTGTGCATCAAATCAGGACTGCCTGAAGGGCTATTGGAAATGGCAGATCATCAAGGGTTGGTACCAGGATATTGTCAAACAGGCCACAACGAATAATCAATCAGTTGCTGCGCAGCTTGAAAGTACAGCATTATGGATTATTGCAATGAAGTGGACGGTGCATGATGATTTTGCGCAATGGGAAACGATGGTTAGCTCGGAGCTTACCAGGGTAAAAACAATAACGCCGGGGCTTTCCTCTGAGGATGCCAGAATTATTGCCATTGAAAATATTTTAACGCGTTTAACAAAATAAAATCAATGCTGATAACACACAAGTCTTCATATACCTGCATAAACGTTGTTATTGACACATCCGGCATTGTATCTAACTGCAATTCTATCTGCTTTGACAATGCCGGGAATGTTGATGCTAAAATACACATCAATTTTCCAACCGGTGGGTATATTTTGCTTAAATCGGGCAAAAGCATCGACCTGGGACAGCGTATCGAAACAATCATAATGGATGTGTTTAAGATAGAATTCCCTATTGTGTCATCAGGGCAATGCGTAAACGTTACCCGTGAAACTTTTCAAATTCTTGACTAATGGGAATTAAAATATCGGGTGGCGGTACCGGTTTAAAAAAGCAAACATTTATATCAACGGCGGGTCAGGTTATATTCTCTGTTACTGATCTAACCTTGACAGATGCATTTTTAGTGATTGTTAACGATATGCCCCAGACATCGGCAACAAGATCGGGGCAGGATATAACAGTTCCTGGAGGGGTTGCCGATGAATCCACAGTAGTAATTTTTGGTTAATAAAATAATTCAGATGAGAAGATATATTTTAACGCTATTGTGCTTTTTAGTGATATCGGTGTCGTTTGCCCAAACGCGTATAGGTACGGTATGGGTACCAAATAAGACAACCGCTTTTGCGCAAATAATGCCGGCCAATGTGAGCTTTGTATATGAAAACGATTCAAACGCAACATATAAGTTGACGGCTAAATTTTCTGCTACACAGACTATGAACGATGTTTTTGTTTCTGGAAATTACAGTAAGCAGAATAGTATATGTACGGTACAGGTAATCGACTCTACTCAGTTAAAAGTTTATGGATCAATATATTTTAGAGGTGGAAGTGGTGATGCTAATTTAAGCGGGGGTGGGCTAAATGCGACTGATGCTTTTTGGATTCGTAGTTATGGTATTGGTACGAAGCAATTTCTTCCTCAAAATATTGCAAATTCCGATATAGGGGGATTGGGATTTATTCCTCCATTTGGAAATAGTTGTGCTATATTAAAGTATGCATCGACTTCGGGCGCATTTTTTGGAAATAGTGTTTTGCGTATGAATTACATTGCAAAACGCGCCTATGGGTATTCACATGATTATATAATGACAGATTCTACACATTCAAGTGTAGTTCTGAAAGACGAAGTGTATTTGCCTAATATGTCTAAATTCACCAGCATCCCAGATAGTTTATTCGTGTCTGTGCCAAGTGTGATAACTGGTGTCGTGCCAATAATTAGAAGGATGGGAGTTGCACCAATCAGCATTTTGCCATTTCCTAATATTGCAGATAGTAATTTAATAAAACTTCACGGATACGCTACACCAAAATGGTGTGTAGATAATTTTGCCCCTGCATCTGAAATGTCGTCATATATGATAAAGGATGATTCCATATCCATAGGTGGATATTATCCTTGGTGGACTGCAATTTATTCATTATCACTAAAAGCGCCATTGGCATCACCATTATTTACCGGCAATGTCGGGGTTGGGGCAACAAATCCGTTTCACAAACTCGTTATTGTAACCGGGGTAGCAACTAATCTGAATGGTTTTAATGTTGTAAATAAAGATGTTAATAAAAATCGTAATTCCCTTTCGCAGGCAACCGATTCAAGTTCTTATTCCTTCAATTATACAGCGACCGGAAAACCATCTTTAGGTATGGTTGATAACACGGGCGCGTCGGTATTTAACATTGACACAGTGGGCCGAACGAAAGTTAAAGAGATATACTCTGACCTTGACTTTCAGGGCTTGGCTTGGAATGAAAACACAGATCAATATGTCCGATTAGGAACATTAACAGGGAAAACACTGAACGTCACTCCGGGTGACAATCTTATGCCCGTGCAGCGCGATGTTAAGGGCTGTGTGATGAATGATGCCGGAGTGGTGCAATATTACCTTTTCCCTGGGGATTGGTCTTATAAGGAAGATTTTACAGCCAGTAATTTAACCGGGGGCGATGGGCAGGTGATGGTAGAAATTCCAAAATTTTACTATAAGTATTCCTACGCTGGGGGATGGCATGTTTGGAAGATAAGTAAGTACCCACTAACCGGTTATTCCTTGCACCAGGCATTTACACCGGGCGGAGTAACCAACAATTTCAGTTATGTCGGAGCTTACGAAGGCATTTTATACGATAATTCAGCTTCGATCTATGCGAACGGAATTTATATGCCGGCGCATTCCGTGAGTTTCACAGCATCAACCAAGACTATTGCTAAACTCGCCGGGTCGGTAGCGACGGTAAACATGACCGGGGCTAACGGAGGCACAGGATATACCAATGGAGATATACTTACACTCGCAGGTGGAACGGGAGCTACCGTTACTGCCACGGTTGCAGGGGGCATAGTAACCGGGGTTACTTTTTTGACTAAAGGATATGGATATACTACTGGCGTTAAAGCAACAACCTACGGAGGAGCAGGGATAAACTGCACCGTTAATATTGCAACCCTTGAGGTTTTAACAGCTCCCTATGCCACTTTAATGGCAGGTGATAAAATTACCTGCTCGGGTGGAACGCTGAATAATGGAACATTTACAGTTGTTACCACGGGCGGCACTTCTATTACCGTTGCCGAAACAGTGCAAGATGAGGCGTATATGCCAAGTATCGCGATGACCACGCAGCGGGACTATACTGCAAGCACCGGAGACAAGCTAAGTTCAATATCGGGTAAAATACCGATAACTTAC
>SESA01001770.1_pt1 | contig 10738 bp, 9 predicted proteins | sample 3171451 | NCBI WGS metagenome assembly SESA01 (sample SAMN06051862, study PRJNA518727) | freshwater metagenome | biome: subpolar coniferous forest; feature: holomictic lake; material: water; isolation source: holomictic Lake 227, 8 m depth | place: Canada: near Kenora, Ontario | collected 2013-06-25...
GTGTTTTCACCTTCACTACATCAGATGCAGCTTCTGTGAAATGCTCCCTTATGACATATCCGTCATCCGTCATCCCCCATCCAGTTACCCAGTTACCCAGTTACCCAGTTACCCAGTTACCCAGTTACCCAGTAACCCAGTCACCCAGTTTCCCAGTCACCCAGTTCCCAAGTCACCCAGCAATCCCCAACAGAAACTTTTTTGCAAAATTCAAAACGAAACTTTTTACCTTTGCAGCACACACATTAAAATTACGATGGATCCTTATCCGGCGAGAACGAGTATAGTAATCATCCCTTAGTCCGTAAGCCCATCTGCCCCGCCGCAGATGCATCTTCCGGATTATAATAAGTTATGGAGGATGCAGCAATGACTTCACAAACGACGTTTTATTTCAGCCAGTTTGCCGGCAGGATGTTCTTCGATCCGGTTGGCGAACCTCTTGGAAAGATCAGGGATTTTCTGATCGATGTACGGGCATGGACAGTCGAATCTGATGAACCCCAGCGTCCGCGGGTGATCGCGATCAAGGTAAGACAGGGGAAAGAGCTCAGGTCTTTCGAATTCCGGAATTTCGAAATCAGGAAGTATAAGGGAAAACTGCAGCTGATCTGCAAGGAACTAAAAGAACTCGATACTACTTCGCTTCAGAACTGCATCTGGCTCAACGAGAATATTCTCGACAAGCAGATCGTCGACCTTGAAGGCCGGAAACTTGTAAGGGTCAATGATGTTCGGATGGTCATGATTCCTTCGGGAACCTTTGCACTCGCTGTGGATGTGGGTGTTGAAGGACTGCTCAGGCGTCTCGGTGTGCTTGGTTCCATCGGTTCTTTTGTCGACAGCCTTGGGATGGACCTCCCTTCCAAAATGATCCTCTGGGATGATATCGAAGCGGTTGACTTTTCAAAGTCGAGCATCAAGTTGTCGAAGACCTTATCGAAACTGAACACCCTGCATCCTTCCGATCTCGCCGACATCATCGAAGATCTCGACAAGGCCTCGAGAACCTATGTGTTTTCGACCCTCGACGATGAAAAAGCCGCCGACGTGCTTGAGGAACTCGAACCGGAAGTGCAGGCGCATATTGTTGAAAGCCTTCCTGTCGAAAAAGTCGCCGACGTTCTCGAGAAGATGCCCGCCGATGAGGTTGCGGATATCATGGATGAACTCGGATTGAAGAAAGCCGAGGAACTTCTGAATGAGATGGAGCACGAGAGTTCGAAGGAAGTCCGCGAGCTGCTCGAATATCCTGATAAAGTCGTAGGTTCCATCATGAGCACCGATTACATGACGTTTTCGCCGGACCTCACGGTTGAAGAGACGTTCAGGGCCCTCCGCAAGGAAAAACCGGAACCTTCATACATCTATTCCATCTTTGTGGTTGACAAAAAGGACAAGCTCATATCTTCGATTTCCCTTGGCGAACTGGTGATCTCCGATCCCCTTCTTACCCTCGCCCAGGTGATGAAGCCAAACCCGGTGACCGTGTTCGATGACGATGACATCGATTCACTGGCCGAAAAAGTCTCGAAATACAACCTGCTCGCAGTTCCCGTGATCAACCGCTCGCAGGAGATGGAAGGCGTGGTGGTGATAGAGGATATCGTGGAAGACCTGCTCGACAAACGTAAAACCAAATAATTTCCGGGGAGATGGCAGCACTCAATTTAAGTCGTTCGTGGTGGAAAAGGATTGGACTTTTCTTTGCTATCCTCGGTCCGGGTATAATCACAGGCAGCGTTGATAACGACGCAGGCGGGATTACCACCTATTCTGTAGCCGGTGCGCTTTACGGTTACCAGCTTATCTGGACTCTCATCCCGGCATTCATCGTATTGGTGGTAGTACAGGAAATGAACGCCCGAATGGGAATTGTCACAGGCAAGGGACTCGCTGACCTCATCAGGGAGAGTGCCGGTGTGAAGGTCACTTTTTTTATTTTCGCCGGATTGCTGATTGCGGATATCGGGAATACGACTACCGAATTTGCAGGTGTGGCCGGATCGATGGAGATTTTTGGGATATCCAAGTACATATCCGTTCCCTTATCCGCCATCATGGTATGGTTCTTAGTAGTCAAGGGAAGCTACTCCATAGCCGAACGTGTGTTTCTGCTGTTCAGCGCCTCATTGCTGGTATACGTGGTTTCGGCCCTGCTCGGGAAACCCGACTGGCATGCAATAGGGCAATCAATTTCCCATCCTTCAATGGATATGAATTCAAAGTCGGTGGCTCTCGTGATCGGCGTGATAGGAACGACCATTGCACCCTGGATGCAGTTTTACATGCAGTCGTCGGTCATTGAAAAAGGACTGAAGATGAAGGATTACGGCTATACGTTGCTGGATATCATCATCGGTTGCATTGTCACCGTAGTCGTTGCGTTCTTCATTATCGTGGCCTGCGCGTCCACACTGCATGTCAAAGGCATTGTGATCAACGAGGCCAAGGACGCAGCAATGGCGCTGGAACCTCTCGCAGGAACGCTTTCACATATTTTATTTGCTTTCGGATTATATGTAGCTTCGATCTTTTCTGCAACGATCCTTCCCATCGCAACTTCATTCTATGTTTGTGAAGCTTTCGGATTCGAAGCCGGGATCGACAAGAAGTGGAAGGAAGCCCCCGAGTTTTACTTCCTCTATACCATGATCATCACCATCGGAACCATTATTATTCTCATGCCAAATGCCCCTTTGATCGGGATCTCCATCTGGTCGCAGGTGCTCAACGGGATCTTTTTGCCCGTGGTGCTGGTATGCATGATGCTGCTTGTGAACAATAAGAAGATCATGGGCGAACATGTGAATGGCACCTGGAACAATGTCATCGGATGGGGCGCTGTCGGCATTCTCATCGCACTTTCGCTCACGCTGCTCGTCATGCCGCTGTTCACATAGTACGTGTTGCTGCTTCGCTCATTTAGGGAGCATCTTTGCATCGCCGCTACGGTTGCTGCGTCGCTCACTCTTATATTACTCAGTTATATTATGCAGAGTTTGTTCGCTCCTTGAATCCTGATGCGGCTTATGCAAAATGCTCCCAAGTCGCAATGCAGCATCGGGATGCGCGAGATTATTTCTTGTCAATGTCTTTCCAGCGAAAGGTAGAGATCATATGCTGAATGTCATCCTTGAGAAAATCGATGACCGGCTGCAGGGAGTCGTTATTGGGAACGAGGTTGAAGTACAATGCTCCGCGCACGAACTTCGCGACACTGTCGGTAAGATAAAACTGGTAGGTTGAAGCTGCATCAGATCCGCGGATGTCAAAAACCAATCCGTAAACTTTATTGTCCTTATCGATATACTCCCTCTGCTGTATGGCATTTGCCTTGGGGATATGCTTGTTTACAAGAGTACGCGAATCTTCCAGGTACTGTTTGAGGTTGTCGTGGATCACCTTGTAGCTGAAATGAAGCTGGGCATTGAAAGGTTTGTATACAATGTTGATCCAGTATGGTTCCCCCATCAGGGAGCTGTCGCGTTTGATGCTTGCATACACAGGGTATTCGAAGGTGTAAGGGAAAGTCGTATCGAACTTCTGGTATACCTTCTTTGGCAGGTCAATGCGGATATACCCCCTGGGCTTCGGGGTGAAGTCGGAGTTGCAGCCTGCGGCAAACGCGAGGAGAAGTATGAAAAGCAGGTGTTTCATCAGTCAAAAAGCGAAATAGCGAAAAGCGAAATGGCGAAATCGAAATAGCGAAAAGCGAAGTAATTTCGCCTTTCGCCATTTCGCCTTTCGCTTTTAAAATGGAAGATCATCTTCGGGAGTCGGTGGTGAAAACGATTCTTCTTTCTCTGCTGTTGCGGGAGCAGCGCCTTCTTCGCGCCGGCCGCCACCTCCGCCGAGCATCTGAAGCACATCGCCCATGATCTCGTAGATGAACTTTTTCACACCGTCTTTGTCTTCATACTCCCGTTTGCGGATACGGCCTTCCACATAAACGGTGTTCCCTTTTTTCAGGTAGTTCTCGGCAACTTCAGCGAGTCCTCTCCACAACACGATATTATGCCACTCGGTATGGGACGCCTTTTCGCCGTCCTTACCCTTGTACTGTTCCGTGGTTGCGAGAGAAAAACTTGCCTTTTTCACTCCATTGTCGAACCTCTGCACCTCAGGATCCCTCCCGAGATTTCCTACCAAAATCACTTTGTTGATTCCAGCTGCCATGTTTGTAAATTTTTTAGGTGAAACAAAAGTACTCTTTTTCTACTTAATCCGCCGAGAGTCGAAAAGTGATAGGGTAGGAGGGAATTTTTTTTCCGATCTTTGCAAAAAGAATTGAACAAAGAGACAACTTTTCTTACCAAAACCAAGTCTTATATCCTGCATCCTGCATCCTGCATCCTGCATCCTGCATCCCGCATCCAAAATCAATGACCATGAAACACTATCTGAACATCCTCATCCTCCTGCTCTTTCCAGCTATCATGCATGCGCAGACATTCCAGGAAGTGAAAATCCATGCGGCTCCTGAAAGCATTCGAACCATCGCCGGGCTCGGCATTGCGGTTGATGACGGGATCTACCGCAACGGCATCTGGGAAACTATTCTCTCGGTGGGAGAGGTAGCAAAAGTGAGGAATGCCGGGTTTACAGTAGATATCATCCGCGAGGATTATTCGAAATATATTGCCGAACGCAATAAGGCTGCAGAACAGGATGTAAAAGAGATAAACAGGCAGATCCGCACGAAAAGTATTCAAACAACCCAGTACCCTGTGCCCAAGCATTTCGAACTGGGGTCTATGGGAGGTTATTATACCCCCGACGAGGTGCTGAATGAGCTCGACAGCATGTACTTTTTCTACCCTAACCTTATCATCCAGAAGACACCCCTTACAAACCGGCTTACGGTTGAAGGCCGTAACCAGTACTACGTAAGGATCTCCAACACCCCGACCCAGAATACGAATAAACCAAAGATCGTGTACAACTCCCTCACTCATGCAAGGGAACCTATGGGTATGCAGCAGCTCATGTATTTCATGTGGTACCTGCTCGAAAATTACAATACTAGTGCCGAAGTGAAATACCTGGTCGACAACCTTGAACTGTATTTTATTCCTGTGGTTAATCCCGATGGGTATGCCTATAATTTTTTCACCGATCCGGGTGGTGGCGGGTTGTGGCGTAAGAACCGCAAGGATAATGGAGGCGGTGTTTTCGGCGTTGACCTGAACCGTAACTTTGGGTATATGTGGGCGTACGACGACCAGGGCTCTTCACCGAATCCATGGGATGAAACCTATCGTGGCCCTATGGCATTTTCAGAAAACGAAACCCAGAATATCAGGGATTTTTTCGCTGTGAAAAATTTCAAGATGGCTTACAACTATCATACCTATGCTGATCAGACTATGTATCCCTGGTGCTACAAGACGATGCTTACGCCCGACAGTCTGACCAATATGGCTTTCACCGATCATATGACCGCTCAGAACGGTTATGTTACCGGCACTCCGGGAGCTATTTTGTATAATACCAACGGAGATGTCATGGACTGGGAATACGGTGATGTAGTCACCAAGCCGAGGATCATCTGTTTTACCACCGAGACCGGAAACGGCAACGACGGGTTCTGGCCTTTGCCTTACCGCATCATTCCTCTTGCGCAGGAAAATATGTATGCCAACCTCCAGGCCGCGCATCTGACTTTGCCCTACGCTGAAATTATGGATATAGGACCTGTGATCAACCCCATACGCAACGGGTATTTTCATTTCCAGTTCGAACGCCTGGGGCTGACCGACAGCGTGGATTATTCGATTACAGTGAAACCCCTCGATTCACTTCTGTTCGCAAGTGTGGGCCCGGCGAAAATCATTCATTATCCCGGCAAACAGGTCATTTTCAGGGATTCCATCGCCTACTCATTGCTGCAGGGGATACAGATCGGACAGGCTTACCGGTTCATCTGGCAGATCAATAACGGACTTACCATCCTTACCGATACCGTGACCAAATACTACGGCTGGCCGCAGGTTCTGATGATGGACAGCCTCAACAACAACGAAAACTGGATTTCCCCAAAATGGAATATCAGCTCCAAAACTTCTCATTCAGCCCCTTCGTCAATGGCAGATTCGCCTGCCGGTCCGTATAACAATAATGCAAACTATACAGTCACACTCAGGAACAGTGTTACAGTTGGACAGTCTCCCGTCGCAGTACTTGAGTTCTGGGTGCGGTACGATGCTGAAAAGAGCATGGATTACTGCCAGTTCTATACCTCGCTCAACAACGGGGTCAACTACGTAAAGCAATCCACAAGATATACAACCAACGGATCCATCGGGCAGGATTACCCGAATCCCATTTATGATGGGTTCCGCAACTGGTCCGAAGACAGGGTCGTGCTTGCGGGTGCATCCAATGCGGATTTGATGGTGAAGTTCACCATACGTTCCGACGGGAACGGAGTAACAAAAGACGGGATGTATTTCGATGACTTCAAGGTGAGCGCGATAGATATGACCTATAATGGAATTGATCCAACCGGACAACTGCTTGGGTTTATCTCATCACCCATCCCCAATCCCGCAAATACCCTGGTTGCATTTGACTACCAGTTGCCGGGAAACAATTCAACTTCAGGCAGTTTCCAGCTGTTCGATACAAGAGGCATTGTTGTAAAGGAAGTTCCTGTCACAACGGCTTCAGGCCACATCAGGTTTTCGGCCGAATCACTCCCGGCCGGGATTTATCTTTACAGGATTAGCGGAAGTTTCGGAACCACGGCAGTTAAAAAGCTGGTGGTTGCTCATTAGAACGTGACTTTTTCTTTTTGATGATCATTTCGGGGGTACGAAGCAAAAGATCCTTCATGTTCTCATACGCATCTATGTGCAGAGATCTCCTTCGTTTCCAGGTTGCCGACCGTGTTTGCCCGAGTTGATCAGCGATTTCTTTATAATCCCAGAATGTAAGAAACTGCGACACCATTTTACTTTCCTTCGGCGTCCATGAATCCCAGATGAATTGATAAAACAGCAACAGCCTTGTAAAATATTCCGATTCAGTTCGTTCGAGTGTGTCAATGTAGAAACGCTGCGAAGGCCTCAGCCTCAAACGATCCATCCTGGCCTCAGCTCTTGAAATCCCATGGCCAACAATACCGTAAAACATATGCTTGCGTTTCGGGACTTCGATTTCTCCAAACGTAATAATATACCTAAGCGTGAACGGTTTTTCTTTCGACAAGATCGCCTCCTCCATTGCGAAGATGAGTTCAATCGCCTCCTTTAACCCCGCAACCGCACATTGAAATTCCTTATTCAGGTTGAACATCGATTTGGAATACAACAGATTAAGCTTTTTTGGAATTATGCTCTCTATAAAATTGATGAATTGCTTGATCTCCTCCGGATCGAGGTGGCGGCTCTGCTCCCTCATGATCTCTGTCGCAAGAACATATGCTTCCATGGTGCTGTATTAATTGTATTTTCTGACTGCGGATAAGACTCTCGCTTCGTTAACACTCGTGTGGTGTTTCACCCCCTTCACTGTCATCCTCACCGGGCGCTGAATGAGCTAACTCACTCAGCGATCCGCTCCAAGTGTTAAATGATACACCTCCTCCTCAACATCCGCCCCAAATGTTAAATCATACACCTCCCTCCTCAACATCCGCCCCAAATGTTAAATCAACCCCCCCCCGACATTCTCCCCTGGTATTGTGTTTTTTCGAAATAAAAGTGTTTCCAAAAATCGGAAATAATCTTTGTTTTTCCAAATAATGGAAATAATAGGGGTTGTTTCCAAATTTTGGAAACAAAAAAAACATGAAAAAGTGATATACCGGGGGGGGAATTGGATTTCAATTCCGGGGAGGGGCTTTCTCAGTAGGGCGATTCATGACATCGACCTGTTTCTGTATGGTTTCGTCATGGATGGCTTCTAGCAGTTTCATGACGAAATCCTTGTTCAGGCCGCGGCGGATGCCGTTGTCGAGGCGGTCGCGGATGATCTTGTTCCAGCGCTTCAGCTGAAGAATGGTAATGCGGTTTTCTTTCTTATAGACCCCGATCTCTTCGACCACTTTCATCCGCCTTGCCAGGATATCAAGAAGTTCTTCATCCAGCTTATCGATCTCTGAACGGAGCTCTTCGAGTTTACCCCTGAATGCCGGGGATCCGGTTTCCTTACGGATGACCAGGGACTTAAGCATCTTTGCCAGTTGACCAGGAGTGATCTGCTGTTTTTTATCGGTAAGTGCTTCCTCGGGACGGTAATGGGTTTCGATCATCAATCCAGTCATCTCAAGATCCATCGCCTTCTGTGCAGTTGGAAGAAGCAACTCGCGGTTCCCGCTGATATGGCTGGGGTCGTTGAAAATGGGCATCTTCGGGTACATGCACATAAGTTCAATGGGGATCTCCCACATGGGTGCGTTACGATACGGACTGCGTGTGAAAAATGAAAATCCACGGTGGATGGCTGCAAGCTTCGTCAGCCCCATCTGGTTGAATCGTTCGATAGCGCCGGTCCAGGTGAGAAGATCGGGGTTCAGGGGATTTTTGATCATCAAGGGGATGTCGTGACCCTGCAGGGCTTCACCAATTTCCTGTATCGAAAACGGGTTGACCACGGTTCTCGCGCCAATCCACAAAATATCAATATCATGTTCAAGTGCTTCACGCACATGCAAGGGGGAAGCAACTTCAACAGTTGTGAGCAAACCTGTTTCTTTCCTGACCTTTTGCAGCCATTTCAGGCCTTTGGTTCCAACGCCCTCAAAAGAAGACGGACGGGTACGTGGCTTCCAGATACCTGCCCTGAACACCTTCACCTGGGGAATCTTCGCAAGGGCTTCGGCGGTAAGCATTACCTGCTTTTCGCTTTCTGCGCTGCACGGACCCGAAACCACCAACGGGCGGGCGTCGAAAGGGAGCCAGGACTTGAGGGGTTTTATATGTAAGGGAGGGGTCATTGAATGCAAAGGTAAAGAAAAGCGTGAAGGTATTACGTGAGGAAAAACGTAAGGAAGAACGTGAGGGGAAAACGTGAGGAAGAACGTGAGAAAACGTGATGAAAATCGTAATTCTTCACGAATTACCGTCACGTATTACTGTCACGAATTACCCTCACGAACTACCTTCACGTTTTACTCAAACAGCTTCTTATGGCATTCGGTGCAGAAGTAAGTTTTCCAGTTGTTCTTTACATCAACCGGATGCTGGAAGGGCAGGGATTTGTCGAATTGTGCATAAGCCACATTTCCCGTTGGGCCCTGGGCCACGATGTTGTGACAAAGGTCGCAGTCCTTTGAGATCACCTTTCCGCTGGTCGACTTATGCTTGTCGGAATGGCAGCGGAAACAGCCGTTCGATTCGAGGTGGCCGATATGGTTGAGGTAGGATGAAGATTCAACCTTCATCGAAGGGAATGCATTGTTGTTGTAGGCTTCCTGTATTGCGGCAATAGCTTTGTCTATATCCTTGCGGCGGCTTGAAAGGATGTCCTTCAGTGAGTCGGAATAAAATGCAAGTATGGTCGACTTGATCGTCATCATTGCAGTATCCTCGTTAGTGAAAGGATATTTGAGGGCTTCCATCGCGGCTTTTTTGATATAGGGTATATCCTTCGGAATTGCACCTGAAACCATGGCATTATCCACATAGAACGGGGCAGAGCGGTAAAGATGGGAAGGACGGTTATGGCAATCCATGCAGTCCATCGTACGAATCTTCAGGGTATCGAGAGCTTTCTTGTCTAGTTTGTTCTCCTCGTCCTCGTAAACCCTGACCTCGCCGGTCTTCAGGTTGGTATACCTTACCCAGGGAATCGATTCGCGATCCCTGGTATTTGCAACATATTCGATCTTGAAGTTCTGGTTGATATGCCAGTGGATACCCTCGGTGAGGCCAAGTGCACTCTGCTGGGGGCCGATCTTCATGACCATCGAGATGTTCCATTCGGTATTGGGTTTGTTTGCAAGGTAACCCTGCTGAATACGGAGGGTCCGTGAATAAAATTTCTGGGGCCAGTGGCAGCGTTCGCAGGTTTCCCTTGCAGGACGCAGGTTTGCAATGGGTGTTGCAATCGGCCTGGGGTATTTATTAAATAGGACAGAATACACCTGGTACAATCCCGAAAGCTTCGACTTCACATACCAGCTTGCACCTTGTCCGACGTGACATTCAACACAGGTGACACGTGCATGAGGTGAATGCAGGTATGTGGTATACTCCGGGCTCATGACTTTGTGGCAAAGTTGTCCGCAGAAAGAAATAGATTCGGTATAATGGAACGCCTGGTAACTTCCGACGGCAGAAACCATAAGGATCACGAAGGTGATAATGGAAATTTTCACTACTCCGTTGCGCTGTTTGCGGATGTTCAGGTTCAGAATCGGCCAGCGTAGCGTGGGGTCTATTTCTTCGTATTTACGGCGGAAGGCAACGAGCATTCCGATAGGGATGAGGATGAGACCCAGGACGAGGAATGCAGGAAGCACGATATACAGGAAGACGCCGAGGTAGGTGTTCGAATCCTGCTTCGAGAGGAATGAGAAGATCAGGACGATCATCATGAGCAGGAGGCTGTTGATGACGAGAATTATACCTGTGATACTCAGCCAATTATAAATAGATTTAGGTATCTTCATAGGTCGGAGGTTTGATTTTGTTTGAAGACCTCAAAGGTAAAAACAATTCTGATTTCTGCTAATAATTTCACAGGAGAATTTTATGGTAGCTAGATGCAGGATGATGGCGCTTCGCGCCGA
>SESA01001777.1_pt1 | contig 10718 bp, 4 predicted proteins | sample 3171451 | NCBI WGS metagenome assembly SESA01 (sample SAMN06051862, study PRJNA518727) | freshwater metagenome | biome: subpolar coniferous forest; feature: holomictic lake; material: water; isolation source: holomictic Lake 227, 8 m depth | place: Canada: near Kenora, Ontario | collected 2013-06-25...
GTACGACAAACCAGCCACAAACTGGCAACGGGATGCGCTACCGATTGGCAATGCCCACATGGGCGCCATGCTCTTTGGCAGCGTTGAGCGCGACCAAATCCAGTTCAACGAAGAAAGCCTTTGGATCGGCGACCAAGATGACACAGGTGCCTATCAGGCATTTGGCGATATCTTTGTCCATGTCGGAGACGTGCGTGAGGATTTTGTCAGTTGTAAGAGTGATCATAAGTATCCCGTCAATCAAGGCATCCAGCAAACTACCGACAATGATCCCGATACGAAGTGGTGTTTTGGCCATGGCGGGGTCTTCCCGATCATCTGGCAGGCTAAAGTTCCAGATGAACTGCAAAAGACGCCTCTAACTACCTACACCCTGACATCCTCCAGAGATGTACCTAAACGTGACCCTAAGGCGTGGCGTTTTCTCGGATCGAAAGACAAGCGAAACTGGGAGTTGCTCGATGAGCGCAAGGATGTCGTTGAATGGAAGTCCAGAAAATTGGCGCAGTCCTTTCAGTTTGAAAATAAAACCTGCTATCCCTATTACCGCTTTGAATTCCTGGAAAATCAAGGGGATGGGTATTTTTCAATTGGCGAAATCGCCCTGGGAAATATTTCGCTTCCCAAAAATCCGGTCCAGCCACCCCCGACGCCTGTTTACCGCCGCGAGCTCGATATCGAACGGGCGCTGCATACAGTGACGTACGAAAAAGATGGCGTCAAATACCGCCGCGAAGCATTCGCGAGTTATCCAGCCAAAGTCATGGTGTTTCGTTTCACCGCTGACAAGCCAGGTTCGCTCAGCGGGATGGTAGAGATTCAGGATGCGCACAAGGGAACAGTGACCTCATCCAGCAATCGCATCGTCTGTTCAGGTTCACTGCTGGGTTACCAGTATAAGAAAACGCCGGAACCCTATAAGATTGTCCTGAACTACGAAGCCGAGTTGGCTGTGCTCAATGACGGAGGGACTGTTGCGGCCGAAGCGGGAAATATTGTCTTTAAAAATGCTGATTCCATTACGCTGATTCTCAGCGCGGGAACGGATTATTTGCAAGATAGCCGCAAGGGATGGAAAGGTGAAACGCCGCACGCAAAAGTCGCCGCGCGGGTTGATGCCGCCCTTAAACGGTCATGGGATGATCTGCTCGCCGAACATATCCGAGATTATCAGTCGTTGTTTAAGCGCGTGACACTCGACATCGGCAGCGGCGATTCATCGCTTCCGACCGACATCCGGCTGGACAATCTACGCAAGCCCGGGGCCGTGGACTACGGTTTGGAGGCCTTGCTTTTCCAGTATGCGCGCTACCTCATGATTTCGACCTCCCGTCCGGGCAGCTTACCCGCGAATCTCCAGGGCAAATGGAACAATTCCAATCGGCCGCCCTGGCGCTGCGATTACCACAGCGATGTCAACCTGCAGATGAACTACTGGTTTGTGGACGCGGCCAATCTCAACGAGTGTTTTCAGCCGTTCGCCGAGTGGCTGTACTCGGTCATTCCGATCCGCCGAGAAGCCACGAAGAAGGAGTATGGCACGCGCGGGTTTATGATGCGGTCTGAGAACGGTATTTTTGGCGGCGCCACGTACCTGTGGGTGCCGGGCGATGCCGCCTGGCTCGCGCAGAATATCTGGGATCATTACGCCTTCACCCGCGACCCGGAGTACCTCAAAACACGGGCGTATCCCATCATGAAGGAACTCTGCGAATTTTGGGAAGATTTTCTGAAAGAGGGTCCCAACGGAACCCTCGTCAGCCCGGCAAGCGTGTCACCCGAGCATGGACCCAAGGCCGAAGGCAACTCGTACGAACAGCAACTGGTCTATGACCTCTTCACGAATTTCATTGAATCCTCGCAAGCGCTGGGTGTTGACGAGAGTTTCCGCGCCAAGGTTGAGGCCATGCGCAAGCGGTTGCTCGGACCGCAAATTGGCAAATGGGGCCAACTTCAGGAATGGGCGCAGGATCGTGATGATCCCAAAGACCAACACCGGCATCTCTCGCACCTGATTGCTGTTCATCCGGGCCGCCAGATCTCTCCGCTCATCACACCCAAGCTGGCAGATGCCGCAAAGGTGTCACTGAATGCCCGTGGTGACAAAGCCAATGGCTGGAGCCGCGCTTGGAAAATCAGCCTCTGGGCCCGGCTCCTCGATGGTGACAGATCATACAGCATTCTTAATTCCATGATGAAAGATATGATTCTGCCGAACCTGCTGGACACCTGTCCACCATTCCAGATCGACGGTAATTTCGGTTATGCGGCAGGGGTCTGTGAGATGCTGCTCCAGTCACACGTGGGCGAAATACAGCTCCTGCCGGCACTCCCGAAAGCCTGGCCCACTGGGAACGTCAAAGGCCTCTGCGCCCGCGGCGGCTTTGTGGTCGACATGGACTGGAAAGACGGCAAACTCATAGAAGCACGCATCACCTCAAATCTTGGCGGCACCATTCCCGTGCGCTACGGCGACAAAGTGATCCAACTGAAAACAAAGGAACACGGAACCACTATCCTGAACAGTCAACTCGAAGCAAAGGAATAAGGAAGAATGAAAGCAACCCAACTGCTACTGTGCCTTCTCCTGGCGTTCATTGCCGGAAAGCTGGATGTGCATGCCGCGCCGCTACCTGCGGGCTCTCAGGTGATCGAATCCACGAACATCACCGTCTATCCAGCGGGTTGGGGCCAGCCGAAATATCGGCTGGATGCGGAGGATGCCGGCGTGGTGATGCGTTACGGCAACGGGCCGGACCGTTGCGACGAACTTGGTGCGCGCGATGTTTGGGTTTGGGAGTACGAAGGAAAATATTTCATGCACTACGATGGTGCTGGCCCCAAAGGCTGGCTCGTCTGCTTGGCTACGAGTACGAATTTAGTCGACTGGGAGAAACACGGCGCGGTGCTGGACTTGGGAAAACCAGGATCTGCTGATTCCGCCACCGCATCTTATGGCTCTACCTATTTCGACGGCCGCAAGTGGCACATGTTTTACCTGGGTTCCACCAACGTGTCCACGCCGCCTGATCGCGTGCCGATTGGACCTTACCTCACGATGAAAGCCGAGGCCCCTTCGCCGTATGGACCCTGGATTAAGAAAAATCTCGTGGTGGTGCCGCCCAGTGCGGGCAATGCCTCTCCTGGACAGATTATTCGCACGGGTGATGAATACCGGATGTTCGTCAGCGGCTGTGGCAACATCAACGTTGCCCGGACGCGTGACCTGGATGCAGTTTGGCAACTGGACAAGGACTCCATCCTGACAGCCGTAAACCGGATTGAGAACACGACGATTTATTACCAGCCGTCCGACAAGACCTGGTGGCTGTTCACCAATCATATCAATGTCGGCACGGATGCCATCTGGGTGTATTGGACCAAAGATCTGGACCATTGGAATGCCGACGACAAGGCGGTGGTGCTCGACACGAACAATTGCAAATGGTCCAAGAGCCTAATCGGTTTGCCTTCCGTGATCAAGGTCGGCGAACGGCTTGCAATCTATTACGATGGCCAATCTGATCCCAAGGATATGTGGCACATGAAGCGCGACGTCGGTTTGGCGTGGTTGAAACTCCCGCTTGTGTTACCCGTCAAAAAATAAAAACCTATGAAAAAAACATCGTCGTTCATTGCCCTTGCAGCTTTGGCGTGCGGGCATTCATTCGCCGCTGAGCCGGCCAAACTTCGCGCGGAAGTCCCGGGTTCGCAGAATCACTGGACGATCCCTTACAATGTCATCTGGGAGACGGCCAGTACAAATGCGAATGGCTCCATGCCGCTCGGCAACGGGGATACCGCGCTTAATCTTTGGGTGGAGCAGGGGAGCGGTGATGTATTGATGTTAATCGGCAAAGGGGATGCCTGGGATCAAAACAGTATCAATTGCAAGCTCGGTCGCGTCCGCTTGAAACTTCAGGATCATCCTTTTGACAAGGGAACGCCCTTTCGTCAGGAGTTGAGATTGGCGACAGGCGATGTGCTCATCACGAGGGGTTCGGGCGAGAACGCGGTGAAGATTCTGGTTTGGGTTGATGCCAATCAGCCCGTGATTCGCATGCAAGTGGATAGTCAAAAGCCGCTTTTGTCGACCGTCAGTTTGGAAACGTGGCGCAATGAGAAGAGGGCTCTGGGTGAGGTCAGAGAAAATCCGACAACCAAAAAGAGATTAACCTACGGCACCGAAACGAGCGACCTTTTCAAGAACCGTCTCGACGTGGATCCCTATCCGACTATTATCACCCCGGATACAATATTGCCGGGGAAGACGGGTCAAATAACGTGGCTTCACAATAATACACTGCAAGATCCTGATCCGTATGAGGTGAATATGAAACTTCAGGGGATGGGGGATTTTATGGCGAAAAGTCAGCATCCATTAAAGGATCGCATCTTTGGCGCATCCCTCCAAGCTGACGGGTGGACTTCGATCGACTCCAAAACACTTCAATCAAAGACCCCTCAATCGCACTACCAAATCAGTATTTATCCATTAACAATGCACCCTGCCACCCTTGATCAGTGGAATACACGCTTGAGTCAACAGATCGCTCACGTGAATGCGGTTCTGAACGAAAAGGCGCGTGAGGACCATGAAAAATGGTGGAGTGCTTTTTGGGAGCGCAGTCGGATCCAGATCACCCAGCCAGCCGGGATACCGGTTGAGTATCCACTGACAGCGAATGTCTTGCCGCTTAAGATTGGGGATGACAAAACGAGAGACAGTTTTCGTGGTCAAGTTGCCGGCGTTGCTATTTATGATCGTGTGTTAAAAATGGAGGAGGTTGCGGGATTATGCGAGGAGAAGAAAAATCCTTCCGCTATTCCAGGCCATGTCGTGAGTTGGGATTTCAAAACAGAAGAAAACTTACTTTTCCCAAGCTGTGACGGATCTTTGAATTTCAAGCCAAGCAAAACGGGTAAAGTTGTTGATGGGCCATCGGAGGCGATCGGGAAAGCGGTTCAGCTCGGAGAAAATAAACGTCTGATCGCTGATTATTCACCTCGACTCAATGGGTTGCGTTCACTGAGCATTTCAACGTGGGTGAAACCAGATGAAGAACCCGCCATGAACAAAGCCCCGAAACCGACGTGGCTTATTAAAAAGAGCCAGGAACGCTCAGATACAGGCTTTGAACTTCAAGTCATATCCGGTAATGGCGTGAGGTGGACCGGGCGCGGTAAAGGTGTTTCGTATGGTGCCAAACTCCCTGCCTCTCAATGGAGCCATATCGTCGTCACGTATGATGCGAAAGATGGAGACAAAACGATCTATCTCAACGGGAAATTAGTGAAATCGAGCCCGGTTCAAATCGATCAGTTCGTTGCGACTCCTGAAAAGATTTCCCAGACCTACCAGCTTTGCCGATTCATGAATGCCTGTGCGGGGCGCAGTGAGCAGCCGATTAAATTCAATGGCTCTCTTTTTTCCGTTGGCACGCCTGAAAACCCGGACTACCGTCGCTGGGGAGGACCGGGATTCTGGTTTCAGAATGAGCGCTTGGTTTACTGGCCGATGCTCGCCGCAGGCGATTTGGATTTAATGGAGCCTTGGTTCCGCATGTATCGCGAGGCCTTGCCTTTCGCCACAGCGCGCGTGAAGAAATATTTCGATCATGCGGGAGCCTTATTCGGAGAGACGATTTATTTTTGGGGAGCTGAAGCAAGCAGCCACTATGAATGGATGCCTTTCGAAAGCCGTACAACCCCGCTTCCGCTCTGCTCCTATCTCACCTATTATTTTAGCAATAATTTAGAAAGCATCGCGATGATGTTCGACTATTATGAGCAAAGCGGGGATCTGGAGTTCTTGAAAGCGACACTCATTCCCCATGCGCTGGAGGTGATGCGATTCTTTGATCTGCACTACACACGCGATACGGCAGGAAAACTCTCCATGTATCCTGCGCAAGCCTTGGAAACCTATCAAAAAGACGTCACGAATGCACTCCCGGAAATCGCGGGTTTACGTTACACGCTTCCACGGCTATTGGCTTTGCCAGAGGGAACCGTCAGTGTGGAGGAGTTGAGTCGCTGGAAGCGGCTATTGACGGAAGTTCCTGCCATCCCTTTAGGAGAAGTCAATGGAGCTCGGGTTATTCTTCCTGCGGAACGTTATCGGAAAAGTACCAGCAATGTGGAAAATCCGGAGCTATATGCTGTTTTCCCGTATCGCATTTTTGGGCTCAACAAGCCTGACTTGGAAATCGCCCGAGCAACGTTTGCGAATCGAATCTTTATGATGCCGTATTGCTGGCATCAGGACGATGTGCAGGCGGCGCTTCTGGGTCTATCAGACGAGGCGGCTAGAATGGTTGCAGGCAGGGCTTCGCCCAGCTTCTATGGGACTGAACAGCCCAACGAAGGCAGCCGTTTTCCGGCTTTCTTTAAACCCAACCATGACTGGGTCCCGGATGTCGATCACGGCGGGAATCTCCAGTTAGCGCTGCAATATATGCTCGTACAGAACGAAGGGAAAAAGATCCACCTGTTTCCCGCCTGGCCCAAAGACTGGAATGTGAAATTTAAATTGCACTGCCCTTTCCAAACCACGGTCGAAGGATCTTTGCAAAACGGAAAACTTGAAAATCTTATTGTTACTCCTGCCTCCCGTCAGGCGGATGTGGTTCTGGACAACGGGCTCACGGTTCCAAATTAATCATGAATACAAAACAATAAACCTTATTATGAAAAATATCCTCTGTATCATCTCCCTGCTCTGTATGCCGCTGGTAGCGAAGGAACAGAAATTTTACACGCCCGAGCAGGACAAGGGCGGCATGACGAATTCCGCAGCGATTGATCAATCGCTGCCCAATGTCTTGATTCTCGGGGATTCCATCTCCATCGGTTACACCCAACAGGTTCGCGATGGCCTGAAGGGGAAGGCGAATGTCATCCGCGCTAGAGACAATTGCGGAGACACGCGAATGGGGTTGCTGGGCCTCAAGAAATGGCTCGGTTCCAATCACTGGGATGCCATCCACTTCAATTGGGGCTTATGGGACTTGTGTTACCGGGATATCCGGCCGAAAGAAGGAATACGACGCAATGACAAGGTGAACGGCAAGCTCTCCACCTCACTGAAGGATTATGAGAAGAACCTGGAGGCGATTGTGCTGCAGCTTAAAAAAACAGGGGCTGTTTTGATCTGGGCGAGCACGACGGTGGTTCCCGAGGGGGAGCCTGGTCGTTTCGTCGGCGATGATGTGAAATACAACGCCGTTGCCGAAAGGGTCATGAAGAAGCATGGTGTTCTCATCGACGACCTTTACTCGACCGCCAAAGCGTTTCCACCCGAGATGTCTACAAAACCTGGTGATGTCCATTACACCAAAAAAGGTTACGCTAAACTGGCCGAGCAGGTTGTCGCAAAAATATCGGAGGCTTTGAAGTTGCAGGGGCAATAAGGGGTCATAGGCACAGGTGTTAAGCTAAGAATGAAATCAATTCTTCTATGGGTGGCTATCCGTTCTGCCGTGCTGTATCCAGCGTGAGGCAGACTGGATAGCCACCCTTCTTATAGCGGTTTTTGCGGTAAAATTATTATAACAAGGGAAAAGGAGAGAGGATTATGAGATTCTTGAATATGATGGTATGCGTGGGGTTGAGTGTGGCGGTGGCGGGAGCTGCGCTTTGTGCGGAGGTGCCATCGCAACAGGAGATAAGGATTGAAAGCCCTGCGGACCGCGCCGTGTTTCAACGCAACGACCACGCCAAGGGCCGCTTGCCTATTCGGTGCAAAGTTTCTGTCGGCACGGTTGATCTGCGCGTGCTGGACAAGGCGACGAAGGCCGTGGTCAAGGACTGGTTTGCGTTGACCGCCGCGCCAGAAAAGGGCTCCTTCGCCGCTGAACTGGAACTTGCGTCCGGCTGGTATCAATTGGAATTTCGCGCCATGAACAATGGCGTGATGACGGAGACCGCGAAGGTGGAGCACGTGGGCATCGGCGAGGTGTTTGTGACGGCAGGACAATCCAATTCCGCCAATCATGGTCGTCCAACGCAGGTCGCGAAGGAAGATCGTGTTTCAACCTGTGACTACAAGACAGGCCTCTGGCAGCACTGCGCTGATCCGCAACCCGCCGCAAGCGGTCGCGGTGGCTCGCCTTGGCCGCTCCTGGGTGACCTGTTGGTGCAGAAATTCAAGTGCCCGGTTGGCTTCATCTGCGTGGGCGTCGGCTCGACGGCTGTTGGCCAGTGGGCCACGCCGACAGGATGCTATCCCCGCTTGAAAATGGCGTTACAAAGGGTCGGCAAACAGGGGTGTCGTGCGGTGCTGTGGCACCAAGGGGAGTCCGATTCTATTGCAGGAACCCCAGCAGAGGGGTATGCCAAAAAGCTGACCCAGGTTATTGAGCAATCCCGTCAGGATGCCGGCTGGCAGGTACCTTGGGGGGTGGCGCTTGCGTCATTCCATCCCTCGCCGGTAGCCACACCGGAGCGGCAACAGGCAGTGATCGAAGGGCAGAAGTTGGTGCTGGCAAAAGTCGCGGGTGTTTTTCATGGCCCGGAGACCGACAGTTTTCATACTCGTGGTTTTCTTGGGGACAGTGTCCATTTCAATGCTCAGGGACTCGCCGCCCACGCACAAGGCTGGGCCGACGCGCTCAACAAGCAAATCAGCCCGCTTAAGGCCACGGCTGTCTCCACCGGCCCAGGATGCGCCCGCAATTCCCGCGTTCCAGAGTGAAGCTAGTTTCAACGTGGGCGATGCCATTCCGTTGGCTCCCGATGGCGGAATCATTCTTGTCCTGGAGGACGGCGGGAAAAAAAATGTCCAAACTTGCTGACGCTTACTGACACTTCCCAACTTACTGACCTTCCCCTTCCGTGTAGTAATTTTTACTACAAGACAGGTCGCAAAGACTATGGTAGAGTTAAAATAATAAAGAGATGCTATTGTGTTTCAAGAGGTTTGTAAGAATACAAAGTCGGAGGTTTGATATGAGACGTTCAAATTGGATGATTGTGATGGCATGTGTGGTCGCCTTACGTGCGGAAGCGGTACCAACCCTATGGTTGGGCAATACCGACGCCAACTGGAATACTGCCGCCAACTGGACTAATGGGATACCGACATCAACAAAGGCCGTGTTCTTCGACAGCGCAGGCAGCTCGGGCACGACGCTGAGCAACAACCTCGCGGCGGCAACGCAAATCTTGGGGATGGCCTTCACCGCTAACGCCCCCGCGTACACCATCAACGGCAACTCAATCACTCTCTCTGGCAACATCACCAACAACAGCGCCAATCTCCAGACCATCAATCTGAACGCGGTCATGAACGTGCAGCGGACTATTAGTTTAACCGCCGGCGGCGGCGACCTCGCCTTGAACGGCAACCTCAGTGGCGTCGGAAGTTTGCCTATCTACGGTTCGGGGGCCACGCTCACCCTGGGCGGCAGCAACAGCTATAGTGGAAACACCACCGTGGGCGACCATGTCACCGTGCGGCTAGCCAACGCCAATGCTGGGGGTGCCTCAACCTTCGTCTCTGCTATGGGAAACGGTTATATTTCCACACTAGTCTTTGCCTCGGACACGCCGGTTAATCCTTTCCCCGTCTCATACTCGGGCGCCGGCTATTCCGTTGGGGGCACCTCAACGATCACGCTGGATCGCGCCACTCCCGGGGCGGCGGTGAACGGCACCTTTTCGAGTTGGACTTCGAATTATCGTGAGGAATACATTATCAACGCGGGCCCCAATGTCACCAGCGGTACGCCCAAGTTGACGGTGACCGGCCTCACGAGCTATGGGACTTATAACTCTGCCGGTCATATGACATTGACGCCGACCAATGTGGACGTGGTCTTAAACACGGTAACGCCGGTAATTCGGGCCACGGGTACCTCATCTTACCAAGACCTGATTCTGGGCGGCAGCAGCACCGGCAATAAGATCCTGGGGGAAATGGCGGATAATGTCACCAACCATCTCCAATTGACCAAGCAAGACTCTGGCACCTGGACGCTCAGCGGCACCAACAGCTATACGGGGACGACCACCATCAACGGAGGCGTGCTGCGCCTCGAAAATGACTATGCCGTGCCCGGCGGTATCGGTCTCTCTGGCGGGAGCAATGTCGTGACATTTGCTAGTCCCGGCGGGGTGCTGGGGTTGGGCGTGGGTGACTTCAGCCGCAGTATCGGAGCTGGCACGACGAATGTGCATTTCAACACCACCGCCAGCGGCGGATTCGCGGCCTATAGCGCTGATCGCACGGTTAACCTTGGCGGTGCTGGCGCTACGCTGACATGGAACGCCACCGATTTCGTGAAAACTGGCTATCGCCTGATCTTCGGCGCGAGTTCCTCCACCCACACGGTGGATTTCCAGAATCCCCTTGCGCTGGGCGGCGTACTGCGCATGATCCAGGTCGACGATGGCGCCGCCGCTGTGGACGCGATCCTGAGCGGAGCGCTCACCGGCACTGCTGGCGGCGGCCTGGTCAAGGTCGGCGACGGTACCTTGGCCCTCACCGGCACCAATACCTACCCCGGCGGCACGACGGTCAGCAATGGTGTCCTGTTGGTGAATGGCTCAATCACCGGTGCCGTGACCGTGGTGTCTGGAAGCACCTTGGGTGGGATAGGTGTGGTGGCGGGCGTGGTGACGAACTTGGCGCAGGGAATCATCACGGCCGCTGCTACGAACTCTATCGGGACACTGACAGTGACCAACCTGGTCATGGCAGAGAATTCGACCTATGT
>SESA01001781.1_pt1 | contig 10691 bp, 4 predicted proteins | sample 3171451 | NCBI WGS metagenome assembly SESA01 (sample SAMN06051862, study PRJNA518727) | freshwater metagenome | biome: subpolar coniferous forest; feature: holomictic lake; material: water; isolation source: holomictic Lake 227, 8 m depth | place: Canada: near Kenora, Ontario | collected 2013-06-25...
TTCTAAGGGTTTTCCCTTACTTCAAATACTTGTTTCCCGTTAGACCAATTACAAGCATCCCCGTATTTGCTAAAATCCAGGGCTTTGTATATTTGATAATAACTTATTTGCAAAGGGAAGGCAAATATATATTGTTGTTATTGACCAAAACATAACATATCGGGAAAACCTGAGAACTGTGCGGGATCAGGTTAACCTCTTCAGGAAAGACAATTTCCGTGTATGGCGGAAATTTCTTTTTCATGGTCAACCATTTGGAGTACCAGCGCGAAGATGGAAAAATTGTTCTCCTTTTAACCCGAAACTTTTATTGCAAAAACCTTATATAATATGGAAATAATAGAGAAAAATATCGAAAAATGCATGATCATCAGCATACAGGGCCGGCTGGACACGATTAGCAGCGCTGTTTTTGAGAAACGGCTTACTGAACTGATGGATAATCAGGTCACCAGGATCATAGTCAATTGCTCACAGATGGATTTTATCAGCAGTTCCGGATTGAGAACCCTTTTATTTGCCTTGAAAAGGATTACACAGGCCAAAGGAAAGATGGTTATATGTGGATTGAGTGAGAATTTCCATGAAATTTTCGCAATTTCCGGGTTTACCCAAATTTTCGAAATCTATCACAGTGAAGAAGAAGCGCTCAGCGTGTTTTAATAAACCAATACAGAAAAATCAGCTATGGAAAACTTAGAATATTGGAAAAACTCACTGCTAGGTTCACCCTTGCATGTCCCATTTTATTTTTCAGGAAATGGAGATGGCACAAAAAACAGCTCAGTTCATTTCAAATTGAATGATGCACAGCAGATAAAACTGAAGCAATACATCTCATCATATACATATGAAGTATCAACTCTTTATACAGCGATATGGGTTGCGTTGGTTTCCCGTTATGCCGATCAGGATGAAATTATAGTGTTTTTATCAGATCTTGGAATACCGTTGAAAGTGTCCATGACCAAAGAAACAAACATTTCTGAGTTGATTACTCAAATTGCCAGGCAAAGGGAAGAAGGTAAAAGATATCCCCTGGAAAGCTTTGAACAGTTAATTGACTCATCCTGCAGTGGTTCCAAAACAAATGTTAACGATGGCATCGTGGCAATCGGTGAAGTTAATGCGCTCTCTGTTACCGCTCGGAATCTCAACCCATTCAAAATTCTGTTTGAATTTGTAACGGAGAACCCTGAATCCTTTGGAATCCTGTTTACCGACAGACTGGAAGAGTTCTATATCAGGCAAATGGGTGATCATTTTATTGCGTTACTGGAAGGAGTCATGTCAAAACCGGAAGCAAGCCTTTGCTCATTTCCCATCATTACGGTTGAAGAAAAGCAGCGAATACTTGTTGACTTTAATAACTCAGAAGTAAATTTTAATGAGGATGTCACCCTTCACCAGCTTTTTGAAGAGCAGGTGGAGAGAACACCTGATAACATTGCAGTGGTTTACAAGGATGAAAGCATTACATACAGGGAATTGAATGAAAAGGCGAATCGGTTGGGTCATGCTATCAGGGGTCACTACCGGATAATATACAAGGAAGATATTCTTCCTGATACCCCTATAGGAATCTGTATGACCAGGGGAGTTGGAATGGTTGTGGCTATATTGGGCATTCTCAAAGCGGGGTGCGCATATATTCCTATCGATCCTGCTTATCCGGCCGACCGTCTCCGCTTTATGATGGATGATGCTCTTGCTCCTTTGGTTGTAACCGAAATGGTCAATCTTGATAAACTTCTTTTTTTAAATGAAACAGACTATGGCGTGATTTCTCTCGATGGTGGTTGGGAGGTCATCTCGAAATATTCAGGCAAGAATCCTGAACTAATCAACAATTCACGTAACCTGTCATATATCATCTATACCTCAGGTTCCACAGGCCGGCCCAAAGGTGCAATGATCGAACACAGAAGTGTGATTAACTATGCTTTTTTTGCCAAGAAAAAGCATTCTATCACCCCGGGAGACCACATACTTCAGTTTTCTTCAATAAATTTTGACATGTCGGTGGGGGATATGTTTCCTGCATTATTATTCGGGGCAACATTGTACATTACCCATAATGAGCTGAGAATGGACCCGGAAGCCTTATTTTATTACCTTAAAGAACAGTCTATCAATATTATATTTTTGACTTCTGCTGTATTACATGCCATGCCGAAAGAAGAAGTCCCATCGCTGAGGTCCATTTATGTCGGCGGTGATATCTCCGACAAAGAAACATTGGATTTCTGGAGTAAGGGAAGAACTTTATTCAATGTTTACGGGCCTACAGAGTGTACAGTTATTTCAAACGGATGCATCTATAATGAAGAGAGATTAAGTACTGAGATTGGTGGTCCGAACGATAATATTAAAATCTATGTTCTCGACAAATTTCTCAACCTTATGCCGGTAGGAGTACCGGGTGAACTTTGTATAGGCGGGATGGGTGTTAGCAGGGGCTACTTGAACCGCCCGGAACTTACAGAAGAACGTTTTATAAAAAACCCATTTATTACGCAGGAAGAACTATTCACTGGAAAAAATCTCAGGCTTTACAAGTCGGGCGACCGCGTAAGATGGCTCAAAAATGGTTCAATTGACTTCCTGGGGCGGGTGGATTTCCAGGTAAAAATAAGAGGGTTTCGGGTTGAAGCCGGTGAAATTGAATCCGTTCTTATGTCTCATGGAGAAATTAAAGACTGTGTTGTAGTTCCATATGATGATGGTAATGAAAAACGTTTGGCTGCTTATTATGTGCCGAGACCCAAAGCATCTCCTGCCATCACTGACTTAAAAGCTCATCTGTCAGAGTTTTTACCTGATCATATGATTCCAACTGTATTTATAGAACTGGCAGAAATGCCTATGTCGCCCAGCGGTAAAATAGAGCGAAAACTGCTTCCCCCTCCCACAATTGGGCTATTATATGCAAAGGATAAAACCCCGGTAAAATATGTGGCTCCCCAAAGTCCATACGAAGTGCTGATTTCTGAAATTCTTTGTGCAATAATGAATCTCGAAAAAATCAGTGTTGACAGCGATATCTTCGACATGGGTGTTCATTCTCTGATGGCTGCAAAGATTGCTTCTGAAATAAGGAAGAAATTTTCTAAAAAGATTGAACTCAAAGATATTTTTGAACATCGTAGTATTCAAAGCCTTGCAAAATTTATCTCTGAAATAACAGTTAACGAAAAGGCGGACCTTATTTCAATACAGCGGGTGACGAACAGGAAAAACATTCCACTTTCATTCCAGCAGGAACAGATTTGGTTTTTGAGCAAACTTGTTCCAAACAACAGGGCTTATAACTTTCAGTTTTCATTGGTGCTGAAAGGAAAACTCGACAAACACATTTTAGTGCAGTTTCTCAATGAAATGGTTATCCGCCATGAGATATTGAGAACCACTTTCCACGAAAGCACGAAGGGACCCGTTCAGATTGTGCATGCACCCTGGAAGGTCAAACTTAACGAGGCCGACCTGACACATTTGCCCGAAGATAAAAAAGCCGGAGAAGCGGAAAAGCTTATGGGAAAAGTGTTATCTCACTCATTCAACTTTAGTAAACTTCCGCTTGTATCGTGGAGTCTTTTTAAAATCAGTGAAGAAGAACATGTTTTCCTTCACATGGAACATCATTTTCTTCATGATGGGTGGGAAGCCGGTATTTTCCTGAGAGAAATGAAAGCGTTTTATATTGCCTGCATAGAAGGGAAACCCTCCCCTTTGCCGGAATTGCCTATTCAATATGCCGATTACGCTATTTGGCAGCGCCACAATCTTTCAGGCGATCGTCTTGAAGAAAAAATAAGTTATTGGATAAATAAGATCAAGGATTATCCTACGGTATTAAATCTGCCTACTGACCATCCGCGTCCTTCCGTACAGAGTTTTAACGGGGATGCCATAAGGCTTAATTTAAAAAGAAGTCTGTATCATTCACTGCGCGAATTCAGCAGAAACAATAAGGTTACACTTTTTAATACGATGTACTCCGCCTTTGCTGTATTGATATCGAAATATAGCAGGCAAACGCAGTTTCTCCTCGGCACCGGGGTCGCCAACCGCAATTTAAAGGAAACCGAGGGGTTGATGGGGATGTTTGTGAATTCTGTTCTCTTATATTCCGATTTATCAAAGAATCCGACCTTTAAAGAGCTAATTAATAAAACAAAGGAGAACATGCTCTATGATGCCGCTCATTATGATATCCCTTTCATGCATATCGTAGAACGGCTGAAAGCCGGTGTCACACCCGGGCGAAACCCCCTGTTCCAGGTATTGTTCGCTTTTCATGACAGTGATATTCCTCTTCTCGATTTTGCCGGTCTTCATGGCGAATTGCTTGAGAGACACAATGCCACAGCCAAATTAGATATGAATGTCATCTGCATTCCGAGGGCTGAACAGCATGTAGCCACCGAATCTGCTCATTTGGAAATGGAAGATATAACCATTGTTTGGGAGTACAACAGTGACATTTTTAAGAGAGAAACTATACAGGGAATGTTTGATCATTACATTACATTACTGGAAGAATTAATCGAATCAGCCGAGAAAAATGTAGAAGATGTAAATATATTACTGCATAAAGAGAAAGAACAAATTTTGTTTGGGTTCAATGATAACGCTGTGAATTATGACAGGAGCCATACGATGATTGATATGTTTGAAGAGCAGGTGAAACTGCATCCAGACAAAGTTGCAATCGTTCATAACGGCAAAACACTTTCTTACCAAAAATTAAATGAAGAAGCCAACATATTAGCACATAGGTTGAATAAAATCCATCCTGGTTCCTTTGACGGAGTAACAAACAATAATATTGGTATATGCATGGAACGTTGCCCTGATATGCTGATTGGCTTGTTGGGTATTCTCAAATCCGGTTGTTCTTACGTTCCGATACCGCCTCATTATCCTGAAAACCGCCTCCGGTTTATCATGGAAGATTCTGCGTTAAAGGTAATCCTGACACAAAGCAAGCTGATGAAGGAATTGACTTTTCTTGCAGAGGAAGAAAGAATAGTCATCCCGCTTGATACAGAAGCTTCTGATAAAGCTGATTTTTCAGATAAAAACCCCGGCAATAAAATAAGTGCCAACGATATCGCTTATATCATCTATACTTCAGGCTCAACAGGCAACCCCAAGGGAGTGACGATACCTCAACGTGCGGTTACCAATTTCGTTACCAGCATTAAAACTGATGTAGTTACAGAAGATGATGTTATTGCCCAATGTTCAACTTATGCCTTCGACGCTTCCATTTATGAATTCTGGGGCGCCTTACTTTCAGGTGCGACATTAGCCATTATTGACAGCAACAAAATTGAGAATCTCGATTTGTTGAAAAAGGAAATATCCGATAATAAGGTTACAACTGCTTGGTTCACCACAGCCCTGTTTAACGCAATTGTGGACTGCGATGCAGAGATATTCTATTCGTTAAAATCGGTATTGTTTGGGGGAGAGGCCGTAAATGTTAGTACGGTAAAAAAGTTACTTGAGGCAAAACCATCCACACTTAATGTAATTCACGGTTATGGACCTACGGAATGTACTTGTCTCAGTACTTCCTGTCTCTTGACGGATGAATATAAAGACAGCGATGTGATACCTATCGGGAAGCCACTTCACAATTATACCGCCTATGTACTGGATAATAAGTTAAACCCTCTGCCTGTGGACGTTCCGGGAGAACTTTATATAGGCGGAGATTCTCTTGCAATTGGCTATCTGAACAGACCCGAACTTTCAAAAGAACGGTTTATTGAGAATCCCTTTGTTTCAAAAGAGCATAAAGAAAAGAATATAAATACCCGCCTGTATCGGACAGGTGATTTGGTAAGATGGCTGCCGGATGGGAATATAGAGTTCCTCGGACGCACAGACTTCCAGGTGAAAATACGCGGTTTCAGAATCGAACCCGAGGAGATTGAAGCTGTCCTTCTCAGACATGAAGAGGTAAAACAATGTGTGGTAATTCCCTGGAATCAACAACTTATTGCCTACTGGGTTCCCAGGGAAAACGCTGTAGCGCAGGTAGATATGAAAACTTTCCTTGCCCGTCAGCTTCCGGAATTCATGATCCCAACGGCTTTTATAAAGATGGCATCATTCAAACTAAACAACAATTTTAAAGTTGACCGAAGTAAGCTCCCAACGCCCAAATTGGAAGATATAATGTCTTCTAAAAGAAAATATAACCATCCGGTTACGTTCACAGAAATTACGCTGGCAGAAATATGGAAAGAACTTTTAAAACTCGACAAAATAAGTGTCAACGATAACTTCTTCGAAATAGGAGGTAATTCCATTCTCACTGTGAGAATGCTTTCAAGTGTAAAGCGGAAACTTAGCGCAGATGTGAATATATCTCAAATGTTCGCCCAACCTACTATCGCCTACCTGGCTGCTTTTATTGACGGCACAGGAATAACTTCCGGCGCATCCGAAAGCAATTTAAGTATAGCGCTTAAGGACGCTGAAACAGTAGTCACGACTGAAAACATTATATCAAAAAGAGAAAAAGAGCCAACTTCCATACTCCTTACAGGTGTCACCGGATTTTTAGGAATTTATCTTCTTGATGGGTTGATTAAGAAAACTAAAGCTGACATTTATTGCCTGGTGAGAGGCAAGGACGATGAGGATATTCGGCGTCGTTATGAAGCAACACTTGACTTGTATAAAAAAGAAGATTTAAAAAATCATCCCAGAGTAAAACTTGTAATTGGAAATTTAGCAGAAAAAAAATTGGGGATGGATGATGCCACCCTGGAAATGATGAATGAAAAAATTGATTCCATCTATCATTCGGGAGCTATGGTCCATCACATGTACGATTACAATACTTTGAGAAAGTCTAATGTTTTATCTACAGTGGAGCTTCTTAAAATTGCTGCAACCGGTAAAAAGAAAACCCTCAATTATATTTCGACTTTGGGTGTGGCAAGTATCAGGGATGCCAACGGATTTCAGATAGAGGTTGATTCTAAAGATTCGCCTTTGTCAACGAACGGGTACATCTTAAGCAAGTGGGTTTCAGAGAAAATAATAAGTAATGTCCATGGCATTGACATTAATGTTTTCAGACCTGGTAACATCACCGGCGACAGCAAAGAAGGACTCTGCGCGCCCGAAAAAAATCATGCGCTACTTCTCATGAAAGGATGTATTCAAATGGAAGCAGCGCCTGATTGGAAGAGATCAGTAGAAATGACACCGGTGGATATGCTTGCCGATGCCATTATTCATCTGGCGAAAAGCTCCCATGGGATACATATCTACAATATGAACAATCCATATGAGATCACATGGCGGGAATATATTGAATTAATTGAAAGTTGCGGATTTAAAATGGAACTTCTTCCTGTAAATATCTGGAAGGACAAACACCTTGCAATGGCAGATGAAAAAAATGCCATGTATCCAATCCGGGAATTTTATTTGAGGGAAAGGAAAGATATCATGACCAGAGAATGGAAGACTTTTTCCCATTGGAATTCCCGAGAAGTCAAGGAAAAATTGCATTCATCGGGTTTTCATTTTCCGGAAAAATATGATGACTACCTGAAGTTGATTTTAAATTATCTCAAAAAAATAACATTTTTAACCAATTAAAACTATGTCTATGAACTATGATTTTATTATTGTAGGATCGGGAGCTGGTGGTGCAACACTCTCGAAAGAACTTGCAAAAAAGGGCAAAAAAGTCCTTGTGGTGGAATCTGGCAAAAATGTTTTTCCGCTGCCTTTTGTAATTGAAAAATCGGTTGAAGGAACCGATATTTTTACGGCTTACGGAGCCGGAGGTGCAACTGTATTAGCCAATGCAAATGGTGTGCGTAGTCTGGAAAAACCTTTGGCTGAATTTGGTATTTTTCTGGATGAAGAATATACGGAACTTGAAAAAGAGACGGGACTGGCTCCGATTCATGATTCTCTGCTTTCCCCCGATGGTTCAATCAGATTGCTTGAAATATGTAAAAAAGCCGGTATCGGGATGCAGAAAATGCCCAAATTTATTGATCATACAAAATGTATAAGATGTGGTAATTGCAGTTTGGGTTGCCCGTCCGGTGCAAAATGGTCAGCCTTGAGTTATCTCAGGGAAGCTGAATCTCTTGGGGCAGATGTGGTCTATAACACCAAAGTGGAAAAAGTCATCGTACAAAATGGCAAAGCCAAAGGGGTAGAATGTATTTTTGCAAACAAACCTGTTAAATACTATGGTGATTCCATTGTCCTGTCAGCAGGCGGGATTAAATCTCCGGTTATTCTGCAGAACTCCGGTATTAAAAATGCCGGGCAAAATTTATTTATTGATATTTGCGAGCTTTTTTATGGTATTACCCCTGATATAGATTTATCTCATGAGCCACCAATGCAACTGGTAAACACAGAGTTTTTGGAGAAAGAAGGATTTATTCACTCTACAGGTTCTATAAAGGATAAAAGTAAACTGCATTATTATCTTAGGGACAATGTAGATGCCTATATGAATAATAATTTGTTTGCCGTAATAGTCAAAATCAAAGATGAGGCAAAGGGAAGAATCTTTCCTGATGGTACCTTTACTAAAACAGCCACCATTCAAGATAGAAAACGTCTTGATAAGGGAGGGGAGGCAGCAAGAGTCCTTTTAATGGCTGCCGGAGCCAAGCCCGACACAATTCAAAAACGGGAAGGTTTATATGGCGGACACAACGGAGCCTCAGCAGCCATTGGTGTTGTTGTAGACACAAACCTGCAAACAAAAATCGATAATCTATTCGTATGTGATGGAAGCGTTTTGCCCGAATCGCCCGGCCTTCCGCCTATCCTTACAATTATGGCTATTTCAAAGTGGTTTGCTAAAAAATTTTGATAGAATGGCAGTATAAAAATCCGCATTCCGGAATAGGAGTTACTTATGATAAATACAGATTCCAATCAGATCATTGTTATTGATCCCAGAAAACAGCGTTGGATAATATATAGTATTGCTTTAGCAACCTTCATGTGTATGCTGGATAACTATATTGTGAATATCTCACTACCTGCAATTTCCAAATCATTTAACGTGGGCATTGATGGTGTTTCCTGGATTGTTATTGTGTACTTGCTCATTTTGACCAGTGCCATTCCATTTTTTGGAAAATTAGGAGATAGGGTAGGATTGATAAAACTCTTTATTGCAGGCTATATCGTTTTTATTTCAGGTTCACTTCTCTGCGGTATATCCCCCTCATTATACATGCTGATATTCTCCCGATTTTTGCAGGCCATAGGAGGCGCTGTTCTTTATACTGTGCCTTCGGCTATCATAACAAGGTTTCTTCCACCGGAAAAACGGGGATATTCTTTTGGCATTTTAGCTACTGCTGCTGCAGTTGGGTTTGCCATGGGATCGCCACTCGGAGGACTGATTACGGCTAATTTTGGCTGGCCATGGGTATTTCTGATAAATATCCCCATCGGTATTACTGCCATAATCATTGTTTTAAGAAAATTTCCGCGTGAAAAAGAGCTTGCTTTGGTTCGCGAGAAATTCGATATCCCCGGAATATTCTATTGTTTTTTCTGGCTCCTTACATTGATGTTCTCATTAAATATGGGAAGACAGTTTGGTTGGACATCTCTCGTAATTGTTGTTTCTTTTATCATGTCTGTACTTTTCTTATCTCTTTTTATCAGGCAGGAGCATATCTTCAAATTTCCCCTGCTCGACTTGAGGCTATTCAGGATTAAGGGTTTTACCTATCCTAATCTTGCGAATTTCTTTGTTTTTATGGCAGCAAATGGCACAAACTTCGTATTGCCCTTTTATTTGATCTATGCGCTTGAAGTATCGCCCGAAAAAGCAGGATTGGTTCTAATGGCTTTCCCTATAACCAATATGATCACAGGACCCATCGCTGGTAAGGCTTCGGATAGGATGTCCCCCCGGTTATTATGCATAATCGGAGCATCAATAAGCCTGGCAGCCACGATAATTTTTCCCTTTACAATGCACCTTTCAGGAACCTTACCGGCAATTACTTTTTTGCTCATTACCGGGTTTTCGATTGGACTCTTCCTGCCTCCCAACAATAATCAAATCATGAGTTCAGCTCCTAAAGATTCTCCTGGCGTGGCTTCAGGAATACTGCGAACTTTGACAAATCTTGGTTCAGTCATTGGAGTAGTAATTTTTGAAATCATTTTTAGTTTCTTCTTTGTCGAAAAAAATTCTACGATAACAAATCCAGCAAAAACACTCTCCAATTTTTCCCCCGGGAGCATTGTTACCGGCTTGTATTATGTTATCATTTTTGCTGCTGTACTTTATGGATTGGCGCTTCTATTTTCAGTGATAACACCAAAAAAAAGCATGTCCTCCTTGATGACCTCATCCCCTGAAAAAGCTTGATGTCATTCGCAAAATTGCCAGTTGCAATATGAATGAAATACTGAAGTACCTTTGCGGGACTTCGAGAACCGTTTTTACAGCACCAAGAACTGCATTTTCTTGGATCAAGTGAATTTCCGGGTAGGGGAAGGGAATTTCGGATATCCGATATCAGATTTTACATTTCATATTTCATATTTCACCTCTCACATTCAAACTTTTAGCTATCTGTGTTTTTGAACGATCAAAATGTTGAACCAACAATAAAAAAAACATTTCAAAACAGAATCATTTGAAAACGTTGGCTTTACAG
>SESA01001783.1_pt1 | contig 10680 bp, 16 predicted proteins | sample 3171451 | NCBI WGS metagenome assembly SESA01 (sample SAMN06051862, study PRJNA518727) | freshwater metagenome | biome: subpolar coniferous forest; feature: holomictic lake; material: water; isolation source: holomictic Lake 227, 8 m depth | place: Canada: near Kenora, Ontario | collected...
AGAAAAGCTTTAATGATGGCTGAAATTGAGAAGCCGTACAGAGAAGCAGGACTGGAAAAAACGAAGCAAGAAACATTAGTAATACCCCGAAACCTTGCTATTGCCGAAGAAAGAATTGCAATTGACAAAAAGGCGAACGAAATGGCTGACTATTTCAAGCAGTTGGGGTTGAAGGTTGATAGGGACAAAATAGCTACTGAAATAGAAAAATTTAATGCAGAGCAAAAACAAAAGGCAGAACAAGCGGGAAAATGGAATATACTGGGTATTCATGGGACAGTAAATCCATCTTTAATAGGAGAAGCGGGACAAGCGGCAAACGAATTGAAAAAAAGAGGGTAAAAATGGTTGATTATTCTCAAATGTCTGACGAGGAATTGTACAAAATATCTGGGTTAAAGCCGCCGTCTTTTTCTCAAAATGTGGTATCGGATGTTATATCGATTGGTAAGGGATTACCAGAATCTATCGGGCAAGGTATGGCTACGGCCGGGAAGGTAGGCCTTGATATATTAACAGGGTCAAGCATACGGGATATGCTTTCAGGCATACCAGAAAAAAATCCTATTTCTCCGACAGTAAAATCAATGCTTACTGCGCCATCTATCCGTGAATTGTTGGCAACAACGCAACAGCAAAGTATTGCGGAACAACCAAAATATAAAGATATTCCAACGGCATTAAAGACGATGTATAAAAATCCTTTGACAAATATCCCGGCACAAGCGGCGATGATTGTACTCCCTTCATTGATTAAAGGTGGCGGTAGGCCTATCGGGGCATACGAATCGGCAGACATTCTAAAAACGCCCATTCGGGGGACTGGAAAAAGACCGCCGACATATCAAGAGCCGGGGAAAGCGTACATTGATACCGCAGAAGTTCTCCCCACGACACTGGAAAAAACCAATATACAGAATTTGACAAACAAATATGTTCAAGACAATTTGAGGAACTTCGCTGGTGGCGAGGCGGCAGAGTTTGGAAAAACTGCCCGTGATGCTACTATGGAAATAAAAGACAAAATGAAGCAATCGTTCACCGATTTTTACAAGAACGAGGGAATAAAGTGGGATGATGCGCTCCCGGCGCCAGAAACCATAAACAAACTCGAAACATTGCTTGACGAAGCAAGTGACACGATGGATTTAAGTGCTTTACGCAAAGCAAAAAACATCGTCAACCGGTTGAAGGGGACTACCGAAGGAATAGTTAAAGAGCCGGTTATTGAAAAAAAGACAATGGGTAATATCCCCGAAGGTGTGCAAGATGTAGTGGTTGGGCAAAAGGAAACCGTAGTAAAAAAACCACTCACATTTGGCAATGTTGCCGACGCCTCGGAGAAACTCTATGGGTTAGGTGAGGACAATATAAGTGTGAGTGGCAAGAAAACATCAACCGGCAGATTTTTTACCGATTTGGGGAATATACTGACAGAGGCGAAACGGTCTGACCCTCGCATAGCGAGAGCTGGTAAAAAGTTTAGCGATCTCTTGAAAGCAAAAGTACTTTTGAACAAAAGCTTGCGTTTACAGAGTTCAATGGGCGAGATGCGTTTAGAGGGGAAACTCAACTCTTCTTTCCGGGACAAGGGCAATTTGACGCTCAAGGAAAACCTTAATAATATAGACGATGTTTTGGCTAAATACCCAGAAACGAAAGAGATGGTGGGATACGGTGGTTTTACTGATAAAATAAAACTTGCGCAGATAGCGAACGATATTGCGGCAAAAAAAGCAACTACACCATCTGGGTTGTCCAGATTTGGGTTGCAGGCGGTAGGGAATTTTTTCAGGGTTGGAGATCCTGAAGCGCATGCACTCTTTATTATCAAAGGATTAAAAGAGGGTTGGATCAAATCAGAGGCACTTAAAGAAGGTGTAACAGAAAATAAGCCGGGCATTGTGTTTGGGAGAATGAAAACAAGGGTCGGTGCTTTGAGAGATATACTTCAGAAACCAAAAAAGGAAGGTAAATAAACATGGCAGTCCCACAACTGACGGATTTTATTCTGTACACCGCAACACCGCTAACCAACACGGACTATGCGTTTAACTGGGCAGAGGTAGTCAAGTATGTCGGTGATGGCACATTTGATTTTACGATTAACAGCTTGACGACTACTAACGATGTTACGGTAAATGGAGATGCTACTGTTGCTGGAACATTGGGAGTAACGGGTGCATTAACTGCGGCAAGTTTTTTAAGCGGCGCATTGACGGGACATTTCAAAATAGGAACTTTTACAAGAAATATTTCGACAGCAAGCGGAACACAGGCAATAACAGGCATTGGTTTTGTTCCTACGATTGTATTATTTATGGGCGGTAGAGGACAATTGCAGAGAGCAAGCATAGGTTTTGACGATGCCACAACAGCATATAGTTTTAATGCATATGTCTTAGATAACACCGTAGATACATTTAATAATACGCAATCCCTTCATGTCTTTACGGGTCTATCTGATTCATATGGAGGGAAAATAAACAGCATGGACGCAGATGGATTTACAATAGGATGGACAAAAGCGGGTTCTCCGACTGGAACTTTAACAGCTATGTATTTGGCAATAAGATAAAACTAAAAAGGGAGAAAACAGATGAAAAAGTTTTTGGTATCAGGTTGTCTTGTTGTTGGTTTTTGCTCGATAGTTTTTTCTGCGACGGGCCCGGGAGTTAAAGTCGGAGGAGATGTCAACATTGCCGCATCGTCAAACTCCGTTATGTCCGTTTCATCGTCGACCGTGACGACTGATCCGGCGGTGTATTTTGGCGTGCAAAGGATTTACGCTAATACGGGCGCTTCAACAGTGTACCGTTCCGTATCATCGACAGCGGCGTATTCCGTTGGCATCCCTCTATACAAAAACGAACGATGGATAGAGGACAGATGGTTTGGCATCATATATTGGCAGGCAGAAACAGGCGCAAGTGCGGTTGATGTCCGCAGAGAATATATAAGGGAATAAGGGGATAAAATGAAAAAATTATTACTATTATTTTTGCTTTTTCCGTCTATATGCTGGGGATCTCAAATTATAAGTAGCGGTAGTGGCGGTGGATTAGCAAACCCGGCAAACGAAGATTGGATCATTCCCGATCCGTATTCGCTTGGTTCTTCGACCGTTTCGGCGAAGGTTTTTGCGTCAACAATAACCGTTAAAAATGCTCTTGTCTTACCGCCCGACACACTCGGCAATCTATGGCAGGTTAATATAAGTACCGCTGGTGTGCTATACACGAGCCCTGTAGCTTTTGCAACGGGGGGGACAGTTACTTACGACGGTCTGTATACAGTACATACATTCCTCACGAGTGGTGATTTAACGGTTTATCGTACTGGCGATGTAAACGTGCTGTGCGTAGCCGGTGGTGGTGGTGGCGGTTTTGAAGGTGGTGGTGGTGGTGGTGGTGGTGTTACGGTATCTACCATCAGCCTTACACCTGGTTCTTATCCAGTTGTGATAGGTGATGGTGGTGCTGGTTCTGGTATTGCGACGCGAAACATTCATGGGTCAAGTGGCTCACCGTCATCATTCTCTTCGGTTGCTTCTGTTGGCGGTGGCGGCGGAGGGACAAGTCAATCTCCGTTATTCAATACAGATGGAAACCCTCTATCCGGTGGTTCTGGCGGCGGTGGAGCGATTAACGACCCTCCTGGAAATAGCCACTATATTGGTGCCTTTGGAACTCTTTATCAGGGAAATAAGGGAGGTGATGGCACCGGAGCACCAGCATATGTCGGTGGTGGTGGTGGTGGTGCTTTAACCAGTGGGCAAAACGGTAATGATCGTGGAATTGATTATGCGGGTAATGGTGGTGATGGAATTATGTGTTCGTATAGTGGTGGAATTATGTATTATGGTGGCGGTGGTGGTGGGTATGGGCAAGCTTCCTGGGTTAAAGGATTAGGCGGACTGGGCGGCGGTGGTAATGGAAATACAGAACCAACAAGTGGGCTTGTGAATAGCGGTGGCGGCGGTGGCTCAAAAGAATCTTCGGGCTACAATGATGGCGGATCTGGAATAGTTATTATAAGATATGTTACACCATAAGGAGATTATAATGCGACAAATCAAACTACACAAAACACAACCATCATATTTATTTTTAAGTATATTATTTGCGACATATATAGTGGTATTGATGGCAATCTTTGTATCTGTATCTCACGCACGGAGTTTTGCAGAGATTTACGGAAACAACGAAGTAAAGAGAGTTATCGTCTGCGATAGCGAACAATGGTGTAAGACTAATCTCGGCGGGACTTGGGTAGAAACTTACAAGGATTTGCCCGATAGAAACTTTGCAGGGATAGGTTTTACTTATTATTCAGAAAAACAGAATTTTTCCTCACCAAAACCGTACCCATCGTGGACATTATCAAACGATTGTAAGTGGATGTCACCTGTCCCGTATCCGACAAAGCTACTATCAAACCAGAGGGCTGTTTGGAACGAGAAAAATATAAAGTGGGACATTATAAATAAATCGAGGACAAAATGAAAAAACTACTATTGATTATTTTATTTTCTTTTCCTATTTCAAGCTATTGCGCTACAACGATGAATAGAGAGATTGAAGGGGTGAGCATCGCGTCAACAAACATAAATATCGGAATTTCAACAGGAACCTTACGAAGTGAGATGGATTCCGTGTGGGTTTCTACCGGTACCCTCCAACAACAAATCATAGACGTTGGTTCAGACATATTAAATTCCACAAACACTTGGGTTGGGGGCAACACATTCCCTATAATGACGATGTCGGGTAGTGTGGTAAACAAATATAAAGTGGTAACGACGACATACACGGTATTGCCGAATGATTATTTTCTAAATGTAGTCACGGATGTATCGTGTACGGTAAATCTGCCGACAGCGGTAGGAATTACTGGGAAGTTGTACGATATTAAAAAAAGTACCGGGACTGCCATTGTAACCGTTCTGCCTAACGGGAGCGAAACGGTAGCGGGGTATGCTAACTACATTCTGTCTGCGCAACGATCATCCATTAAAGTGATGTCAACAGGGACAGGATGGGCTTTAATTGGGGGGATGTCTTTGCCCGTTGTCCCTCACATTATATGTTTTTCGACGGCTACCCTAACAGTAGCGAATTCGACGACTACTTATCCGGTAACCTATACGCAGAATACTGACGCAGAGGCAATGAGGCACACTGCTAACGACTCAAAGATATATTTTGACGATGTAGGCGACTTTTTGGTAACGGTATCGGCTATTGTCGATACCACAACAAATACGGCGATGAAGTTTGATATGTGGCTTAAAAAAGACGGGGTAAATGTGCCTTTGACAAATACGCAAGTTGGTTTTGATAGCGGAGCAGTACAACAAACTCTTGCTTTCTCCTATGTTGTCGATATAGATACCATAGGTAGATATATAGAGTTATGGTATCACGGGAGTAATACTAACGGCCGTCTTCTGTATGTTGCCGGTAGCACTAATCCCGATATACCGGAATGCCCGTCAATTATTGTTACCGTCAACAAAATAGGTAGATAAAAATGAGTACAGAACGCCGTATATCAGATGACCGAATTGTTAATATAGAAAAGATGGTTAACGAACTATTAACCAAACAATCGGTTATAATGTCCGAACAATCGGTAATTAGAACTGATACGGCGAGAATCAAAACGGTACTTGACGGGAACGGGCATCCTGGACTTATAAGAGAGTTTGAGGTTATCAAGACAAAAGTTTGCGAAATTGAAAAACTGCGGTCTTGGGTCAGGTTGCAGATGTTGACGGTTGTGCTGGCTATTGTTTCCTTTGCCTACGAGTACGGGATGCTAAAGGATATGATTAAAAACCATTTAGGCAAATAATGAAAATAATTGTATTTGTATCTTTTCTTTTCCTCAACGGATGTGCTGGCGCAGGAATACTGCCCGACCTTAATTTGTTTAAGGGGGAGCAAAAAGGAGATATTCAGGCGGTAAAAACAGGCGATATAGCTCCTATAAAAGCTCCCATTAAAGCAGAGATACAGACGGGGTTAACTAATACGGCAACAACAAGCACGATAGGTGGTAATGTCAACAACGATGCCTCTATAATGAAGGATTACATAGACGCATTAAAAGATACCGCCAAACAACAGGGAAAATTGTACCAAAAAGTAATTATGGGATTGATAGCACAGATGGGTATATTGATATCTTTACTTGGCTGGTGTTTGAAATTTTTGTTAAAAGCAGATGAACGCAGGGATTTAAGACAGGAGAAAAAGAATGGTTGATAAACTGTTGTCAGCGAGGTTTTTATCGACGGTTTTGGTTATCGGCACTCTATGTATACTCTTGATTATCGTGGTGAGTAAATGCTTTTTAATGCCCGAAGCTTTTGACAAGTTAAAAGATTTGGTTATGCTGTTGGCGGGAGCTTTTGTTGCAACGGTAAGCAGTATAGTGGCAATGTATTTCGGCCGTGCTGACAGGGAAAATAAAGGGGGAGGGAAAAATGTTTAAATGGATTAAAGAGTGGTGGGAGAACAAAAAAGCTGTTATTGAGGATATCGTGTTGCCGAAACTTGACTTGTTGACTGCCCCGCTTGCCGATTTGCTGATAGCACGAGGCGTCCCGTCAGCAGTCGCCGGCCCAGCGGCAAAAGAGATTATAGAGTTTGTCAAGACATACCTAAAAAGACAGTTATAGGAGGTGTTACACGCACAACCTATCTTTTTACGATTGGGCTATAACTATCCGATGGCGCAGAGTTAAATTACTGTTTTGGCGGTGGTATGCACGCAAAAGATGTCTGTGAAAGCTGTTGTGGATGGTCTACATTCACTCAATGTTTCTGGTGCTATAAATACCGTCTTTTTTTAGAGGGGATAAAAACGATGGACGAAATAAATCTTTTGGTCGTAAGAAAATACAGACTACCGACATACACCATCGGTAAACTCTTTATAAACGGAATGTACTTTTGTGACACTTTGGAAGACACGGTTCGTGATGTGAAAGTACAGGATCAGACTGCTATCCCGTTTGGAGAATATAAAGTCATTATGTCGTTCAGCGGACGGTTCAACAGAATACTGCCAGAGATATTAGATGTACCGAACTTTACTGCAATAAGAATACATTCCGGCAACCAGTCGTCAGACACAAGCGGTTGCGTCCTCGTAGGTCGTAACACAATCAAAGGCAGTCTAACCGATTCACGGCACTATTCAGATGTACTCAACGAAATGTTAAAGGACTGCCAAAACATTAGAATAAAAATAGCTTGACAAGATAAAAACAGTATGTTATAATCTCAATAACGGAACACAAAAGACGGGTCAAGCGTCTTATATTTTCGCCCTTGACGACTTGACCTCGTTAGGGGCATATTTTATTTAGGAGGATAAAATGAATAGAAAAGAAACAAAGTTGATGAGATGTGGCAAGGGTAGAAAAGAGAAGGCAATATACAGAAAATTCTTCCAAAAAGGAGGAAGCAAATGAAAGCCAAAGGCGAACAGTTGGATTTACTGAAAATACACGACACACCTAAAACCAATAAAGACACCGGCAAGGTGGAATTTGAATATGTCAAAAGCGTCATAGGATCGGGTTATGAAGAGCCAGTGGCGCGACTTGCAATAGAGGACGGAGTTGCTTACCGGGCCGCAAGAAAAAATATGCAGATTCATTCTGCAATAATCTTGAAAATGGACAGTATTTTTTCAGGATTTTTTACATTCCAAATAAATCACGAAGCGAAAGAGTTTTGCCTTTTACAGTCTGCTATGAGTTTGGATAAAAAAGATAAGGCAATATATAGTCAAATGGTAACCGAAATAATCAAACAAAACACTTTCGGTTACCCTATGATAATGACGGTAAGCACAAAGCACGATTTAGAATGTCCGAAAGTATTTGAAGCAATAGGATTTAAAACCTACTTGGATTTAAGCGGTTATGCCTATATGGTTTACGGAACACTTGAACAGGTCAGAATGAAGCGCCTTGCCCACGCCACAATGACAAATGCTTGGACGACAACGCGGGCCGACTGGCTTAAAATGAAGCATGAATGGAATGACAAAATAGAGGCAGCCGGAGAAAAGCATAAAATTAAAAATCCGAAGTTTGCTTCACGCGACGGTTGCTGGCAGGGTTCAAGCGGTATGTCAAATGTAGTTCTGGCAAAACAAACAGTAGAAGATGGTGAGATCGTAAATGAAAAAGGGAAGTCATTCAATGGCAATGCCTCTGTTCTTGACCCGGTTGCTTGCGAAGTCATACTCCGGTTCTTTATGCCAACAAAAGGCAAAAGGGTTTATAATCCGTTCGGTGGTGGCGTTCAGTTTGGATTTGTTGCCGGACATTATGGTTACGAATACATTGCAAGCGAGATAAGGCAAAATCAATGTGACGCGAACAATGCAATTTGCAAAGATTTTAAAAGTTGCAAATGGATAAAAAGCGACAGTTCGAAATACGCGCCCAAAGGTAAGTTTGATCTAATGTTTTCTTGCCCGCCTTATTATCAGGTCGAAGAATATATTGATTATAACGGAAAGCCCCCCCCCGGAGAGTTAAATTCAATTCCGACTTATGAAAAATTCAGAGATACTCTTTTTGAGGGTTATAAAAAAGGCATTGAGGCATTAAATGATAATTGCTTCTTTGTAATAATGACAGGCGACAGCAGAAACAAAGACGGCGGTTATTATGGCTGTGAAGCGGAACACGAACTATTTTTCAGAGATCAAGGGTTGCACATTTACAATAAAATTGTATATTTGGAATGCGAGTTTACGCGGCTTGCGCAGGCGAAAGTTACTTTAAACTATCGCAAATTTCCGAAAAGAGAACAAAAAATACTCGTATTCTACAAAGGCGATATTAAAAAGATAAGCGAATTATATCCGCCTCTCGGTAGATTATGAAATGCCGAGGCAATATAAAGAGAAAATAGCACTAATACAAACAGGGCGCGGAGTTTGGGGTATTGACCCATTTAAAGGTTGTACAGAGGGTATAGGCAATAATCCGCGCGGTTGTTACGGTGTATGTTACGCAGCGAACATAGCGAAATTCAGGGGATATGATTTTAGCAAAACAATAAATAGGAATTTTTGGAACGGCAGGCATATTCAGAAAATATGTGGACAGTTGCTAAAAATACCGTTTGTTAGAATTGGGATACATTGCGATCCTTCGCACGACTGGAAGCATACATTGAATATTATTGAAACAATAAGGCCATACCAAAAGAACATTGTCATTATTACAAAACACTGGACGAATTTATCAATCAAGCAACTTGAAAAGCTCGAAGGTATAACCGTCAATACATCAATATCGGCACTTGACAAATACGAAGATTTAGTCAATCGCTTAAAATGGTATAATATATTAAAGACATTCTGTAAATCGATACTCCGTGTCAATACCGTGAGATTCAATTTAGATAATATGCAGGGCAAACTTTTAAATCGCATACAGGAAAAACTGCTCGGCAATGAAAAGGTTATTGATAATGTGCTACGTTTCCCCCGGAGCCATAAGTTAGCGAAAGACGGTATCATATTCATACAGAAAGAAAAATATTATTCTGGATATGCAAATGCAAGCAAAAATAATATCAATGCTTATATGGGCAACTGCCAAAACTGCCCAGATCAATGTGGTATAAATTTATAGGAGGATAAATGTTTGAAAACCCTAAGGTATATCCAATAATATCAATGACATTAAATCTACTTGCCTCCATTGCATACTTTTATAACGGGGATATTCGTCATGGAATTTATTGGATTGCCGCTTGTATTTTAACCGCTTCAATAACATTTTAAAAAGTCTTGACAACCAAAAACCAATAAGTTATAATCTGTATGTACCAAACTATAAGACCCTATACGGGCAGAAAGGTGGACAGCATGGGCAGACTTGATGTGGACTTATTCTCAGACGAACAGTCAGAGAATGAGTCTTTTTTTATTGCCGAGGATTGCGAAGATGACGGAGAGATTGAAATGATCTTGAGAAAGCACGATACGATAGGGGGTGCGTTTTGAAACGAGACAAACTGAACAAGAATAACGTCAGCTTTAACGGTATCGACTGGATGCTTGTTTATAAGAGAAGCCGTATTGAGCAGGACAAGAAGTATCGTAATAAAATCATGCTTTTAATCTTTGCTTTGACTATTGGAGGTTTTTTGACTGGGATACTTCTTGAGAAGCACGAACTGTTTGACACGTTCCATAGCAAGTCTGTACAGGCTTATAACTACAGAATGGGGATAAAATAATGTGTAAATTCTTCAGCTTAGTTTCTGATGGAAAAGGATTTCCAATGTACTTTGATTGGGCGAACCGTAAGCGGATATTGAAAGGCAAGTTAAAATACGATTCAGCAGATTCTCATACGAGCATAGCTGACTATTATGGTTACAAGGGGGAAAAAGAAGATGAACTCAATAAGTATGAATATAACCCATTAACTGGAGTATTTACAGTTGATCAGATAAACACGACTGACGATTCTAAAGATATTGAGAAATTCTGCAAAAATCTTGATTTCAAGGAGGTAATCAAACCATTGATTATTAAGAAAATAATCAATCCTTTTACTGACCTTGAAACGATTGCTGTTACTAAGGAAGATATTGCCCTTGTTGAAAAATGGGATTCCGTGGAGGCTTCCGTGTG
>SESA01001784.1_pt1 | contig 10676 bp, 6 predicted proteins | sample 3171451 | NCBI WGS metagenome assembly SESA01 (sample SAMN06051862, study PRJNA518727) | freshwater metagenome | biome: subpolar coniferous forest; feature: holomictic lake; material: water; isolation source: holomictic Lake 227, 8 m depth | place: Canada: near Kenora, Ontario | collected 2013-06-25...
GTCCGAAGCCCCCGAAGTCCTTGAAAGCACGGCGTTCAACGTGACGGTTCCATCTCCTTCATTCACCAAATAATTGGTCGTCGTGAACTGCGTCACCCCGGAGCGATCATTGTCGATGATTTCGACCGTCGCAGTCCCCGTTTCGCCGATGACTGCATTGATGGGGTTTGACAGAACCAGCGAAAACGTCTCGTTGCTCTCAGGTGTTGTGTCGTGCTTCGATTTGACGGTGAAAGTCTTGACCGTCTCGTAGGGGCCAAACGTCAGTGTGACCGGAGAGGTTTGCGAAATGCTCTGGTAATCTACATCCGCTGTTGCCGTTCCCTGCCGGGTATAAACTTGAACAGTGACGGTGGATGCCATATCCGCCGGGCTGCGGGTCAACTGGACGCCGATGGAGGCCGTGTTGTCCAGGAGTCCAGCCGAATCAGACTCCTCATTCATTGAATAGCTCGGAGAAACAAACCCCACAACGTTCTGGACGGTTGTCGGCGTTATCGTAACGGTTGTTGTGGCGTTAACCCCAAGCGAACTGGTCGCACCCGCGGGGCCGGAACCCGCGACGGTCGCCGGGTTGCTCAATGCGACGGCGAATTTGACCGGCCCGGTCACCGCTGAACTCGGATTGATCGTGATGTCGATGGCCTTGCTGATTTCGCCGGGGGCGAAAACCAAGGTTCCGTAAATCGTCTGATAATCAATGTTGGCCGCTGCCGTTATGGGAACCGTCTGGAAATTCACTGTTGAGGTCTGGGTGAGATCTCCAAAGCGCTGCACAATGACCGGAACCGTGTTGATGCCATCCTGGGTCTGGCTCACCGAATACGTCTTCGAACCGAACTGAATTCTCGCTTCGGTGGCACTGGGCGTCGTGATGTAAGTGGTCGCCTGGGTAATCGATCCGGGCGCGGCATTGAGCCAGTCCGAATTGGTGCCGGTAAGCGCTATACTGAAATAAAGGGGCTGAAGCGTCGACGTGCCGCCAGTCGGGATCTGAAGATCAACATACCCATTGGATCCCGAAATGGTTCCAGTCGCGTACGGAATTCCATTAATGGTTCCAGCGGACGGGGGGCCTGGAACCCATGTGGCGCCGTTGAGAACGCTGGCATCCAACCCCGCGTAATCCCACCCCGACACCGCAGACCCGTCAACGAGGGAATAGGTGAAGATCGAATTGGATGAAGAAGTGCCCGAGCGGTAAACCCGCACGACCGCGGTTCCCGACTGCGCGACATAAACTTCCTGCGCTCCCAGTTCAAGCACCGGGGTGACGCTGTCAATGTCGAGAATCCGAACCGTTGCCAACGCACGCGAGACAGTCGCGCCACTCGGGAGACTCAGTTGAACCGAAAATTGGGCCGTCGTCCCGCTCAACGCGGCATCATGCTTAAGGGGCACACTAATGGTCCCGCTAGCCAAGGTCCCGGCCGGAAAGGTCAGGATTCCCGATTGCGGGTAGTAGTCGCGATTTGCAACGCCGTTGAGCCCATCGACCGTCGTGTAGTAAACAGAGATCGGAGCGGTTGGATCCGTTGCGCGAACAACATCAACCGGGATATCGACCGTCGACAGAGTCGCCGGCTCACGCACGATGTAGGTGGAATTCCGGAACTTGAGGTCCGTGGTGGTTGCCGAATGCGCGCTCTTGATCGAAACCACGGCGCTGTCATAACCCGACTTCGAAGTAACGTCAAAAACCGCTGGATTGTCCGTGCTCGGGTAAATTTGAATACTGAAAGTCAAACTGCCACCATACGCCACTCCGGCATCGAGAATCGGAATTTGCACCCACTGAGTCCCCGAGTCCCCCTCAGCCCAAGTTAACGCCTGAGTTACCCCCGTATAGTTCGTCCCCTCTTTTGCGGTTCCGTCGTAAGTGTAAACGTGAACCGACACCGTTGCCCCAGTTGTTCCGGTGGCAAGCCCATGGGTAGAATAGTTCGATCCCGAGGTCAGGCTGATGGGCACCCAAACTGATCCCTGAGCCTCGCTGACTGTGTAAGCGGTCCCACTGATCCCCACGTGAACCGGAATCGCGGCCGCGCCTGCCGTTGCGACGACGAGAAAGCTGACTAACGCAACCAAGAAGACGGCGAGCTTTGAAAAATATTTTGAGTTCATAGAAATCGGGGAAGCAAAAGCGGCCCCCAAAGGATGTAAAATCCTTTGGGGCGGTTATCGGTTTATCTGGAGCGGGCCAGGAAGTCAATTGCGTTTTCGGGAGGAGTCAATGGTTGGGTGCGGTTAAAGGTGGTGTGAGTATAGGAATCCGGAGCCCCAACGGCGGGGCTAACCGTAGCCCAGGGCAACGACCTGGGTTTCGAGGCCAAGAGGCTGGATCCCTGTAGGGGTGACCCATCAGTTAAGTCGCCCTTCTAACTTTCTCCCTTGGCGGGCTTTGCGTCCTTGGCGCGAGGCTCTTCCGCCGTTTTTAGGTATATTTCTTCTGCTTCGTGCCTTCGCCTCTGAGGATTGTCTTTCTTCGCGACTTCGCGTCTTCGCGTGAGTTCTTTTTGTGTCACGCGAAGAAGGAGGGCAAAGCGACCGGTGAGTTACTTAGAAGGCCCAACCAGTGCCGATCGTTCAGCTTATCATGGAAATCGCAAGGACGGCACGGAGTGCCATCCCTACCGTACCGAAGCGGCAGGGATGCCGCTTCTACTGTAAGAAGCGGCCGCGCCGCTCCTCCGTGGGGTCCACGCTCTATAAACCAAAAAAGCGGAGGGACCGGAATACCGATCCCTCCGCTTCAATAGGATAAGTTCCAGCTATTTCTTTTTCGGAGCTTTTGCCGGAGCTTTCTCCGGGACAACAACCGGGGCGCTCACGGGTGGCGTGGTCACGCTGATCGGCGTGCTGGCCACGGGTGTTGGCGCCGGGCTGGGGCTCGGGCTGGGGGTCGGCTCGGGCTTCTTTTCGACGAGCAGGTCCGCACGGCTTTTCAGCAGCGGATCGAACCCGCTTTTCGAGACGAGATAGACCCGGGTCTCAAATGCTTTCTCTTTGGCAAGCTTCTCCGCGAGCGCCTTGTTCTTGGCGGCAAACTCGTCGTCGAGCTTCTTCTTGTCTTCCGGCTTCTCGTCTTTGCCTGCGACCCGCTCTTTGGGCAGGTCGGCAGTGACGGTCACGGCCAGCGGCAAGTTGTCGCCCTCCGCTTTGCCGAGCTTGAGCAGGTAGGTGAACCCGTCGAAGGTCTGCACGGTGAGCGAGCCGTCGAGGGGTTCGGGTTTCTGCGGGTCGATCACGCCGGGGCGCACATCGTTGAACGCGGGCGACCCGAGGGTGCTGGTGAATGAGGGGACTTTTGCGCTGTCCACCTTCTCATCGGCTTTGGCGTCGGCCAGCTTCCAGTCGGTCGCGGAGTCGTTCTCGCGGCTGAGCTTCCACTGGTTGGTGCCGGAGTTGATCGCCACCGAGGCAATGCGATCGATGCGGAAGAACGATTTGTCCAGCCACTGCTCGGGCTTCGGATCGGCCTGGTTCAGCGTTTCGGAGACGAGCGAGACGCGGTTGCTGCCGTTGACCGGCATGACGTACCGTCCCGCCGCGAACCCGCCCTCACCGGGATATTGGTCCATCTTTTTCATGAACCGCTTCCCTAGGAGCAGAGTGGCGACCGGCTTGGAGTCGGCGCCCTGCAATTCCACCAGCGTGCCGGTGTCCGCCGCACCCTTTGCCGGGGTGACGAGTTCGAGCTTGCTGAGTTGGGACGGCCCGATTTTGACTTCCTGGACGGTCTTAAGCTGCCAGAGATCCTGGATCAGGTTGCCGACTTGGGAGAAGTCGGCCGGGTAATCGCCGCGCTGCGCGACGACCCAGGTGTCGTTCTTTTTGGCAAGGGCCAGCTCGGAGTCACCGGTTTTGATGACCACGCGGGCGACATCGTTCAGGGCGAAGTCGCCGAGGACTTTGCCGCCGGCCGATGAATTGGCGCCGGCTTGCCAGGTTGCGTCGTTCTTTTTGTAAACGGCGAGCCCGAGCCCGCCCACAACGAGAACTAGAACAAGGAGGAGGATGAGTTGATTACGGTTCATTTTGCTGCGGAACGTTTGCGTCTCCAGAGGGCGAGTCCGATGCCGGACATGGCGACTGCCAGCGGCATCCCTGCGATGTTGATCCACTTGATGCGGTTCTCAAGGGAGTCGGTTTCCGCACGGAGCGTGCGGCGGACGTCCTTGAGCTGTTTCTTCACGTCGGCCTCGGTCTTGCGGAAGTTGGCCAGCTCGGCCTGCTGTTCCGGCGAGAGGATGAAGCGCTGGGCGCCTTTTTCCCCGCTGGCCTGGCGATGCTGCTGCAAGTTGTTGAGCTTGGATTGCGTCTCCGTCAGGCTCGACTCGAGTTCCTTGATTTTGTTGCGGTAACTGGCTTCCGCGGCGGCCTGCATCTTCCGAACGACCGTGAAGGGCCGTTCGCGCGAGGCGCGGCTGCGGATGGCGATCAAGTTGTTGTCGCCGGTGAACTGCTCCACCGCCCCTTGGGCGAAAGCCAGGTTGCCATTGGCCGGCATCACCATTTTGCCGCCGCCAAACGGATTCTGCTGGGCAATGACCGCGATCGGATCCTGGATCATGTCGGAGTCACCGATCAGGATGACGCTGTTGTCCTGAGCCGATTCTTTCAGGCCGGGCTCGGGCTTGGCTTCCGCTTTGCTGTCCGTTCCCGACGCGACCGGCTTGCCTTCAGGGAAGGCGGTCTTGAACTTGCCGGTCAACCGAATGGCCAACGGGAATTCTTTGTCCGCCGAAACGAAGTTTTTCAGGACTTCCTCGGGCGACATCTGCGCCGACATTCCCTCCACCAACTGCGCGTTCTTGGACGATTTGATCAAGATCGATTCCTTAAGGCCCTGCACCGGGGTCCCGGAGAACGCGCCGGAGAAGATCATGAACAGATTATCGGCGCCCGCAGTGGTGATGTCGTCCTTCGAGAGCGCTTCATTATTCAAGGCGAGCACTCCCGGAGCCCGGCCGCGATTGGTCCGGCCGAGGTAATCGAGATCGGCCACCACCTTATCGGAGTCGAAGCTGACGCCCCAGGCTTTCAGGAGCTTCTCGAGGTTCGAACCGCCCTGAGGCGGCATCATTCCCATGCGCGGATTTGCCTGGCGATCGAGCACGGCGCTCGGGTCGAGGAACGCGATGAGTTTGCCACCCCTGAGGATGAACTGATCGATCGCGTATTGAGTCGCCTCGGTGATGCCCCGGGGATGGATGAGCAAGAGAACCTTCACGTCATCGGGAATTTTCTCCGCCGTCATCTCCACGTCCTTCACGGTGAAGTCGCGCTTGAGCTCGCTGTAAAGAGCCCACGGCTCCTCACCCCCGCGCTGGCCCATCTGCATCATCATCGGGTTCATCGGCTGCCCGGCGACCGGGAGCGGACTCATGATGCCGACCACGGCTTTTTGGGTGTTGACCACCCGCGAAATGGCCCGCGAGAGATCATACTCAAGCAGCCGTTCGCGATCCGGCCCGAGGAACGGGAGCGCCTCTTTCTGGTCGAGCATGCTCACGCTCACGCCCATATAGAGCTTCTCGCCGTTGGAGAGGAGTTGCCCCTCCACGCCGTCGAGCTTGGCCGAGTCTTCGGCATCGCTGTCAGGCTCGGGATTGAGCTTCTGGATCTCGATCTGGCCCTTGGACGCCTGCCGGTATTCGGACAGCAGATCTTCGATCCGCTGTGCGTAAAGCCGGAGTTGCGGCGGGATGTTTTCGTCCCGGGTGCAGTAGAAACGGATTTGCACCGGCGTATCGAGCTTGGAGAGGATCGCCTTGGTCCCTTCGGAGAGCGTGTAAGCTTTCTCCGCGGTCAGGTCGATCCGCTTGGGAACACGGCCGTTGAGGAAGTTGACCGCGACCAGAATCAGGAGCACGGCCACGACGCCCACCGTCGAGTAGAGAATGGTTTCTAAGTTTTTCTTCATGTCGGAATGGAAGGGTTAACCGGCGCGATGCGCGCGGAGGATCGCACTGGTGGTGAAGAGGGAGAACCCGATGATCGACAGGAAAAAGAGCAGATCCCGCGTGTCGAGCACCCCTTTTTGGAGCGAGATGAAATGAGTCATCACGCTGAAGGAAGCGATGGTTTCCACCAGCCACGGACTGGCCCAGTGGACGAGCAGATCGGTCACCGGCGGCCAGCCAGCGAGAATCAGGAAGAGGCAGGCCATCACCGAAACGATGAAGCTGACCACCTGATTGCGGGTCATGGCGGAGGTCATCGCAGTGATCGCCAGGTATGCCCCGGCCATCAAGAGGCTGCCGATGTAAGCCGCGAGGATGATCCCGTTATCGGGGTGACCGAGGTAGTTGACCGTGACCACCATCGGGAACGTGAGCACCAGGGCGATGGCGAGCACCGCCCATGACGCGAGGAATTTCCCCACGATTGCCTGCCACGGGGTGATCGGCATGGTCAGCAGCAGCTCGATCGTGCCGAGGCGCCGTTCCTCAGACCACATCCGCATCCCGACCGCCGGGACGAGGAAGAGATAGAGCCACGGGTGCCACATGAAGAAGCGTTCGAGATTGGCCTCTCCCACGTCGAACCAGCCAGATGCCATGAACGTGAAGAATCCCGCCAGCATCAGGAAAATCACGATGAATACATAGGCGACGGGCGAGGCGAAAAAGCCCGCCACTTCGCGTTTGGCGATAGTCAGAATATTTCGAAGAGCGTTGTTGTTCATCTTAGGCCTCCTTCGATTTTACGTTTTTGTCTCCGAGCGTGATGCTCCGGAACACCTCGTCCAGCCGGCCTTCCTCGGTGTGGAGGTCCTCCACTTTCCAGGACTCGCGTCTGGAGAGCTCGCTGATCGCGCGGGCGAGCTGGCCATCGGCCGCCCCGCCTTTGCACGGGTAAACGCGCACCGTGAGCGGCTTCTCGGCCAGCACGGTCGTTTTTTCCACGCCGGGAATGGCGTTGAGCTTCGAGGTGATCGGGTAGGCGTCCCCGGCGTCCACGAGGCGGACCGTCACCGCGCCCGCGTATTCGGAGCGGCGCTTGAGATCGAGCGGGGTGCCGTTGGCCACCACCTGGCCGCGGTCGATGATGATCGCCCGCGAACAGACCGCTTCGACTTCCTCCAGGATGTGCGTGGAGAAGATGATCGCCTTCTTCTCGCCCATCGTGCGGATGAGCGTGCGGACTTCGTGTTTTTGGTTGGGATCAAGGCCGTCGGTCGGCTCGTCGAGGATCAGCACCTCGGGATCGTGGATGATCGATTGCGCAAAGCAGGTCCGGTGCTTGAACCCCTTCGAGAGAGTCTCGATGGATTGATGGATCACCGGTTCGAGAAAACACATCTCGATCGCGCGGTTGACCGCCTTGCGCTTCGCGTCGCCCCTGAGTCCCCGCAGTTCCGCGGCGAAGCCCAGGAACCCGCTGACGCTCATGTCCCCGTAGGATGGCGCGTTCTCGGGCAGGTAGCCGATGAGCCGTTTGGCGGCGATCGGATCAGTCACCACGTTGAACCCGCCCACGGAAACGTCGCCGCCGGTCGGTGGAATAAATCCGGTTATCATGCGCATGGTGGTCGATTTCCCGGCCCCGTTGGGGCCCAGAAAACCGAGCACCTCGCCCTTTTCGACCGAGAAAGAAACGCCGTTGACGGCGACTTTCGGCCCGAAATGTTTTTTGAGGTTTCGAACTTTAATCATGCCTGTGGATGGAAAAACACCCAGGGCGGAAACCGGTTATAGGGGAATTCCTGCGGTGGGTGAACGGGTTTTTTCGACACAAACGGATGCGGGGCGTTCAACGTTTTTTTTGGAAATTTTTGGGGAGGAGGAGAGGGGAAGAATGGGACTTATGGGACAAATGGGACCTATGGGACGGATATATCGGTCCCATCGGTCCTATCAGTCCCATCTCCCCTTGAGAAAACCGCCCCTCCGTGCAACTTCGGAATTGAGAGTTCCGAAAACCCGGCGCAAACTTCGCCTGTTTGAAACTTTTAACCAACGACCTAGCCGTTTCCATGGACATCGTGACCCAACTCGCTGTTTTTCTCGCCAACAAACCCGGCACCCTGGCCGAAGTTTGTGATGAATTGGCCAAGGCCAACATCAATATCTACGCGTTGACCATCTCCGACAGCACGGATCACGCGGTCGTGCGGATGGTGGTCAGCGACACGCAGAAGGCGCTCCATCTGTTCGGAGAACGGGGCGTTCTGGTGGTGGAAAATGACGTGCTGATGATCGACAACAGCAACAAACCGGGCAGCCTTTCAAAGATTGCCGCGAGGCTCGCCGATGCGAAGGTGAACATCGAATACGCCTATCTGGCGACCAGTCCGGGGTCGAAGAAGGGCTTGCTGATCATCCGCGTTGCGAATTGCAAGAAAGCCCTCCAGGTGTTGACGGCCAGCGTGTAGGGTAGGGTGTTTCCATGACGCCACTCAAAGTTTGGCTCGGTGAACCTTATCCCCTTGGGGCGACCTGGTGCGGCAACGGGGTCAATTTCGCGTTGTACTCCGAACACGCCACAGGGGTGGACCTCTGTTTGTTCGAAAGCAACGATGCCCCCCACGAGCATATCCGCGTGCGGATGACCGAGCAGACCGACCAGGTTTGGCATGTCTTTTTGCCCGATATCCGCCCCGGCCAGCTCTACGGCTACCGCGTTTATGGGATGTACGATCCGGAGCGCGGGTTGCGCTTCAACTCCTCCAAGCTGCTGGTCGATCCCTACGCAAAAGCCATCGCCGGCCAGGTCAACTGGGGCGACGAAATGCTCGGCTACAGCCTGCGCGCGCCGCAGTTGGACCTCTCGCGGGACTACCGGGACGACGCCTGGGGCGTGCCGAAGTCGGTGGTGGTGGATTCGACGTTCGATTGGGCCGGGGACAAGCCGCCGCGCACGCCGCTGCACGAGTCGGTCATTTACGAGGTTCACGTCAAAGGGTTCTCCAAAGCCTGCGGATCGTTGCCGGAGAAAATTCGCGGCTCGTATGCGGCCCTTGGAAGCCCGTTTGCCATCGATTACCTGAAGAAACTGGGCGTCTCCGCGGTGGAGTTGCTGCCCGTCCACCAGCATGTCGAGGACAAGGTGCTGGTGGATCGCGGGCTGGTGAATTACTGGGGTTACAACACGATCGGCTATTTCGCGCCGGAATCGAAATACTCGGCAAGCGGAATCCAGGGCGAGCAGGTCACGGAATTCAAGACGATGGTCAAGGCGCTGCACGCCGCCGGCATCGAGGTGATCCTGGACGTGGTCTATAACCACACCGCCGAGGGAAACCATTTGGGGCCCACCCTCTGCTTCCGGGGGATCGACAACACGGCTTATTACCGGCTGGTTCCCGACCGGTTGCGCTATTACACCGACTACACCGGGTGCGGCAACACGCTCAACGTCATGCACCCGCGCGTGCTCCAGCTCATCATGGATTCGCTGCGCTACTGGGTCACGGAGATGCATGTGGACGGGTTCCGCTTCGATCTCGCATCCACCCTGGCGCGGGAGTCGCACGCCGTGAGCAAGATCTCGGCGTTCTTCGACATCATCCATCAGGACCCGATCCTCTCCCAGGTGAAGCTCATCGCCGAACCGTGGGACGTGGGCGAAGGCGGCTACCAGGTCGGCAATTTCCCGGTGCTCTGGGCGGAATGGAACGGCAAATACCGGGACGCGGTGCGGCGCTACTGGAAAGGCGACGAAGGCCACGCCCGCGAAATCGCTTACCGGCTGGCCGGCAGCCCGGACCTGTATCAATCGACCGGCAAACGCCCCTACGCCAGCATCAATTTCATCACGTCCCACGACGGATTCACCCTAAGCGACCTGGTCAGTTACAACGACAAGCACAACCTCGCCAACGGGGAGGACAACCGGGACGGGGACAACCACAACAGCTCTTGGAATTGCGGGACGGAAGGGCCCACCGACGACCCGGAGATCAATGCGCTGCGCGCCCGTCAGCGCCGGAATTTCCTGGTCACGCTTTTCCTAAGCCAAGGGGTGCCCATGCTCACGGCCGGCGACGAATACGGACGCACCCAGCAGGGCAATAACAACGCGTATTGCCAGGACAACGAGCTTAGCTGGCTGAACTGGAAGCGCGACGCCGCGGGCAAACGGCTCCTGGATTTCGCCTCCCGGCTGATCCATCTCCGGCGGGATCATCCCATTTTCCGCCGCCCGAAGTTTTTCCAGGGTCGGAAGATTCGCGGCTCGGAGATCAAGGACATCATGTGGTTTACCCCGCAGGGACGGGAAATGACCGACGAAGAGTGGCACTTCAGCTATGTGCGCTGTCTCGTCATGCTCTTGAGCGGCGACACGATGGACGTGCGCAACGCCCACGGCGAACCGATCCGCGACGATACGTTCATGCTGATGCTCAACGCCCACTACGAGCCGATGAAATTCGTCCTGCCCGGGCGCGAAGACGTGCAATGGGAACTGATCCTGGACACGCGGCTCGAAACCGGCTTTCTGGAGACGAACTGCATTCTCAACGCCGGCGAAGACATCGATCTCATGGACCGCTCGATTTGTTTGTTGCGCCTGCACACCGGCTCGCAGGCCCACGCCCGCAGCGAATCGTGGCGGCGGAAGCAAAAGAAGGAGGCGTAGGCGTTCCGAGCAATGGAACTCTCACCATTTTTAGACAGATACCGATGCCCCGCAATCGTGGGCTCCACGCGGCATGAAAATAGTCGGTG
>SESA01001786.1_pt1 | contig 10660 bp, 10 predicted proteins | sample 3171451 | NCBI WGS metagenome assembly SESA01 (sample SAMN06051862, study PRJNA518727) | freshwater metagenome | biome: subpolar coniferous forest; feature: holomictic lake; material: water; isolation source: holomictic Lake 227, 8 m depth | place: Canada: near Kenora, Ontario | collected...
CGCAATGGGCACCGTTTTCGAGGAACTCGTCCGCAAATTCAACGAAGAGAACAACGAAGAGGCCGGTGAACACTGGACACCCCGCGACGCCGTTCGCCTGATGGCCAACCTTGTCTTTTTGCCGATTGAGGAGAAACTCAAGTCAGGCACCTACCTGCTCTGCGACTGCACCTGCGGAACCGGCGGGATGCTCACCGTTGCCGAAGAGACGGTTTATGAAGCAACCACCGTATTTGGCGATCCGCCCCTCTATCCAATCACCACAACCTCATCCCTCGGTCTGTCATCCTCCGGAGGCATCTCACGCTTACCCCACCGCTCAGGATGCTTCCGCTCCAGAAACCACGCAAACGCAAACCAGCTCTTCGCCGAAGCCCTCTCAATATTCTTCAAGTGAAACACCTTCGTCATAGCCTCAGCCCTCTCAACCGCCATGTACAGTGCCGCCGCATCAAACTGTAAATCTTTTTCGATTATTCTTATCTTGTCCAGAAAGTCAGCTTTTGACGGTGCAGGGAGCTTCCGGTTTTTTGGATTTGCCTTTGTCAAGGTTGCCTGACGGAAACGGATACTGTGATATTGAAGAAAGAATTGTAAAGTATAATACGTCACTTATAAAATGCAGGTTATTGTTTTTGAAGATACCAGGGTTCTGGAGCTGAAGCCTCTTGTCAACCTTAAGCCGGTGTATGCCCTTCGTACCGGGTTTCGTTCCCTTCAGGAAAAGCTTGAGTCTTCGACCAGGGGAAAGGTGGCGCTTACGTGGCATCTTCGCCGCTATCTGGCCCCTTTTTATGCTGAACAGCACCCCGAAAGTGTGGTCAACCGGCTTGAAGAGAAGGAGGTGTTGCTGGTTAACGGTCGTATCATTTTTGATGAAGCAGCCTCCAGAGCGGTGGTCGAAGGTGATTTTGAGCCGGGCACGGCTTACATGCAGGGCGATGACCTGCTTTTTGCAAGAGTGTCGGGTGCCTTGATCGTTGATGGTGATGGTTTATTGCCAGACCTTATTGACACATCTGCCCTTGCCGGATCGCTCGTTACCGAGATGGTTACGGGGTTCCGCGTTCTTGCGCATCTTTGGGATATGATAGCATTTCATACTGATGAGCTTTTGCTGGATGCTGAAACGCTTGAGCTTGGACGAGTTGAGGGTGATGTTCACTCTTCGGTGGCTCTGGTCAACCCTTCAAATATTTATGTTGCTCCTGGAGCTGTTGTTCGGGCTGGTGCGGTGCTTGATGCGGACGATGGTTTTGTGGCCGTCGGGGCTGGTGCTCTTGTTGACCCGCAGGCTGTGCTGATGCAGAATGTTTATCTTGCTCCCTGGTCAAGGGTAAAAATCGGTGCAAAACTTTACAGCAATGTTACTGTCGGGACTGCGTCGAAAGTTGGGGGTGAGGTCGAGGATTCCCTTATTGAGCCATTTGTCAACAAGCAGCATGATGGTTTTCTTGGTCACTCTTATATTTCATCATGGTGTAATCTTGGTGCGGGCACCAATACGAGTGATCTCAAGAATAACTACAGCCGGATAACATTATTGCACAATGGCCAATTACAGAAGACCGGCATGCAGTTTCTCGGACTGCTGATGGGTGATCACAGCAAGTGCTCGATTAATTCGATGTTCAACACGGGAACCGTTGTGGGAACAGGAGCAAACATTTTTGGCGGTGGATTTCCTCCAAAAGAGGTGCCCTCTTTTGCCTGGGGAGGTAGTGATGGTTTTGAACCCTATCAGGTTGAAAAGGCTGTAGAAACCGCAAGAAGGGTTATGGAGCGTCGTCAGGTTGTGATGAGCAGCAGCTACGAGTTGATGTTCCGTTTTGTTGCCGGCATGGAGAGTTCGTCGCGGTTATTTGTCTAATATTTTAAGCATGGATAGGCATGATTCTTGTTGTCGATAATTACGATTCTTTTACCTATAATCTGGTGCAATATATTGGAGAGTCAGGGAAGAGCGTTGAGGTGTACCGCAATGACGAGCTTTCTGTAGAGGAGATCGTGGCGCTGGCCCCTGAAAAAATTGTTATTTCGCCAGGGCCTGGTACTCCAACTGAAGCCGGTGTATCGGTACCACTGATTCATGCGGTAAAGGGTAAAATTCCTCTCCTCGGGGTTTGCCTGGGGCATCAGTCGATCGGTGCTGCCTTGGGTGGCAGGGTGGTGCGTGCTGCCACGATCATGCATGGCAAGACCTCGCAGGTTTACCATGATAACCGGGGAATTTTCACTGGCGTTGATAATCCGTTTGTGGCAACGAGGTATCATTCGCTCATTGTGGAGCGCCAGACTCTTCCTGAGACGCTTGTTATTCGTGCGTGGACTGAAGATGGGGTAATTATGGGGATGGATTCGGAGCATCTTCTCCTCTATGGTGTCCAGTTTCATCCGGAATCCATTATGACCAGTGAGGGTAAAAAAATCATCCGAAATTTTCTTGAACTGTAGCTTGTCATTGTGAGGATGTGAGTGTATGGACATTTATCGATGTTCACCCGAAAAAGATAAGGAGAGTGCAGGCAGGGGCGCTGTGCAGCGTGTTGGTTCAGGCAGGGAAACTGATTTCATGGCTGACGGATGGCGGGTTTTCAAGATCATGGCGGAGTTTGTCAGCGGTTTTGAGATGATGTCTGATGCAGATCCGGCGGTTGCGGTGTTTGGTTCTACAAGGGTTCAGGCTGATAGCCCTGAATTTATTATCGCCGAGAAGCTTGGCCGCCTGCTTGCTGCTGAAGGCTTTTCGGTGATCACCGGGGGTGGGCCGGGTGTCATGGCGGCTGCAAACAAGGGGGCCCAGAGTGGCGGCGGGGCTTCAATAGGCTTCAATATCAAGCTTCCAAACCAGCAGGAACCCAATAACTATATTGATCATAATAAATTGATCAGTTTTCAGTATTTCTTTGTCCGCAAGGTGATGTTCATGAAATATGCCCAGGCATTTATTGCTTTACCGGGTGGGTTTGGCACGCTTGATGAGGTAATGGAAGCTGTTACGTTGATACAGACAGGGAAAAGTGAGCGTTTTCCTGTAATATTGATTGGAAAAAGTTATTGGGAGGGATTGTATCGCTGGATCGAAGAGACGATGTGCCGTGAGAATGGTTATATCCATCCTGTCGATCTTGAGTTCATCTATCTGGAGGATAGTCTGGAGGAGGTGATCGAAATTATCAAAAGATTTTATCCCGACGGTTATTCCCTGAATTTTTAACAGGGGTTTTTCATCCCTGTCCATTTAAACGTGTTTTCTTGTGATATTTCCCTGTGAAAAAGCAGTCTGGTACTATCTCCCTCAAATAAGGGCTGATCTTGCTATTGAACTTGTTAAAACGGGCATAACCCAATCGCAGGCGGCCAAAAAACTTGGTGTGACGCCTGCCGCAATCTCGCAGTATATTCACAAGAAGCGGGGGATGCAATCACTGAAAAGCAAAAGTTACCGCAAGGAGATTGAGATGGCGGTAAAAAAAATCTGTGAAGAGGCCTCGCAAGCAGAGCTTCAGAGCCTTGTCTGCAACTGCTGTCATTTGCTGCAAAAGGAGGAGGGTGAGAATACGTGTGGCAAATAGTGGTACCGACTCCTATAGCTCCACAATGATATGTGATTCAGTTGCATGTCCGCTCAGCAGATTCTTCAGGGTGTCGATCAGCTCCATGCCGTACTTGTTAATAAAATAAAAGATGTTGATGAGCCGTTCCTGGGGTAATCCTTCCGGAAAAAATGCGGTTTCTGCTTTCAGTATCTGCTCCAGAAGCTCTTCGTGTTTGCGTCGGCTGGCCTTCCATGTTTTTTGCTCAATATTTTCGATAATTTTCGCCGATTGGGCGGTGGATGCGGCCAGCATCGGTTCAAGTGTGGTGTCTATTTTGGCCAGCACCGGCTCAAGAGAGGCGAAAGCCCGGTTGATTGCCATCTTCGCTTCTTCGAAATGGGCCTCAAGCTGAGGGTTTTCAGCGATGCCAATCGCATTTTTTTTCAGTTGCTGCATGTCACCGAATACGGCATTGTAGATTTGTTTGCGCGAAACGCCTGGTTTACCGATTACCTGCAGCAGTTTGTCCATGATGCGGCTTATTTTCGGTTCAACAAGGGTAAAGCTTCCTCTGGGAATGATAAACGGCATGGTGATGCCAAAGTGTTCGTAGTTTTTCCGGTACTGTGCAAGGTAGCTGATCTCTCCAGGTCCGGCAATGCAGGCAAAGGTTGGCAGGATGTAATCCTGGATAATTGGCCGGAGGACGACGTTGGGACTGAACTGTTCAGGGTGCTCCTGACAGAGTTCAAGCAGTTGGTGTTTTGAGTAGTACTGCTTTTCGGGCAGAATTGAGAAGGAGTCCTCCGTCGGATGGTCGATTTTTTGCCGCTGGCCAAGATGGTTGATATGAAACAGATTGACGGCTCTTGGTTTTGTTTGCGCATTATAGCCGAGATGTTCGAGGCGTGAACTTTGTGCAATCACATTATAGGAGGAGGTGGGTGCGGATGCGAGTTCCCTCAAAAAAATTTTTGATGAAAGCTTTTTGAACTCGCTGTCCTGGCTTGAGAGAAGAATCAGCGGCTGTTCCCGGAAGAGTCGCATCATGGTGCCGGCAAAGCTCATCTCGAAGGTATTTCCTTGATAATAGTGCTCTCTGAGCATAGTCGAGACGCTCTCTTTGTGGATGGAATCAGGCAGGAGTCGGAGAAATTCCTCGACGGTATGGTGAATCTCTTCGCCGAAGCAACTGTTGGCTACCATCTGATCCGCTACGCGTCGGTAGGGTTCCTGCCGGAAGTGCACAACCTGATTTTCAGAAAAAATCGCGGCATGAGCCGATTCGTCGAAGTCGTGGTCTTCACCCTCAAGCCAGAATATTGGCACAAAATCGTATTCAGGAAAGAGTGCTTTCTGTCGTTCGGCAAAGATAATGGCAGTCAGCGCTTTGTAGATGGTATAGATTGGACCGGTAAAGAGGCCGAGTTGCTGTCCGGTAACGATGGCCATGCATCGCGGAGAGCGGAGTTTTTCAATCTCCCGGAGGTGACGTTGTGTGGCTCCGTAGCGTGTGTTTTGTTTTGAGAGGAGCCGAACAAGGGCTTCACGGTCGAATGATCTCGATCCAAGTAATCCGAGCTGCCGATAGTAATCCGCCTCTCTCAGGTAATCGAGGTGAAAACATTCAGAGATCAAATCCGTGCGTTCGGAGCCCTCTGAGGTATAGTCACGAAAAAGCTTTGAAAATCCTTTTTTCGTTGTCAGGATCTGTTTGTATTCGAGCAGAAAGGAGTTCACGGTTTTATTTTTGCAGTTTCCATTGTTCAAGTGCACCGATAAGCGCGTGGTTGGTCAAGTCACAGCAGAGCGGTGTGACGGTTACATAGTTGTGCCTTATGGCAAATTCATCTTTGTGCAGTGTGTCATCGAGCAGACGCAGTGTTCCATTGAGCCAGTAGTAGGGGTTGCCAAACATATCGTTTCGTTCAATTGCCGACTCTTCCCAGCGTGAACGACCCTGTTCGGTAATGACAACGCCGCTAATCAGCGACTCTGCGACATTCGGAATATTGACAGAGAGAATGGTATCCGGCGGCAGTCCTTCAATAAGTACTTTTTTTGCCAGTTTTCGTGCAAATTTAGCGGCGTAGGTAAAGTCGGCATGTTCATAGGTTGTCAGCGAAAAGGCAAGCGAGGCAATTCCCTGGATGGCTCCTTCAAGTGCTGCGGCGACAGTGCCTGAGTAGAGTGTGTTCATTGCGGTGTTGCTGCCATAGTTTATGCCCGAGACAATAAGGTCCGGTTTTGATGGCAGAAGATGACTCAGGGCGACCTTGATGCAGTCTACAGGAGTTCCTGAGACCGTATAGCCAAAGAAACGGCCATTTTTCAGGAACTTCTTGATTCTCAGTGGAACGCCGAGCGTCATGGCATGACTCATTCCGCTGTGTGGTTCGGCTGGCGCAACAACCGTAACCCTGCCGATTTTTTTCATCGCCGCCGCCAGTACATGAATGCCCTCGCCCTCAATACCATCGTCATTACAGACGAGTATATGAAGTTTTTTCTGCCTGTCAACGTTGTCCGGTTCCTCTGTCATGAGCATGTTTTCTGGTCTGATGTGGCCACGGGAGCTTTCCTTTTCGTGAAAATACAAAAAAGTTCTGCTCAAAAGTTATGGCCGATACTGAAATAAATGATTGTATCTGAAAATCTTAACGATGTTTGTTCTATATCGGAAGCTTCATGGGGAAAGGTGAAGGCTTTTGAAACAGTCAATCTTGTCGGACCGAGAGGGGTTTCCCATATCATACTGGTTCCAATGCCGTGAATAATGCGCCTCGAAGAGATATCGTCGAGCTCTTTCCAGACGTTCCCGACATTATAGTGCAGGAGCAGCGAGAGCGGAAAAAGAATGGCATAGGAGGGCTTGTAGCTCAACTGCACTCCTGCGGCAACCATGTTTTCGCATGGAAGCTGGTTTTCTTTCAATCCTATAAAGCGCTGGCTCCAGGATGTTCCCGCTCCACCGAGAAAAAATTTCTCGGAAAGGGGCAGGTTGTTGCTGCTCAGACCGAAGAGACCCGAAAGCTGCAATATGGTTTTTTTCCCAAGCCGTATATTTTCTTCGTGGTTACCTGATATTTGCCAGAAAATATCGTGACTGTCGAGCACTGCCGGGGTCATCGAATAACGGAAGTTTGTATAGGTTCCTGTCGTAGGAATCAATGAGTTGTCTCTTGAGTCAAGGGTAAATTGTGTACCGATGGAGAGCATGTTGTTTGTTGCTGTCTTCAGTGCGGTGCCGGAACCCCTTTCGGCATAGGATTGTGCATTCTGCAGGGTCAAGTCAGCAACAAGCTGTCCGTTTTTCCGAATTCTTATACCAAATGCCGGGCTGAAACCATATTTTTGTATGCCGTAATTTCTTGTTTCGCCCTCTCTGTTGCGGTTTTCAAAAGCATGCTGATCATAAAAGAGTCGTGAGGACATCGTCAGGTGTGAGGGTCCGATGCGCGGCATATTGAACTCAAGGTTGAGCAGGTTGCTTTTTCGGCCTGTTTTCATCCAGCCACCGATTGAGCTTGTGGTTCCTCCGAGATTTTCGTTTCTGACATCAAGAAGAAACTGTGCGTTATTTGTTTCATCATAACGCAATCCGAGCCGGAGAACTGACGAGGTTTTTTCTTCGAGAGAAAATTTGAGAAGCGTGCGTCCATCGGGTGTTGAGGGCGCAGGGGAGTCTTCAAAAATGGATACGCGGCTGAAGACTCCCGTTTCGTAGAGATTATCAACAGACTCTTCGGCATGCCGGATGTTGAGCGCACGTGTTGTGTCGATTTTTATTTCCCGCTCAACAGGAGTTATTCCGGTGATTTTTTTGTCCTGGCGTATCGCAATGGTGTCTGGCTTTCCTGATGAAACCGTTACCTGGAGTGTGTTGCCCTCCATTGACGTGGTTTCAATCGTCACAAGGCTGTACCCTTTTTTTCGATATGTATTGACCAGTGCTTCGAGAGCTCTTGTGCCAGAGGCATTGGTCGAGAGCGTTTTCATGATTGGCTGGAAACAGGATTCGATCTCTTCTTGAGAAAGGGTCTCGGGTGGCCCCCCGCTAATGGTTACTTTTTGTATTGCCGGGAGCGGCTCAAGGTGAAATACGATCGTTTTGTGTCTGTTATCCACCTCTGCGTAGACGCTGGTGAAGAGATCTGTTTCGAGCAGTTCCCGAAGGGTCTGGTCGAGGTCTGTTGCATTACGGACAAGAGCCGAAACAACAAGGTAGTGCTCCCTGAATTCCTGACGATCCTGGTCAAAGTGAATGGTTTTTGCATAGTTTCCGATTGGAATGCTGCGGTGCCCCTTCTCTTCGATGCTGCGTTTTATGGTTTCGGCAAGAAGCTTTCCTTTGGCATATCCTGCGCGTACGAGATTTTTGATGTCTGAAAAGTCGGTTGCCTTGTGTTCACTGAGGTCGGGAGTGATGACGATGTCGGCTTTTGCCAATTGGTCAGGATACTGCATTTTTGTCAGGATGGTCATGGCTTGATCGGCAGCTTTCCAGGGAAGATCAAGTTCCCCGCTGGTTGCATACATGCTGCCATGTGTATCGACTGCAATTTTATAGCGTGCGTTGATGCTCTCAAGTTCATCAACAGGGAGATTTGCGACGAGTCCACCGTCAACCAGTTGATAGCCGTCCCGCAGGATCGGTGAAAAAAGAATCGGGACGGTGCTGCTTGCCCGTATTGCTTCCGAGAGGGAACCGGAGGTCAGCGTGATACGCTTTCCGGAGATAAGGTCGGTCGTTACAGCCCTGAAATTGACGGGAAAGGTTGAAAAATTGCCGGAGGCCTTGTACAGACTGTTTAAAGCCAGAAGATCGAGGGTTTCTGTCAGCTCCTGGGCAGAATTCAGCGATTTTGGAATCAAAAGCTTCAGTTTGTCGAAACGGATTGCGATAGATGCCCGGTCGCGGATTTTTTGCTGCTCAAGAAAGATGTTTGAGCGTGAGTAATCGTCATGGAGCGAAATCATGGATTGCCAGGGCAGCCTCTGGGCGATCTCTTCAAGTTCATCCGGGCTGTAACCACAACTGTAGAGTCCTCCGATAATTGCCCCCATGCTTGTGCCTGCAATAAAGTCAATGGGAACTCCCGCCTCATCAAGGGCTTTGAGGACGCCTATTTGCGACAGAGCGTTTGCACCGCCGCCCGAAAGGGCAAGGCCTACGGTTTTTCTTGCTGGTCTCATGGCATGGCGAAGTGCATAACGGCGCATGGGCAGTTTCAGTGTGTCGGGATAGACAAGGGCCGGGCTGGCTGGCGAGGCCGCGCTTTCAGCAGGTGCCATCACTCCCGGCAGGAGGAGCGCAAGAAGTGCGGTTAGGCAAATAATGATTCGGGCGTTCAACAAGGGCGGTGCTCCTGGTTCATAAACCTGATGATAAGGGCTCTTTCTTGGGGTTGCTTTTGAGATTCTCATGCGGACTTCCTATCTTGAGCTTTAATGTATAACCTTTACACATCATTTTGAAAATGGCCTGGTTCAAACGGATAAAACCCTCAATACGTCCGACCGAAAAGCGTGATATGCCGGAGGGGTTGTGGTGGAAATGTGAAAAGTGCGGAGCGATGCTTCATAAAAAACAGTTTGAAGATCATTTCTTTACCTGTGCAGAGTGCAGTCACCATTTCAGAATATCCCCCTACAAGTATTTCTCGATTCTCTTTGACGACGACAAGTATTCCGAGTTTGCTGATAACCTCCGTTCGGCTGATCCGCTCGGATTTGTCGATACGAAAAAATATCCTGACAGGGTACACGATACTATTGAAAAGAGCGGAAAAACTGAAGCATGTCGCAATGCATACGGAGAAATTGGAGGAAGCCCCCTTGTTGTTTCTGCGATGGATTTTGGCTTTATAGGCGGCTCAATGGGCTCGGTTGTTGGTGAAAAAATAGCACGTGCCGTCGACAAGTCAATGGAGCTTGACGCTCCTCTTCTTGTGATTTCACAGTCGGGCGGAGCAAGGATGATGGAGGGCGCCTTCAGTCTCATGCAGATGGCCAAGACAGCCGCACGACTGACCCGGCTGAGCGATAAAAAGCTCCCCTTTATCTCCCTGATGACTGACCCGACCATGGGCGGTATCAGCGCCTCTTTTGCCATGCTTGGCGACATCAATATCAGCGAACCGAAAGCCCTTATCGGGTTTGCAGGCCCCAGGGTAATCCGCGATACCATCAAAAGGGATCTGCCCGAAGGGTTCCAGCGAGCCGAATTTCTGCTTGAACACGGTTTTCTTGATCGTATTATCCATCGCCGCGATCTGAAAAGTGAGCTGGTCACCATGCTTGCCATGCTGAAGGTTTAGCTCCAGGCGAGCGCAGAGGCTGTAACAGGGAATTGTGCCATGAAAATTTTTTTGATTTCAAGTGCAATTTCCTGGTGTTCCTGCTGTGTGCTTTTATCGGTTCGCACCTCCAGATAGTGTATCCAGCTTCTCACCGACCCCTTCATGTAGAGTTTTGTTTGGGTACCCATCGGCAGCAGTACTCTTGCGCACTCTTTGGCAATGCCCTTCTCGAGAGCCTTGTTGTAGGCTTCAAGCGTCAGCCGGGCGATGCGTTCCTGCTCGTCATCAAACCACTTTTTTGTCGCATCGTCAAGGTCGTTCAGCGAATTTTGCCGGTTTTTGCTGTCCTGGCGTCTTGGTTCGTATCGCTCGATCTCTTGCGCTTTGGCGTAGCGCTGTGAGAACTCCTGGAATTGAAAACTTTTATGGCGGAGAATCTGTGGCGAAATGGCTCTTGAGGTCACTATTTCAACCGTCATATCCACCATTTCAAAAACGCTCCAGTGTTTGTGCGCTATACAGTAGGCGAGCAGCTTTTGATAGTCGGGAGTCTCCTGGTTAGGGCTCGATACCCGTGCGCAATAAGCGATAAGTCCTTCGGGGGAGAGAGGCTGACGGTCAACCTCAATGAGCGGAGAGGTGACCGAGATGAGGCGTACCTGCATGTTCCACAATGTTTTGGTTGTATTGAAAACCAATATAGAAAAACGGATACACTTTTCCCGGCCCTCCATGTTGGTGGAAAGCATCCTTTTTTGCTAATTGGAAGCGGAATTCTTTATTTTAGGAGACGACTTACCAAATTCAAACGACAGGGCA
>SESA01001787.1_pt1 | contig 10654 bp, 15 predicted proteins | sample 3171451 | NCBI WGS metagenome assembly SESA01 (sample SAMN06051862, study PRJNA518727) | freshwater metagenome | biome: subpolar coniferous forest; feature: holomictic lake; material: water; isolation source: holomictic Lake 227, 8 m depth | place: Canada: near Kenora, Ontario | collected...
TGCAGAAGTTTTAGAAGAAATGAAAACCCTTAAAGCCTTTCTTGCTCCACATACCGTTCAAATATTCCCAGCCTTCATTGAGACAGTTCGTGGTAAGTATGTAATGCATGCGCTTATTAAAGCAGACCGTTCCACATGGCCAGACATGGAGCTTGTGAAAAAATTAACAGCATTACCACAGCATTTTTTGGTTAAGATAGATCCGGATAATTTATTATAGACTTTTTATTGTTATGTGGTAACTTTGTGCCAGACACCTCTTTACATGAAGTACAGAGATGATCTTTAGAAAGGATCAAAAAAAGTATGTCCAGAAAGGAATTTGGTCTCGTAAACACTCCAACATTGAAGGAAATATGTTCGGCACTACTATGTTTGGGAGGAATCACCATGTCTCTTACAGTTCGGCGCATCGACAAACTTGGCCGGTTGCAAAGAAGTCAAAAACTGCTTTGTTCTGTTACTATGGTTTCATGCGAAGGAGCTGAATCAGATGGAATGCTAATAATCGGAGGACACATCATGCTCCCCAGAGCAAAGGGTTCAAAAAAAATCTTCCATTATGATGCTGTTATAACCCCAAACAATACAAGCTCAAGGAAAGATAACGGCCTTTTAACTATTATTATTCCAGAATAAATTACACTGCCCACACGGAATATTCCGTAGTGGGTTTTTATTTATAATTTAAATTGTGGCTTTTTCGCAAAAAATGTGTCATAATCTGGAAACATGGTCAAGATAGTCCAAAAAGAAGATCCAGTCCTAAGGCAGGTAGCTCAAGAAGTACCTGTCGATGAAATTATCACACCAAAAATTCAAAAAATTATCGCCGACATGAAAAAGGCCCTCGCATCACAAGATGACGGCGTTGCTATTGCTGCTCCACAGATAGGAGTCCCCCTTCGTATTTTTGTCATGTCTGGCAAAGCAGTAGATATTGCAAAAAAAACTACAGGAAATATAGACGAGGTCTACATAAATCCAATCATCACAAAAATTTCTAAAGATAGAAAAATGGTAGATGAAGGATGTCTTTCTGTTCGTTATCTTTACGGAAAAATGAAACGTGCCACTCGCGCAACAGTCGAAGCGTATAATGAAAAGGGTGAAAAATTTTCTCGAGGAGCAAGCGGTCTTATTGCACAGATTTTCCAACATGAAACAGATCATTTAGACGGTATACTTTTCATAGACAACGCAAAGAGCATTCGGGATGTACCACCTAAAGGTAATGAGTAATTTTTAAATCCAATAAACTATAGATGAATTCTGATTCAATAAAATTTGTCTTTTGGGGAACATCTGAATTCTCCGTATATATTTTAAACTCACTAAAAGAGCGTGGGTTTTTGCCCTCACTTATTGTAAGTACACCAGACAAACCTCAGGGTAGAAAACTTGAGATCAAACCTACACATACAAAAACATGGGCTGAAATTCACAATATCCCAGTATTTCAACCAGAAAAATTAAACGATGAAGCTTTTGAAAAACTTTCAAAAGAAGAATGGGATGTTTTTATTGTTGCCTCATATGGAAAAATAATTCCTGAAAGATTTTTAAACATTCCAAAATCTAAAACATTAAATGTTCACCCATCTCTTTTACCAGAACTTCGCGGACCATCGCCTATTGAGAGCTGTATTCTTAGAGATATAAAAAATACAGGCGTAAGCATAATGCAACTCGATAAAGAAATGGATCACGGGCCTATTGTGATACAAAAAGAATATACAATAACCGAGTGGCCAAAACGAGAAGAATTAGAAAAAAGTTTTGGATATCTTGGAGGAGAATTGCTTGCAGACATTTTACCTGGCTGGATTAATGGAAAAATACAAGAAAAAGAGCAAGACCACTCTAAAGCAACATATTGCAAAAAAATAGAAAAACAAGAAGCTCTTATTGATATGTCTGATGAGCCATATTTAAACTTCAGAAAAATTCAAGCCTATTCGGGTTGGCCATGTGCATTTTTCTTTGTGAAAAATAATGAGAAAAATATTCGTGTAGTAGTCAAAGATGCTGAATTCAAAAATGGAGAACTCATCATTGCTCGAGTTATTCCAGAAGGCAAAAAAGAAATGAGCTATCAGGATTTTTTGAGAGGATTAAAGTAGGAATAAAAGATAAAAGCCGCACCCTACGGGCGCGGCTTTTATCTTACTTACCTACTCTAGACGAAGCATTTTTTTAATACTCCTAGATCCCTTCTTCCACAAAGTTTCTTTTTTTGTTTTTGTATCTTTTAGAACTTTAATTATTTCATCATGAACATCATCAATCGCTGCATATAAATCTTCTTTGTCAGAAACAGCCCTAAGCACTTTACCCTTAACAACAACATTTACTTCTGCACGAAATATTTCACCATTATTATGATGTGCAGTTGTCTTAGCAATCTCAACTTCAACATCAATAATTTCGTAGGAACCAGAAAACTTTTCTAAAACACTTTTACCTAATTTTGTATCTACATAACTAGTAATTGCTTCTGTTAATGTTGTGTTCGTCGCTTTTATTTTTGTTGTTTGCATGTATCTATTATACCACTCATTATTCTTCGTCAATATCTATCGAGAGGAGTTTTGATGGAGAATGGTGTCCATTTATAATTCTCACTTTCCCAGTACCATACCAAACTTTGAAAATCTGAACTACTCTCTCGTTTGCCATATTCCTCTCTGCTTTCTCTTTTATTTTTACAACAAATCTTGTTTCAGACTTCTGCTCCACCATTTCTTCCTTGGCTCCTGCGGTGACTTTCACATGAATATACATGTGACTAATTTTATACCATTATCCAAAAAATAAATAACTATAACTTACCCCTTTCTTTTTTCTTTCTATTTGGTATATTATTTTCACCTTGACTCATATATAATGAGTAAGGAGCATATTCCGCGATAGCTCAGTTGGTAGAGCGCCTCGCTGTTAACGAGGATGTCCCAGGTTCGAGCCCTGGTCGCGGAGCAAGATAGGTTGAAAGGGGCCGAAAGGCTCCTTTTGGCTATATTTTATATAGACTTTTTCAGGTTCGAGAGTTGTGTTTAACTTTGGCATCCATTCTGCAAGAAATGCGAATGATTTTGTGTATTCTGCCTTTATTTCTCCACGTAAAACAGAAATGTTCGAGAATGCATAGGACAAAAGCATTCTTCGCTCTTCAACTGTTGCTTTTTCGCATAGATATATTTTTCTAGCCCTAAGTGCAATCTCGTGAATTAAAAATCCAACTTGATAGTATTCAGTGTTGTCTGCCTTTAATTTTTCTAAAGAATTTAATAACTGATCCTTATCAAGGGTAAATTCTTTTAACTTATCGTCATATTCAGATGCAGTAATTCTTTCATCGAGTCTATCATTGTACATAGTCCTTATACTTTGTTGTATTCTCGCCAGTGAATTGTTGATGTTGTTTACTTGAGTATCATGAAATTCAATCTCTTTAGAATGACTCTCTTTTAGAGCTTGACTAAGAACAGCTAGAACTCGCTCGTTTTGGGGCGCTATGACCGTTATATGCGTAAGTAGCTCGTTTTCTAGGGTCTCTTGGCGTATGTATTTCTTATCCTTACCTATTTGAGATTTACATTGTTTGCAACCTCCATATGAATGTCCTTTTTGGTTTTCCCAAGTAATAGTTTTCTTACACGAACCACAGAATATCTTTCCTCTCAACTCAGTAATTTTATTATTATGATACGGAGAAGTTCCTTTGGTCATTTTTGCATTAACCTGATCAAACAAATCTTTTGTTATAAGAGGTTCATGCTTTCCCTGGTAAAGATGTCCGTTCCAAACAAACTTACCGTAATAAAAAGGTTCAGATAATAGTTTGTGAATTTTACTTTTTGCAACCTGAAAACGAGCACGACTTCGAAAACCAAGTTTGTGCATTTTTTCTCCAAGCGCAACTGTTGAATAGTTTCCTGTCGCATACAAAGAAAACATTTCTCTTATGTACGGAGCAACAGTCTCATCTATGACGTGAATTTTCTTTCCTTTTTCACCAATAGTTTTATACCCCAGAGGTGGAGTTGTTGGAAACCAACCTTGTGCAATTTTTTCTTTCTGCCCTTTTTTTACTTCTTCAGATAGATTTGAAATGTACTTTTTTGCTAACACAATTTCAATGTCCCAACGAAACTTCTCGTCAGATTTTGCGTATTGGTGAATAATAAGATTTTGTTTAACGAAGTGTATTTGTCTTTCAGGGTCTTGCTCAAGCCAATCATTAATAACTAAGGCTTCTTTGAAATTTCTAGTGATACGATCTACCTTTTCGCATAACAAGATTTTAATTTTCTTTTTTTCCAAGTAACCCATCATTTCAGTGAAAACTTTTCTCTGTTTTGCCCCACTCGCTGACTCTGCCACAGAAAACAATTTTTCAATTTTTAAGGTCTTTCTTGAACAGTATTCAGTCATTAATTTTTCTTGAGCAGGTAAAGAGTAACCTGTTTCTTCTTGTTCTCTCGAGGAGACCCGAGCATATCCTACTGCCATATCTTTTGATACATTTTCCATAATTTTAATTTTAGCGTTATTTAATAAAAACATACAGTCCGATTATTCATAATTCCTAAAGAAATGCTGGCAAACCCTATCTAGGAAAAAGGAGAGCATGATTTTTTCTGGCCCCGCCACATCCTTTATTTTTTGATGCCACTTTTTACTAATTCTAATTTGTACAGTTTCCCTCCTGCTTGTATTGGAAGTAAAATACTTTTCTACTCGTTTACTTTCTTCTTGCGCAAACCTAATGTCCTCTTTGTTATATAGTTTTTTTCTGTTTGTTGACATTTTTTTTGTTAGACTTTTTTACCCCTCATATATCTTTTTTTGGGATTAGCTAGTAATCTATTTTCAGAAAAACTACCAATTATTTCAACTCCCCTCATAGCAAATACTTTGATATAGATACTTGATTTACGTGCAGATGAGGTCGCCTGTTGAGAAGTCTACACTCAGCGCAGGCGCTATTATCCACACACAAATACAAGTCGACCGGTTTTTTAAAGAGGACTCGTCAACGACCTCTGCTTTTCTGATTTTTCTCTATGATCAATTTTTGCGAGCAAATCGAAATATCCAACCCAGTTTGCAAGAATTTCTCTCGCATCCTTTTCATCAAGAGCAACACCAAATTCATCGTGTATTACTTCTTGAAACTTTTCGATTGTCGCATGACTTATCATGCATTGAGTTTATATCTCCGCCTTATACGCCGTATATACGCAGTTGATATCTTTGTAAAGCAAAAAACCCTTATTTTGAAGGGTAAAAAAGAAGATATTAACAGCACAAAAAGATACTTATCTATTTTGCTTCAATGATTTTATATTTAGGATTTATTCGGTAGCCAAGACCTGGTTCATTTTCAATAACATCTGAAAGTTTCATATCGCTATTAATCTTAGATTTTATCTTACCGATATCAATCATCACGTCATGAGCTTTTTCCACACCTAAAAAAGAGGCTAGGTCTTTAGTTCTCTGATACCCATCATTATTCGCTAGATATTTTATGATTGCGAAAGGTCTCTTTGTCGTATCCATAGAGTAACAAAAATTACCTTCTTTTTCTCCGTGCCAAAAATTACCCACTCCATCAAGATAAAGTATAGAACCTGCATCGGGTTTATAACCCGACTGACCATCAAGATACTCAATATAATCTTCTGCACGTAACCTAAAAGTTTTCGGAACTTTTACATTCCAAATGTTAAAATTTTCAGAAAAATAGTCATGGAGACCAACAACGCCAGGTACTTTAGTAAATAAACTAGCAACAATTCCTTTTTCTATCAAATGGCCAATTATCTTTTTGAGTTGAACAGTATTCACTCCTGTATTCAGAAGAAAAGCATCAACTGTTAAAGTGATTTCTGTATCGCTTTTAGTTCCTAGACGATGTTCGCCCAACAACTTAACTAGGATTATCTTTATTTTTTGGTTTGAGTCATCTTCAGTGTGTTTCATGACCCAACTTTAAACTATTGTGTCGACAAAGTACACCATGCTTATGAACACTAAATGGTTATATATTTTATATAGGATTACAGAGAAATTGGTATTAACTCACCATCAGATGGAGTCTTTAAATCAAAATACTGGTATTCTTCTTCGTGCTGTATCCATTTATAATTTATCCTCTTAAATCTTAATTCTTTAACCATTTCATCAATAGAGTTTTCAACAGTAGATATACTTTTATTTGAAGCGAAGATACTACCCACCAATGTTAAAGATGTATTCCCCACACCAGAAGATGTATTCCCCACACCAGAAGATGTAACATCAACATCTTGTTCCCAAAGTTTATCGTGGGCGTATTCTGTATAGGCTTTTCTCATTTTAGGATATTCCAAGATTTGTTTTGCAACCAACTTTTGCTTTAGGTCTGAAGCAAGTTTTTTATCTACATCAGAAGAGCTTTTTTGACCTTCGATTACATCATTTGCGTAAGTTGAAAGCACAAGAGATTGAGTTTTCATTTTTAATAGACTTGAGTAATCTTCTTGTTTATTACTAGTCCAATATGGATCATTGTTTGTTTTCTTCAATCTTTCTGTCAATGATGGAATTGGCTTTGAAGGCACAACTTCTTGTTGAGCAGAAGTACTATCACTAGAAATAAAAATGCTCGTAATCATCCCTATCAAAATAGGAAGTGCAAAAATTGCGATGACAACCGATAAGATCCAATGTTTTCTACACCAACTTAGCCATTCAAGATATTTAGGAAATTTAATTTTTTTATTAAGAAATTCTGGAAAAACTGATTTATTATCTTGAGTTTCTTCCATTTTTATTACCTCTTCAGCAGTAATAGTACTTTCTGCCATGATCGTCTTTGCTCTCGGTGAGTCTGTTGGAATGAGGTTTGAACTCTTACATTTTGGACAGATTTTATATCTCGAAGAAGAACGCCAGATTGAGTAAATTACTCCAGGGATAATCAAGAAAAGCCAAAGAATAATTTCAATAAATCCGTTTCCTTTAATAGCACCTTTTGGTTTTCCAACATATCCACATTGTGTGCACACTAGTATTTGTGATGACATATATTTTGATTATTTTTAATAATTATTTCGCAGGCATTTTACCTCCGCTAGCAAGGCAACTAGCAATTGAAGTGTATGCAGTGAATTTTGTGGTCTGCTTGTAGTAAGTGGTTCCTGTTGCATGACAAAGACCGGTAGAGCTTTTCTTAACAGCTGGATCAGTCGTCGAAAAAGAACTTTGCACACTTTGAGTAGTGATCTGTGGAACTATCACTTTAGGAATAGGCGTTTTTGTTGGATTATATTTTGCGTTGTAGTAAGTAAGCCAATCAGAACTAATTTCTTTTTGTGCTTCAGTGACTGTCATTGATCCGTTACAAACTTGCTTATGTAAATAGTTTTCAAACACGTCTTTTATCCTGGCATTATCCTTGATTGTGTATGACTCAGGAAAAAGATTTGATATATCGTTACTACCTCCTAGCTCAAGAGAAATAATGTGATCTACTTCATAATTTGAACTTTGAGAATATGGTATTCCGTACTCACTGAATACTTTTTTTCTTGTTGCCGTGGAAACGTCTCGAACTGTTTTTGTGTATCCAACTGTGCAAATTGTTTTTACGTTTGTAGTTAAAACAGCTCCAGGACTACAAGCAGGATCAGGCAATTCAGAAACAATGCAATGACTAGTTTTTGTTTGAACACCATACTTTGCAAAAGCTTGTGGTGTTGCGAGTATAAAAAGCGATAAAACTGCGATTATTGAAAGGCTTTTTATTTTCATGTATTTACTCATATAAAGTTATTAATATCCCTGTAGCAGAAAAATCACCTTGATTAGGTGTGTGAATTGTCACTTCAGTAGCTCCGTATTTGTAGTCTGTAGCAGGATTAACATTTATCTTTTCTTTTGGTATTCGTATTCTTGGATAGATGCCACCGAAAATAATTTGATTTGAGTCAAAATGTTGCGAGTAAACAAGTTTATCTTTTTTAGAAAGAGGATCACTGCCCGCATACAGTTTTACATCAGCGGTAATCGGCATTTTTTGAGTCTCATAAGTATTTAAAATCTCCCCTTGATTATCTAAATAGACTATATCGAGAACAGGCCCGTCGTTTTCTACGTCAGCGTCCCAATTTTCCATTAGTCCGGCACCTATCCTAATTGTGGCCAAACCCTCTACACGTTGGGCAGATTTGGGCGACACAGGCGAAGTCTGGGATACGATTGGTACAGATTTTGTCGCAGTTACTGTGTTGTTTGGAATAACAGCAGTTTTTTGCGCTGTAACCGATTTAGTTTCCGCTAGTACCGCAGGCATAGTCTGCGTTGGTTCAACCACTGCTTCTTGATCCTGATTTTGAACTTGTGCAACAGGTTCATTTTTATTTGATAGAACACGTGAACCTATAAACATACCGACACCAAGTATTACAACCATGACTATAATTTTACCTGTCATCGTTTCTATAAATTGTTTTATGTCTTTCATATATTTTTACTGATTTATGCCAGCTGAAGAGCAATCGGCTTTTTCGATTGCTTTCCATTGTTGATAACTTGCTTCATCTTTTCCTTGTAAAAAAACAGCGGAAACTAATCCAGCCTGAACACAAATTTGAACTTTATCTCCTTGTCGTTTAGCTATTTCATACTGTTGAACAACATCTGAGGAAACTTGCTTGTTGATATTTTCTGTATATCGAGATGTTTGTTTTTCTAGTCCACCGCCCCAAAAATACCAAACAACTCCAACAACAAAAATTAAGCTAACTATTCCTCCAATAGTATTTTTGTCGACTTCATTATTATTTCCTCCTCTCTCTAATCTAAAACTTTTCATGGAGATTACTCTTTGCGTTTTAGTAATAATTCTAGTTGAGACGCAAAAAGCTCCCAGCCAGATTGATGGTTTTTAAGCCACCCATATCCGTTTCCAGATATGACCCGATGAAAGGCAAAACTCTGACTAGGAGTTCTTTATCTTTCATCGGGTTTTTCACCATGCCATCCCTAAAATTTAAGGTGGTTTAGGCTACTTTCTTATTTAGTTGTATGTAAACTATAACAGAATAAAGCTATTTTAGGAATAGTCTCTATACATGTGCTAATTATTTATTTTACTTCTTGCATCCCTTTGTATCGGCTTTTTTTATACACGATCCCAAGACAAAGACGACAACCTAGGATATTTTGTAACGGGTGTTTAAGTAAAACTCCCACACGTCTCTTGCATTGTGGACACATGAACCAAAAACGAAGTCCCTGCCCACCAGTTTTTGAAGTCATAATTAGAACATTTTCATTAAGCATTTCAAATTGTGCTTGTAAAATCGTCTCCTTAAGTTTTGCTTTATAGTCGCGCAATAAATCAGAAACTGCTACTTTCTGACAATCTTCAACTAAAAATATATTTCCTAAATTATTGGCTGTCATTGGTTTATTTTACTTAACATGATCATTGAACTGCTGATTTTGGGCAATAAAAGCCGTCTTTGCCGTAATGTTTAACGGTGTATATGGCATCTTTATTTGCCTCAAGGTCATGATTGCATTTGTAAGCTGTCGATGTGCTCGATCTAATTCCTTGCTAGCAATAGCGTAATAATCGTTGATTTCTTTATTTATAGATATCTTGCCAGGAACATAGTTGTCCATAGCACTGGAAAAGCAAATTATTCTCACGTGAGAAAGTGCAATAGTTTCAGCAAGAGTTTTTTCTATTGCCGTTCCACAATCATATTCCTTTTCAATTTTTCGGATCATCTCAGTAATAAGGTGCCGGTATTTAACATCTACACTCTCCGCAACTGGTACATGGGTTTCAAGGCCTAAAGCATACTGGACACTATTACTTAATTCCAAAAGATTTATTGCATCTTTGCCCCTAACCCTACGACCTCCTGTAGCATCCATAGTATCTCCATACTTTTTGCAAAGACCCTCAACATCATATCGGTGGACTTTTGTATTAAAAAATTCCCTAACTTTTTTACTTTGATTAGTTGTATTCAAATCTACAGACTCATTTTTGGCCATTAGTGCTTTTTTCATATTAAAAAATTATTGTGCCAATAAGAGCAATTTATTCATATTTTCCAAATGGAAGTCTGAATTGCTATATATTCCGGCCCAATCAAAAGTTCGAAATGAGTCCCTCCAAGCGAGCCCATAAAAATCTCTTTATTTCTCAATAGTTATTTTGCGTACCCTAAGTTAAGTTCGAACCTATGTTGCCTAAATTTCAATACTGAGTAATATAAAAATAGTTTTTGAACAAAAGAGAAAAACAGAAATAAAAATATGTACCTAGAAAAAAGATTGGTCGATTATCCTCAGGATGCGGTATTGGCAGACTACAAAAGTTCACAAACTTTTCGAACTCGTCCAATAGCAGAAGAGAGTCTCCATATGTTCTTCAGTCCTAACCGCATTCCGGTCGGGCTGACAGACAATGAGGTTGCAATCCTCATTCGCTTGTATCCATATCACCAGCGAATGAACGGACGGTATAACGAAATTGAGGACGCGAAACTGGAGCAGTATTTCAAAATCCACAATATACCTCCGTTGCCTCGACCCACACTCGCCGACGCACTGTCGTTAGTGGAAAGTGGCGTACACGAGACAGTCG
>SESA01001788.1_pt1 | contig 10651 bp, 6 predicted proteins | sample 3171451 | NCBI WGS metagenome assembly SESA01 (sample SAMN06051862, study PRJNA518727) | freshwater metagenome | biome: subpolar coniferous forest; feature: holomictic lake; material: water; isolation source: holomictic Lake 227, 8 m depth | place: Canada: near Kenora, Ontario | collected 2013-06-25...
TTTGGCATAACAACATGTTCAGCAACCATTGCATGGCCAAAATGTTTGGATACTTCCTCTAACATCATTTCAGCAGTAATGCCGATTTCATCAAGGATCATTTCCCCTTTAGAAATCTTTCCGAATGAATGCTGCCGGTTTTTGGTGCAAATTGTAATAAAATATAATCCCTCGCCTGAATAATCATATCCTTGCAGACGCAGTGAGTGATGATGATGCACTTCGGGAATATTGTTTTTAATGTGTTAACGTTATGCCTGTTCAATTATGTTTAATCGTATGCTTTTGATGGGATTATGTTTCATTCTCATTACTGGTATAATGGTGATCAATCAATTTTTTTTATATCTTTCGCCAACTTTTCACATTTTTCATATATTTATGATAATGAAGGAAGAAAACGAGCGTTTTTTGAGGTGATCAATAGCAACCACCCCCCTATGAAGCGACCCAATGAAGCATATTCCGGGTCAAAAACCAATATTTCAAGTCATGAAAAAAATTGCATTTTTTTTCGCTTTCTTTTTGTTTGCAGGGCTATTATTCAGCCAGGAGCTGCTTAAAGAACATTTCAACGGCCCAGCCTTTCCTCCCACCGGCTGGATCATCAGCAGCCAGACCGCCAATTGGAGCGCATCACCTACCTTTTATGCCGGAGGAACCCCTCCCGAAGCCCGTTTTTTGCCATCCCCCGCCTTCACCGGAATTTCAAGGATCATCACCCCGACACTTAACCTGACAGGATTAACAGCCCTGTCGATTGATTTTAAAGAGCATATAAGGCTTGCCGATAGTCCAACCGGATTGATATTTGTTGGTATAGCAACCCGATCGAACCAGGGGAGTTGGAAAACCGTCAGGGAAGATACCATTACACAGAATTTTCCGGGATTTCAGAACCACATTGTTATCAAAAATGCTGATGTCGGGAAGGCTGATTTTCAGCTTTGCTTCTATTTTTCTGGCAAGTCAACCGATATTGTTTACTATTTCCTTGATGATTTCATCCTTACCGGCATGCCTGGTCATGATGTGAAACCACAGAACTTTTTTAATTCACAGTATACCGAATCCAACCAGGTTTTCTTCCCGCGAGCCCTGATCAGGAATACAGGGGTGAATCCGGAATCATTTGACGTATCCTGTGAAATTTTTGATCAAACAGGCACAAGCCTTTATCTCAATACCCAAAATGTCGTGGCTTTACCGTCGGATAGTCTAACAACCGCATCTTTTAACCCCTATATCACGCCTGGCGGGCCCCAAACACTTAACATGAAAGTGACCACCCTGTTATCCGGCGATATGATCCCTGAAAATGACACGTTGTCAAAACCTATCAGCATTATACCCGAAAACATTCTGGTTTATGAAGGTTTCGATGAGCCTGTCATGCCTTCCGGGAGCTGGACCATCGATGATCATGCCGCAAATTGGAGCGTATCCGACACGAAAAATGCAGGAGGAGCTATCCCGGAATGCCAGTTTTCGTATCATCCTGATTTTAACGGTACGTCAAGGTTGATATCCCCGGCGCTCAGCACGAACGGGATGACAGGCCTTATACTCCGGTTTAAGCAAAGTCTGAATTTTTACAAAGATTCTGTTCAGATTGGTGTTTCCACCCGATCGCATGGCGGGGCATGGCAAATTGCCTGGTCGAGTGTAGTCAGGCAATCCATGGCAAGCCAGGATCTGGAACTGATGATTATGAACAGCGATGTGGGTCAGGATGATTTTCAGTTTTGTTTTTATTTTACCGGAAACACCGGCAACATCAATTACTGGTGGATTGATAATATCGCCCTCAGCAAATCATGGAATTATGATGTAGAAACACTCGGCTTTCCGGGCTTGACGGGTTTTTCTCCATCCACTACCTATATCCCTTCGGCAATAATAAGGAATATAGGACTGAACCAGGAACCCTTTCCGGTAAACTGTAGTATCTATGATGTCGCCGGTGCATTGTTATATTCAAACGATGTTACAGTTAACGCAATCTCGCCGGGAGCTGTGGATACCGTTACGTTCCCCGGCTATTCGCTTGCGGTACCCAATACACTCTATAAAGTAGTTGTCGAAACCATGCTTCCTTCCGATCAGGATATGACCAATGATGCGGGTCAGGTATTCATCAATACATACACGACAAGTAAAAACCTTGTCATGCTTGAGATCGGGAGCGGCAACTGGTGTAATACCTGTCCGGGGGCAGCCATGGGAGCCAACGATCTTATTGCAAACGGAAAAAATGTCGGAGTGGTTGATTATCATTATGGCGATACCTATGAAAATCCTGATGGCCTGGCAAAGTGCGGATATTATGAGATGATGAAGTACCCGACGGCCATATTTGATGGAATTGTCGAAAAAGAGAGCGCATATCCCGCCTCGACGATGTACCCTGAATACCTGCCCATGTATGAAAGCCGGATCAGCACTAAAACGCCGGTTAACCTGTTTGTCACGGGTCAACGAACCGATAGTCTGAATTATTCGTTGATTATCCATACAGAGAGACTTGCTCCTTATGTTAATAAAAAGTTGGTTCTTCAGGTAGCGGTGACTGAGTCGAAGATTCCGGAACATTGGCAGACGCTTGATACGCTGGACTTTGTTCACCGGCTATCAATTCCCGACAACACGGGGGTCAAAATCGATTTGTTGAATAACCCAACGGTCGATGTGCCCCTAAGTTTCGCACGGGATCAATCCTGGGTTTTAAAAAACCTGGAACTGGTTGCCTGGATCCAGGATGCCTACACAAAAGAAATTCTGAACGGGGTGAAACTGCCTGTTTCCTCTTTCGTGATGGGAATAGGAGAGATGAATACCCGATTTACTGCAAAGGCATGGCCTAATCCTTTCACGACCAGGGTTGCAATAACACTTGAATTAACGACCAGCGACCACGTGCACATTGATCTTTTCAACACCATGAACCAAAATATCGTTACGCTATTTGATGGCATGTTGCCTGCCGGAAAAAAGCAGATCAGTTGGGACGGTTTCGATGGAAATGGACGTACATTTCCCAATGGTATTTATTTTTGTCGCATCCGGGCAGGAGCTTCACAATCAGCAATAAAACTTATTTTGTTCCGATAATCCATACCGGCAGCTACCCCCTGTTCCTGAATTTCATCTGCTCGAAAAACTCAATCGTTTTCCGCAGCGAATCATGCAGAAGGGTTAAATACAGAACAAATGACATCAACCAGATGATGAAGAAGTTGAACCAGAAGGTATCGATTTTCCAGGATCCGATTAATTTTACCGGAGCGTAAAAATGAGCTCGTCCGTCATGCGATACCGGTTCCATGAAAATGGGGTCTTTTTTCCGGATCAATTTTCCGTTTCCTGTCAGAATTTTATTTTCAGCGCCTTTATTCATGACAAGGTCGGCGAGGTTTTCATTATAGCTGGCCTGTTTAAACTGGTATACTTCATCATTGCCCAACCGGTCTCTGAGATTTTCGTAGGCAGCGTCCCGCCGGGCAGTTACCGAATTAAGCCGGGATGAGTAAACCCGGGTTAATGAGTCGAGGTATGACTTTGTAAGCTGAACGATAGAATCATTCAACAGTTTTTCAGTTAATCCGGGCAAAAACGGGCATAAACCAAAACCGGCTTCTTTTTGCAGGGGAGGAATCTCGTTTTTCAGAATGTCCAGGAAATTCGTGGTTTTTTCCGGATCAGTGTGTTTGAAAAGGTTTCGCTGGCATTCGTCGAGCGCTGATTTAAGTGTCGGAATCACATAGGCCGTGATATAGGAATAGCGTGATATTTCCTTATCGAACGGATAAAATATCTTTTCATATTTATTGTTGCTGAATTGCTCTACGGCGAGGGCCTCAAAGGTCCAGCGTGAAGTCATCAGGTTGCCGACCAGCGGAACATTCTCCCGCGAGGCGATGGCAGGATTGAGGTAGTCGAACTGAACAATCGTCCCGCTCAGCAGCAGTTGTGGCACCAGGATGAAAGGAATGAGTATGTAAATGGCCACCACTGAGTTGAGACCGGCTGAAATATTCAATCCGACGATGTTTGCAAAACAGGAGGTGGCAAACAGGATCAGCCAGTAGGGAAGGGTCATGCCGTGAATTCCAAGGATCAGGTTCCCGGCGGCTACATACAACAGCGATTGAATTGCCGAAAGGGTGAAGAGAAGAATGATCTTTGAATTGAGATAACTGAATCTGCTCAGGTGGAGGAAAGCTTCGCGTTTGAGAATCCGCCGGTCTTTGAAAATCTCCTCGGCACTGACCATCATGCCCAGGAAGAGCGAAACGACAACGCTCATAAACAGGTAAGGAACAAGGTTCCTGTTGTCGCTGAAAATGTATTGATCGCCAAACTTGTAACGTGTAAGGTATGCCAGCATGGCTGCCAGGAATGGCGCCTCAAGCAGGTTTATCAGCATATACTGGCGGTTGGTGACTTTGGTCAGCAGATTTCGGATACTGAAAATCCGGAATTGCTTGAAAATTCCGGGAACTTTGAAGTAATTTTTTGGTACTTCATACAGCGCTTCACTTACAGGCAGCAATGGTTGAACATGCTGTCGGAACAACGAATACCATTCTGATGGCGTTGTCTTCCTGTTGCCGGTGAACCTTCCGTATTCATTGATGATTTTTGTTTCAGTTATCTGCAGCAATTGTTCCGGATTGACATACCCACAGCTCTGGCATTCACTCTCGTCGGGATTGACATGGTTCCCGGCTCTTTTAAAATAGGTCAGGGCATCGATCGGATTACCGTAATATATCGGGTAACCCCCTTTATCCATGATCAGCAGCTTGTCGAAGAGCTTGTAAATATCGGAAGAAGGTTGGTGGATATTCACAATCACCAGCCTGCCTTTCAGGGTCTGCTCCTTCAACAAAAGCATGACCATTTCTGAGTCCATGGAGGATAGCCCGCTGGTAGGCTCGTCAGCAAAAAGCACCGATGGTTCCCGAATCAGCTCCAGGGCGATGTTCAGTCGTTTTCGCTGCCCCCCGCTGATGTATTTATTGATCGGATCGCCCACCGTCAGGTTACGGGTTCCGATCAGGTCGATATCCATCAAAACGCGCATCACCGCCCGGATTAGCTTTTTTTTAGAAAAATCACGGAAGCAGAGTTTCGCATTATAATAGAGGTTTTGAAACACAGTGAGTTCTTCAATCAGCAGATCATCCTGGGGTACAAAACCAATAATCCCCTGCAGTTTATCCTTATCGTTTTCCAGATCGTATCCATTGATCAGTATGTTTCCGTTGTTTAATTTCAGATTTCCGTTGAGAACATTAAGCAGGGTTGATTTACCGACACCGCTGCCACCCATAACCCCGATCAATTCACCCGAAGAGGTGGTAAAACTAAACGGATGGATGCCGTTGGTACTGTGTTTGAATCGGTATTCAGCCTCTTTTGCCGTAAATACAATGTTTACTTTTTCGGATTCCTGGAGGAACCGGGCAGCCACATCGGCATAATATACAGGTGCAATTTTAAGGTTTTTCAGGATGGTCCCGTTTGAAAACACAAACGACCGGTACGGTTGTACGATATGTCCGTTGAGAAAGAGTTCATCATTACCGGTATACCGGCAAATCATGGTTCGTACCGAAGGAACAAAAAGAATAAACAATTTCCCGTCGAGATGTTCACGGGTCATGTGCTTTTTATCTTGGGGAATTTCTGTTTTATCGGTGCTGATTATCAGCAGATGGTCGGGATGCACACCAGTTCCCAGCGGCTCGGTAATATATGCCACGGCATCATTGAATTCCTGATCGGGTAAGTTGAATGAGGTTTTAAAGATTTTCAGATAACCACTAAACCCGTCATCGTTAACGGCTGATTTTTCATTATTTTCACGGGATAGTTCATCCAGAAATTCCAGGAATTTTATAAATACGATCAGCCGGTCTTTGGCTGCCAGTTGTTTTTTAATTTTCTGACATATCGCATTTGTTTTTCCCAGAACATCCGGATGCTGCATTTCTGCTTCATCCGGCTGATGAAATAACAGCAGTTCATCAAAAAGCTTTAAATATTCGTCAAGTTCCTGAGTATTCAAATGTTGGCTCAGATACGATTCGAGGATTTTGCGGGAATTTTCAGAATTATGTTTTTTTACAGAGGCTGCAATTATGGCAAAAAGTTGCACAAGCGCCATCAGGATTGGTTCAGACATGGTGGTGGGATTTTGTCCAACTCAAATGTACAAATTTTGGCGGATAAAAAAACCGCCCTTTATACAAAGGCGGTTGTAACAACCTGTCAGGGTATTTAAACCTGACAGGATGGAAGCAGAAAAGGTAAATTATTTTATGAACGTCAACCGTACGCTTTCGCTGAGGTCGCTGATCGCGACAGCTTGTTGTTGCGGGATCTTTTTACCCGATTCAATGGAATAGTTGCCCCAGATAGGTTTCAGTTTGGCAATCCCATCAAGTACCGGTTTCATATCCTCATCGGCTGAATAAGCGTCGAGAATGGTGAGCAGCTTCAGGTGGTTGTCTTTCTGGGCAGCAATAACGGCCATGATTTTGGTGTTGTCCTTTGCAAGTTCACCCAGGGTGGCTGCAAGGTAAATTCCTTCAGCAAAACCTCCGGCAGCAATGAGCACGGCAACCTTTGTGCGGTTGTTGGTTGACAGGAAGTTGTTTGTTTGCGTAAAAATTTTATTAATCAGATTAGTCAGGGAATCTTTGTTGTTGTTGAATTTTTTTACTTTATCAAGCAGTGTTTGGTCATAAACGCCCGCGATGCCCAGTTCGTCAGCCAATTTATTGGTACAGGCCAGAAATTTATTGGTTTCATCGGTACGGTTATAGGTTGAAGAATAACTAAGGTCGGCACTGTAAACCCCAAGGTTGAGTGATTTGCTTAATTGTGTGGTATATTTACCAACATTAGATGGCGGGTTGGTAATGTCGAAAATAAAACCGGCTTTGGCTTTTTCAAGCATCCTTGTTACTTCGAAAGGAGTAGGAAAAGCGGAAAGAAGGCCTTGTGATCCGGGACTTAACGTCACCTCTTTTTTGATGGTGTCGGCTACTGCTGCATTTGCCTTTTGATCAGTGGTAGATGCGTTGTTGCAACTTGAGGCGGCGATGACCAGCAAAAGGGCAACCAGTGCAACGCTGAGCTGGATTTTTTTTAATGCTTTCATAAAGTCGTTTGAAGGTTTGTCCGTAAATTTGATAGAAATAAATATTCCGATTTCTTTTATTGAACTATGCGAAATTAAGTGATTTTTTTGAATCGGAGAACTTTTTTTGAAAATTAAACAATTCGGGTCATAACCCTTCGAAAAAAATGCACGAATTGAACCCGTTCCACGACATGAGGGGTATTTTCCATCATTTCAAATTTATTTAGACCGGCTCTAAATTTTACATTTCGACTGACAGGAAGTGGCTTCCGTGTTTTTTGTATTTATTTTAGCCAGTGCAAATCAGACACGGGTATAACACAACCCAAACTTTCAGTTGGAAAGGTGCAAACAGATCAAACTCTGATAATGTATATCTAACTAACGGACGTACACTGATTTTTGTATTGCGATCATACAATTAATAATCTTGCCTGGAATAGTATAACCAACTATTTACCCGGTTTGAAAAACGATTTGTTGCAATTTTAAAAGACCACGATAATGGGTGATACTTGCACGGCATACCAACCAGTGAATGCGCCTGTTTTGTTTTTCCCGGAAAGAGATTGTGCAGATGCCTGCAAACAGCATACATGAAAAGGTTTTGTCAGGAATAAACCATTAGTTTATCAGGTATGATTGATCCGGACAAATATATTTTTTTATTAGGCGGCCACGACCTTGAGATGGAAGAGATCGGGAAGATCCTTCTATCCCGGGGGCTCAAATACTATGACCTGAACCTTGAATGGGGAGCAAAACTCAGCGCGTACAGCGCCTTTTTTGATGACAAACACACCTTTGTCGGTATTGAACTGATCAAAGATGCAGAACCGCCGAAAAAATACCGGGAGATTGACCATCATAACGAAAGGAGTGGCATGCCAGCATCGATCGTACAGGTTGCAGCGCTCCTCGACATCGAACTTGACCGCCGGCAGCAACTCATTGCTGCCAACGACCGCGGGTACATTTCTGGTATGCTTGCCTTGGGAGCCAGCAAGGAAGAAGTGAAAGAGATCAGGGAGGCTGACAGGAGGGCGCAGGGGGTTACGGACATTGACGAACAACAGGCCGAAGCTGCGATTGCTTCAGGTGTTACCCTGGGAGATTTGCTTGTAGTATATTATGAAGGCTTACGTTTTTCGCCGGTAACCGATCGTGTTCATTCAAAACAGTTAATGGTTTGGAATTACAAAACCCTGAACTATTATGGATCTGAAACGGCATTGTTAAAAGAACATTTTCAATCATTGGTATCTGAAGGGAAAGCGTATTTTGGTGGAAAACCATTGTCGTTTTTTGGCTTGGTACCCAACTGCTTCGACAAAGCGCAAATTGAAAAATTAAAAGACGAAATCATCAGATTGGTTATAAAGCAATAACGTTATGGCATTACACAGTTATCACATTTTTTATTTTCCGTTCAATTGGAAAAATACCGAAAAAGAAAATTGCATTTTCTCTGAAAGGGTCAACCTTAACAATATAAAAATCAACCAGGTTTCAAATTGGGAGAACATCAATGACCCCCTGACGGAGAAGTACAAGCGTGAACTCTATAATGAAAAGAGTTTTTTCTATCCGTTTGTTCATCCGGTACTTTACGATGATGGGACAGAGAATACCATTATCCGTCATTACGAACGTAAAGAGGCATATACGAACGAAATTGTTTATAAAATCGGAGTTAAGGCCAATCACCCAAGCAGGTATGAACTCAAAGTCAGATCAATTTGTTTAAATCTCTATGCCACCGGTGTAGGCATGCTGATTTTTTATATTGAAAATCACAAGTACAGTGAGTTTGCCGACATCCTGCGGATAAACCAATTTGGCCGAAGAGTTTATCCTCCTTTTCTGGATACTCAAACAGGAATTGATGGCACAAAAAATGCCGAATTAGCCGATTTTATTGCCATCGAAGGACTTTCAGGAAATCCAGCAAACTACTACGATGATTTTACGGATTGGAATCCCGATTCAATATGGAAACCTGCCAGGTTTATCCGGACCCTCATTCGTGATTTGTCAGACAATCTGCAGATTTCCCCTGTCATCGACGACCGGATGATTGTTGCCTGCTGGTATGGAAATAAAGATTATGCAGAAAAAATAACAGATAACTCCGGCAAGGAAAATTTTTCAGAAAGCGATGAATGGTACACGTATCTGTTCATTGATGGAGGAGGTGCAACCTGCCAGAATGATGAGATGAAAAAGGTGTTACTCAAGGATCATACATACAAGCGGTGGCAGAATTTCAAGTCTTTGATGGGGATTTCCCGCTATTCATTGGTATATCTCACAGATTCCTTTCCGGATACCGATTTTTATCTCCTGTGCCATTTCCGGACGATGTATTCCCGGATGGTTGAAATGGCGATTATTCAGCGTGCCTCTACACTGAAGTTTGCAGGCGAGGTAACCCGCATCAGCCGGCTGAATGATAAAAACAGCCGGCACACCTCAGAGGATATCAGCGATTTTTATAAAGAATATATTTGTTTTGTCAACCAGGTTTATTTCCGCGAAATCACCACCCAGGAGCAGGGAATTGAAATTTATGATAAACTTATGGAGCACATGCGCGTTCATGAGCATGTAAAAGATCTTGATACGGAAATAGAAGAACTGCACCTGTACAGCAATCTGGTTGATGATAAAAAACAAAACACCAATCTATCCCTGCTGACCAAAATCGGAGCTCTGTTCATTGCGCCATCGCTAATCGCCAGTTATTACGGGATGAATATTGTGATGCAGGAAAAAAGTTCTTGTCCGGCTAAATTTTCACTTATCTGGGTATTTACAACGTTTATTGTGTTATCCGGTTTGATTTTATGGCTTACCACAACGCCAAAACGCAGCATCCGAATAGGACTCTATATTTCTATATTCCTCATAATCCTGGCTGCTTTTGTTTTGCCATTTTTTTTCTTTTGAATACGAACCATCTGATAATCAAACCTTATGAGAGCGTTAATTAATAAAAAAACCATTTTCATCATTTCCCTGTTTTTTGGTACATCCATCGTATTTTTCATTTCAATGATCTGGAAAAACAATCTTCCTGTATTGAACCTGCTCATTCTTGCAACCACAGGATTAGGGGTTTTAACTATTTGGAGTGTACTCATTTTCAATTATTTTAAGTATGAAGTTGCTATTGTAACGAAATGCAATGAAATGACCCATCGGGAAATCACAGATGCAATACAGGAAACACAGTATAAAAAGGGTATTGGTCTGCGGGAAAAGGAGGCTGAATTCGACAAAGTAAATGAGATCCTCAAACTGCTGGTTGAATTAAGAAAAGGAGAAGATAAAAAAAGCGCCCAACCGATGCTGGAAGATGTAAAAATGCTAAAGAAATATCTTGAAAATCACAAGGATCTGCTTAATCAAATAACTGAAATCGTTAAACCCAAATGATATGTATAAATTTGAATTTACACTGAAACAGCACACCCCGCTGATACATTTTCAGCACGA
>SESA01001794.1_pt1 | contig 10631 bp, 21 predicted proteins | sample 3171451 | NCBI WGS metagenome assembly SESA01 (sample SAMN06051862, study PRJNA518727) | freshwater metagenome | biome: subpolar coniferous forest; feature: holomictic lake; material: water; isolation source: holomictic Lake 227, 8 m depth | place: Canada: near Kenora, Ontario | collected...
AATCTCAAAAGTTTCAAAATAGTTCTTGACTTCTCTATAGAATTCAGGCAGGGTATTCAGCATGAACTCTATCCTATTGTTCTCCTCGGTGGTTCTCTTCAATCAGGCCGTCACCGCTCTTGAGCTTGACGCCTCGCCAGAATACAAGCTGGACGTTGACAACCTTGCCATTTTGACCAACGATTCTATTGGAATCGTTACAATCCTCAATAGCAACGACATTTACAAGTTTGATATCGAGAGCAACGAAGAGGAAACGGAGCGTGTTCCTACGTTTCTTGACGAAGACGAAGACGCGGACGAAACCGCAGACGTCGAGAACTATTTTGTTTCTGACCGCATCGGTTGCCTTGGAGACGAGGAATAAAATATTCTATGAAAAAGTCACCTCCCCATTCCATGCCGAAGAAACCGACTTACGCTCCGGTTACTAATAAAACTAAGCGTTGTCCAAAGTGCCTTACCAGTTGGCAGGGAACGAAAATTCCTGATGATGTCAAGCATCATTATGGTAATCATACGCATTTCTCTAAACTAATCGGAATAGAGTTGCCCAGTGTTTACGACGGCATTCACCATTGGAAGTGTCCGAAATGTGGCGAAGAGTTTCCGCGTTGGATGGAAGACGGCAAAGGAAATGCTACCAAGCGGATGTTTCCTGATTGACATTCTATAAAAACCTTATACCTTTCTAACTATGAACTATATTTATAAGTTCGTCAAGAACAATAAGAAACAGCCCGTTGGCGTCGTTGTCGCCAAGGCTTCAGACACCTCTGCCCCGGCAGTGTTTGTTGGGTGGAGTCGTTGTAAAGTAACTGGTGGAGATACGTTCAACAAGGAACGCGGTCTAAAGATTGCGTTGGGTCGTGCCGAGCATGGTGGTGGTGAGGATAAGGTTCCTCATTCGATGACGGATGAAATTACTGCAATGGGCCAGCGTGCCACAAAGTATTTCAAGGATAAGAAAGTTTACGCGGTTATCAACTAATCGCTTGACATTTCTATAAAATAGTATCAACCTCTGAACCATGAAAGCTACTCTTAGCGTTCAACTGAACAAACAAGAAATGATTGATTGGGCCATACTTGGGCTCGTCGCCAAGGGTGGAGAATTCCCCCATAACGCTCAAGTCGTTGTGGTTGCGGAGCCGGAACAGCTTGCGGCTCCGACCACAAGCGTCAGAGACTTGACGGACCTTCTCAAGATTGTCAAGGAAGCCAATCGCAATCAACTAATTCCCGGTATCAAGTTGGTTCGCCAGATGACCGGCTTGGGGCTCAAGGAAGCAAAGGAAATGATGGAAGTGATGCTTCCTCCGTGGTCCGAACCAAGGTGATGACTTACGCCGAGGCTCTGAAACAAATCAAAATGCTCTCCGTCATTCGGGCGGAGTGCATTCGCTTCAAGCATAAGGTAAAAAACAAATCGTTCCAAGTCAAGATTGAAAATGCGAAGACAGAAGAAACATGTGCGGCAAAGTTATTTTTCGTTGAAGGTAACTTTTCATTTGCTTTAGTGTATGAGCCTGGTAGAGTGCGACACTGTTTGTTAGAAGGATTGCCTGCCAGTGAGGCAATGAGTGAAGCCACCCGTTTCGTAGAAAGTTACGAAGACGTGGAAAAGTTCTTGACAAGAGTGCCATATGTCTATACAAAACAAGAGCATGAAAAACCTCGAAAAAATCGGCGACTGCCGCGACGAAAATCTCGTCGATAAACTATTTGGTTCAGTTACAGATTTTTCTTGTGCCGTGGAGGAAAACGGCAATGACTTTGAGTTGGGTTGGCTCGCCGTCAAGTACAATCCCAAAACTGACATTCACACCTTTTATAAGAAATAGACTCACAATGAAGACCACAAAAACCGTTACTATTACACTTACGTTCGCCGAACTCCTCAAGAGCCTGGAGTCATTCCAAAAGGATATGATTACTGAAATGTTTCACAACGAGTTTGACATTCATAAGGAAAATCTCAGCGTCGATTGGAAGGCAGCATCGGCCTTTGCTTTTGTTTGTACCGACCCAAGAAGTAATGCGTTCTGCGACATGGTGAAGCGAACTGCAATTCCGTGGGTGAATAGACCAACCAGTTATGAGGGATGGATTACGTTGCTGGAAACGATGCCGTGGATGTTCATGAATCAGGAGGATTTCCGTCATAAAGACGCGAGAGAATCCCTCACAGATATTGTTGACAGTGGTGCAGAGTTAAAGATTTTTGTCAGTGACTACGTGGTTAATACCACAGCATTGCTGAAGAACATTTGATTTGGTTTGTTATTGTTGTTCATACTAAGCCTCACCGAGAAAATGCTCGGTGAGGCTTTTTTCTTATTGACATTTCTATAAAAAATAGTAGGGTCGTCACATGAACTTCACTCGCACTTGGGCGATGCCCAACAAAGACACTTTTTCAATTGCACCTATTGGTGATTTTGTCAAGAAGTATTTGAATGGTTCCAAGGTGTCAATCGACCCATTTGCTTTGTCAAGAAGTATTTGAATGGTTCCAAGGTGTCAATCGACCCATTTGCTCGCAATAAGCAATGGGCGACGCACACAAACGATTTGAATCCTGACACTCTGGCACAATATCACGTTGACGCTGAAGTGTTCCTAAAAGAAATGGCCTTTCAGTGGGTCAAGGCTGATGTGGTTATCTTCGACCCTCCGTATTCTCCTCGCCAGATTTCCGAATGCTATAAATCAATCGGAATGGAAGTGGGAATGAAGGATACGCAATCGGCAGTGCTCTACCAGCGGGTGCGTAATGCCATCCTTCCTGTCATTGCTGACGATGGGATTGTTTTGTCTTTCGGTTGGAACTCCGTAGGCATGGGAATAAAGAATGGATTTGAGATTATCGAAATCCTCTTGGTGTGCCATGGCGGCGCTCATTCCGATACCATTTGCATTGCCGAACGCAAGACAAATAAAAAAGACTTGACTTCAACTTACATCGCTCGTAGTGTCGAAGCATGATTATCGCTTGTATTTCTTGTGGTCTCGAAATCGTCATCGCTAGTATGGCGGCGACGATTGCCGTTTTCGTTGGTTGGCAACGACGACACAAAACAAAGAAAACCTGCAAATGTAAGAAATGCCCTTGACATTTCTATAAAAATCATTCAGCTTTCTTATTCTATGAACCATTCTTCCTTTCGCGCCATTGTTATTGATTTGCTTGACGACGAAAATGGCATTGACGAAGCCAAGTTTCGTTCGTTGATGGCGTTTACCGAGCGTAATTTTCCCGACATGTGTACTGACGTATTCAACGTGGTTGATGGTGCCGAGGGACGCGTTTATCTCAACGAAAACGTTGCCGAGGAATTACGCTTCAAAGAACAATCTGAACCAAACATGGTTCAGGTCACAAAAGAAATGGCGATTGATGCAGGCGACCGAAGATTAGACGGTCAATGGATAGAATGGTCTTGACATTTCTATAAAAATTCTGTTACCTTCACCACCATGAACAACACCACTCCCGTTCCCACTCTATTAGTTTCCAAAGGCTTCACTGTAAATCATTTCGACAATCCTTACACCGTCGAATTGTTTCCTCATTCTGATTCATTCAATCCGTGCCGTGGGGTCGTGGTCGGTGAAGAAATAAACAACATGTTTGGCACAAGGCGACTCATTGTCAAGCCTACAAGTCCAGTAACTCGTCGCGTCACAAACCAAGAGTGTCATTGGCCGGGTAACGTCCTTTATGTCTCCAACCGTGACATTCTATAAAACATGAACCCTCGCGAATATCTTTTGACCATCGAAGAGGTTCCTTCAACGACTGGAAGCAATAACGGAGTCATCGACTCCACCAATCCAAACAAAACCCGTGCCAAGTGGTTTTCCAAAGTAAAGCCTTGACATTCCATAAAAATAAACCATAATCACAACTCTATGAAAATCATAGCAAACGAATACACTTACGAAACAGGTAACATCAAAGTAAACGTAGGAGATACGGTACTTTTGCCTTATCCTTCATGGCATCCCGACAACGGGCTTGGTGGCGGAATCAAAGCCGTTGTCACTCAGCTTGGAAGCGATTACATTGGCAAGTGTCGGGTCATTCTTGGTGTCGTGCCAAGCGCAACGGTTCCAACCGTTCCGAAGGTTCCAACTGTTCCTACCATTCCCACCGCTCCCACCGCTCCGAAGATGCCGACGCTTACTGTTCCGGCAAACTATGCAGTCAGGAACGTTGAGGCTGAACTCGTCACCGTCAAGGAAATTGAGCAGCTTGTGCGTGAGTCGAGCTTCCTTGTCATTGATGACCAAGCTTTCCGATACACTGTTGATGGTTGGCGAGAACTATCGTAATAAACAATAGGTGCCACCCCTACCTAACTTTAAGTCACCTTATTTTATTATAAGGTGACTTTTGTGTTTTAGGTTGCCGACGCCTAAAATAAAAAACTAGGTGCCCCCTCACCTAACAAATGGAGCTTGACATTTCTATAAAAACAAGTAGCTTCCTCTCCTATGAGCAAAACCACTAATAAAGTCAAGACACCTAGTCCAACCGAACGGAATAAGCGTGCCAATGAGGGTGCTACCAAGACCGTCAACGGCGTCGAATACATCTCCGTTAAGAACCTTATGAGTGGAGTGTGGGTGTGGCAAGAGAAAGACACCCCTTGGTCATGTCGAGTCGATTCAGAAACTTATTGGTGCTCGTAAGCTTGACAGCGTGACAGGAATCGGGTAGCCTTGTTAAAATGATTACTTCCGCTCAAGTTGAAGCCGAGTTCCGTGCAGACCTCAATGCTCTATTAAAGAAATACAGCGTTGACAGTTATGAAGCCGACATTACCATTGATAATCACTTTCGTGGTAACGCTGGATGTGGTGAAGACATTCGAGCCGAGGTAAGCATTCCTTCCATTTACGACGAAACTGGCAACACCGTCAGGGAATGGACGACAATCAACTTGGGCCAATACGTTCGCTACCGCTCGGAAGAGGATAAAGCAAATGATTTGTAGCGTTAAAGCAATTCGTTTGTTATAATAAAGCGTTTCGTTTAGACACAATAAAGCAATTCGTTTGCAACGTGCCCGCCACAAACAAACTAATTTGTTTTGAATATGCCTTGTGAAAAAGGTAAACGAAACTTTTGCTGCTGTCAATTGTTTTCTTTAGGCTTGACAATTCTATAGAAATCGCTATGGAGCCAGAAATTGTAAAAAGAATGTAAAGAACACTTTTTATAGAAGTAGAGATTGACGGAATAGAATTTCTGTGAATGATGTCTCTTGTGAATACGAAAAACCTCCCTCACTTGGTCCAGAAACTCCTGACCGTCAAAGGTCAGTTTGTCGGAGTCCTTTGGACTCGTCCGATGAAAACCCGCAAGGGCACAGTGGCAGTCGTCACAAAAACCGTTCGCACCGTTGTCAGCGTCGGAATCGACTACGACAATCGTGGCGAAGTAATCGAAGCAAGGGCAAATGGTGAATTGCCCGCAAAGAACGCTGGCTTGCCTTGGGGCAAATGGATTGAAGGCTTGGAAAAGTATGTAATTGAGCACAATGGCAATTACTACGTTCGCATGTTTCCCGTGAAGAACGCGGACAACACGCCACGCAGTTGCAAGGTCGTCTATCGGATCGACGGTGTAATTGCGACGAAAGAGCAAGTGCAGTTGCTTTGCCTTGCAAGCGAATTTTCAAGCGGTGAAGCACCGAAATGCTTCACTCTCACTGCTACTTACTTGCAGCAAATCAAATTTGCTGGCAAAGTTTCCGGCAAGCTTTCTCGCCTTGACGCAAAAGTTTTGGCCATGCACGCAACGAGAGTTGCAGTCAACGTTCCGAACGAAGCAATCGCAGTTTTGGTCTGAGTTATTCACAACCGAGAGGGTGGGGAAAATTCCCCACCTTCTCTTTTCGTTTTTTCGTCGCATATATCGAAATTCTATAAAAAGTCAAGCTCGAAAAAATAAATCAGCGCAGGCTCTGGTCCCCCATGCCGCACCTTTTTCGGTGCCTTTATTCGTTTCGCATCGTTGTGCTACTTGAACGAAAAGAGGCAATCAGGTAATTCTATAGAAAGCGAGAAGAAAATCGTTCGCGCGACGAAAATAAAGCTCGACAACTCTATAAAAATTTTTCAGCATCTCCAACGTGAAATCTCCACAAGCAAAGAAAGTAAACAAGGCATTATCGGCCTTGCCAACTTATCACGACTCGATTCCTTTCGATTCGATTCGTTCAATAGTTGAAACGATTGGTCAAACAACAGTATTAGACTCGGACGGAACGCCATTGGACGGTGTTTTGTTCTGTGGGCGTGAGGGAAGAGCAGACTTTGCATTAAAGGAAAGCAAATACGCATTACATATCAGTTGGTACAAAATGGAAACTGGACGTTACGAAATAGTTTCGTATGTCGGCTAACTTTTCTCGACAATTCTATAAAAACAATAAACTATTTCAACAATGACCCTCTCGCAAATCAAACTGGCAATCGCACAGAGTAAACGTGTCTTTTGGAAAAACAAAGGATACGAAGTGTTTAAGTCCAAAGGAGAGCAAATCGACAAAGATATTTATTTGATTGTTTGGAATAAGGGCGGACCAGGCGAGAATGCGATTGGTTTAACTTGGGCCAATGGCGTAACCATGAACGGCAAGCCGGAAGAATTCTTTACTGACTAGTCGATTTTTCTCGACAATTCTATAAAAATCTGAAACTCTCTTTCCATGAGTTACTATAATAAAAGAAACTATTTGCCGAGAAGTGACTTTGCCGATCCGTTTGGAAAGTCTGCACTCAGAGCCGCAACGAAAACAAATCCTCGTTGTCATCCTTGCCCAACGTGCAAGCGGGAAAACGTTCTAACTCCTGCCGATGTTCGAAAAGGATATCAATGCAACTATTGCGCTGACATGGAAGAAGGAGTTGGCTGAAAAATCTTTCGCGAGCAAGTCGAATTTTCTCGACAATTCTATAAAAATCTGAAACTCTTTTCCTATGAGCAAAGAGCAAAACATTTCGATGCACTTCGGAGTAATCGCCCGCGCGAGGAAACTCCCGGTTGGCTCCACCAAAAGAATTGAAATCATTTCAAGGTCAATCCAAGGCATCATCCGTACCAAACAAATCAAATGAACTAATATGAAAGTAATAAACTAATCCTATGAATCCAGAACTCCTCACCCTGCTCCGTAAATGCGCCGTTCCTCATGACGGCTTGTCTATCGCACCCAGTGGCTTTGAAAACGTTTATATCTACGACGTTCAAGCCGTTGCTAAATGCGTCGCCGCTGGCATTGGTAAGTTTGAAGCATTGGCCGACGAAGACGGCAACGCCTGTGATGGCGACATGATCGTCATGCTCCCGATTGAAGTGGAGCCAGTAAAGCAAACAGTTGCTTTTACAGACGACGCTGAAGCGGCGTCTTTCGCCAATAGGGCAGAAGAATTGCTTGCTCAGTAACTCCCTACCTAAAGCAACTCTTGTAAAGTAAATAGTTAGAGTTGTTTTAGTTGACCGCATAAAGAAAACAAAAGTTAGGTGTTCCCCCACCTAACATTTTTACCCAACGCTCTCTTTTGTTTGGTCGTTGGCGACGACCTAATAAAAATAAACAAAACGAAAAAGTTAGGTAGGGGGCAGGCTATTAGCCTCTCACGAAAGAAACTTGTCGAAATGTCTTGCATATTCTATTAAAATTTTTCAACCTCTCACTCATGGACTCAACCACCGCCTCAGTCGCATCGAAACCCTCTCTAAAAGAGACTATTACTGCCCTCGCTGGCGATTTCAAGCCGCTTGTGACGGAGATCGAAGCGTCGATCAAGACGACGCAAGACCACTATGGCCGATATATGGCCGTTATCTCAGGACTCAGCAAGGGCAACGAAAAGGTTGCTAAGATTATCTCGTTGGCTCTCATGGAAGCGGGAGCAAACCCGAACGGAGTCCGCTCCGCACGGCATGTTTTATTTGGAGCGTTTTTGTGATTTGGCGATTGACGTAAACAAAACGGAAGAAAGCGGAGGCTAAGCCAGTTAGCCTCCGCTTTTTTGTGCTTAAACAAGGAGATTAAATAAACTAATCGCTTTATAGTATTGCAATCCGTTTGCAATAGCCTATCGGAGCATATGAGCATATACTTGTATGAGTATAGGCGTAGTTGACTATATGCATATATACTCATATACGCATACAAAAAAACTATATGCATGTATAGTCATATAGTCAAAAACGGCTGCGTAGATAGAATTCTATAGAAAGTGCAAGGCAAAAAAAGTGCGGAAACTACGTAGACGAATTTTCTCGACATTCTATAAAAAATCGTTAAAAGCGGAAACGGGTGGCTTTTATAGAATTCTATAGAAAGTGCAAGGCAAAAAAGTGCGGAAACTACGTAGAAGAATTGTCTCGACTTTTTATAGAATTTTCTGATAAACTACTTGAGTCAGGGGGAGTCAAAATTTTCGCGACACAAGTCCATGCTCCGGTCCCCCAATCGTTCCGGTTTATCGGTCACTTCGTTTTCGGGTCGCACCGTACTTACGAGACACACACTCTCTCAGAAATTCTATAAAAAGTAAAGAACCAAGTTGTAAAAAAAGTGTAAAACTCCCAATTGTAAAAAAAGTGTCAAAAATGAATTCGCGACAAAACAAACGAAATAGATATCGACAAACGAAACAGACTAGTATTCTGTAATGGCTCGGGTAGTTCTTTGACAGTGGCTCAGTAAACCCTAAACCCTCGCGGGCATGGCTCCGGTTATGCCTCGCGAGACAAACGTCAGCTTGCCCGAAAAGTTTTTCCGCTAGTAAACGTCAGTAAACCAAAAATCAAAAATCATGAAAACAATAACTGGTAGCACCGTCCGTTTCCCTCTCGCGTCGTTTGGCACGCGTGTCAACTCTTATGCCGCTGCCGTTTCGGCAGTTGGCTTCAACTTGCTCCGCGAGCCAATTAGCCGCGCAAGCAATGGCAATGTCATCCCCGGCGAAATCGGACTGTTTCGTTCCGACACGGGTGGATGCGTTGGCATTCATTCGCCGAATTTCAGTTTCTTTCAACCTCACGAGAGTTTGGAAACGCTCGAAAACGCTCGCCGTCTAATCGGTGGCGAATGGCAAGCGGTCGCCGTCTTGAAGGGGGGGCGAACGCTCTCCGCGACGATTCGCCTCGAATCCGAAATCGTTGCGCCAAAACGTGGCGATAGGGTCGCGATTTCGCTAGGAAATTTCGACCATTTCGACGGTGGCGGTCGTCATTCGATGCCATTGTTTGGCGATAACCTCACATGCAATAATGGCATGGTGAATCAATCCGCCGTTTTTTCCATGGCGGAAAAGCATTGCGAAGGCACTCTAAAGAGTCGCTTCGCCGCAATGGCCGAAACGCTGATTCGCCGATTGAAAGAGGAAATGGCGAAGATGCAATGCACCGTTACGAGGCTGGACACAACTCCTATGGCGCGAGATGAGATGGTTTCTTTCGCCAATAGGCTGTTTCCCGCGACAGATGAAGCAAAGGTGCCAGCTCGCACCGAAAACCTCCGCAATGCGGTCATAACCGGGTTTGTACGCGGCACGGGCAACGAGGGGAAAACCAGATGGGATGCGTTCAACGCAGTCACAGAGGAATTGGATTGGAGCGGCACGTTTCGGGAAACAGAATTCTCACGTGAGGAAAACCGTTTCGAGTCTATTGTGAGTGGTTCAGCCGCTCGCACGCGCAATCGAGCAATGGAATTGCTACTTAACTAAGCAAGCAAGGCGGTGGGGAAATTCCCCACCGCTTTTTTGTGCCCAAAAATTCCCGTGCGATTGTGCTTGACATTCTATTGAAAGTGTGAGTGAGCCGATTGCCTACCGACTTGTTTCAGATTCTATAGAAATGTCAAGCCCTATCTACCTACGTAGTACTACCCATCCGATAGGTGTGGACAGCCCCCCCCCGGTGGGGGTAGGGTAGGGTGCGGTTAGGTGGCTTCTGGGTAGGGGATCTGGGGGGGGTGGGGGGCCGCGCTCACCTGTTTTAGTGCCAGTGTCACTTTTTATATCAACTTTTTATATATATGAAAGTCACCTATGTCCAAAGAAAGTCACTTGTTTTGCATGTTACAAAGTCACTTGTTTTGCATGTTACAAAGTCACTTGTTTTGCATGTTAGTCACCTCTCACGAAGTCACCTATGCCCAAAGAAAGTCACCTGTACCACAAGGTCACAAGAAAGTCACTTGTTTTGCATGTTAGTCACCTACCGTACGAAGTTACCTTATTTATTTTACCATTGTCATTAATCAACACGGGTGTTGATTATACTCGCAGTGGAGAGCTTTTCTATACTAGACTTTTTGACTTATCTATGAGCGTTTTTCAAAAAATAAAAATAGCAGATTTTCTCTGGAGATTTTTATATATATCAATCCTCAAAAAATTGGTGCTCTTCTGCCATAGAGCCGGTGGGTTGACCGCTGAGGCTAATAAGCTGTAATGGTGTATCAATGGTGATTTCCAGTCTTTTTTGTGTTATCGTGCAGTAATCTTTACTTAGTTCTGTACCGTGGAACTTTCGGCTGGATAACATGCACATTTTGGCTGTGGTGCCTGCTCCTGTGAAGGGATCGAATACTTCGTCT